>Ga0137378_10002312_pt1 | contig 16308 bp, 16 predicted proteins | sample SagtaG_21_FD_104813 | JGI IMG/M metagenome (GOLD analysis project Ga0137378, IMG submission 104813) | Vadose zone soil microbial communities from Sagehorn Ranch, Mendocino, California, USA - Sage2_L_60_16 metaG | ecosystem: Environmental > Terrestrial > Soil > Vadose zone | place: USA... | reverse complement strand
TGCGTGAGCGGGCGTTGCGTGCACGCATGCCTATGCGCTGAGCAGAATGTTCGATTGTGACTTATACAGACGGTATTCTGCGAAGTTGACCCGACCCGGGGTTGTTGCAGGGGTCAAAGCACGCCGAAGTTGCCTAATCTGGGGTGGCGGACTAGAAACGTCCCTTCCGGCCGATATGCGCAGATTATCTGTTTGGCAGTATGCAGCGTGGGAGCCATGGTGCGGGTCTTCAAAGCGCAGGAACGCGGTCCAGAACACCCCGGCCTCACTGTCGCCGACATCGAAGCCGAGGACCTCGCGCTGCCCGCTCCGCTCGACCCTGCGGGCAAACCCTTGCGGCCCCGGAGAACCCGGGCCAGCCCAAAGGTGCCCGACCCAGAAGATGCAGCGCCCTGCACCACCACGCGCCTCACAAGCGCCCTGGTTATCCAGATCATTCCGCATGATCTTGCGGGTCGCATAACCACGCACTGCGGTTGCCACGGTGAATGCCCGGATCTGCCGCGACGGGTGCTGGCCGGGTCGGCCCTGCGTGCTGACGGGGCCCTCTACGCGGGGCTGATGGATCCCAGCTGCCAGCAAGATCCGCATCTTCGGCCCCGTCCCGCGCTGCGCGCCGCGCAGCCCCCAGCTTCGCCGCGATCGCGTGCGCGCGCTTTGCCAGCCGAACGGCTGCGGTCCCGCACCAGCGTCCGCCTCGCACCGCCGGCGGCCTGGATCCGGCGGACCGCCTTTGCCAGCAGCCCCGAGTCCGTCGAGCAGGCGACGTTGGCGGGGACAATCGTGGTATCCGCCCGCAGCCGGGAGGTGCGCAGCAGTTTGGGCTCCCAGAAATCTCGTTAGTGCCGCTAATGTTCGGGCAACCGGGACTGTCAGGAAGATCGTGTGTGAGGCGGTGATCCGTAAGGCTGGGACGGTTGCCCCAACCGGAAAGGATCACCGATGACGCAGATCGAGGACCGGGCCGGGAGCCGGGCCGCCGCGCAGGAGGCCGGAACCTGGAGGTCCGGGTCGCCCGTGAGCTACTGGAACGGGCGAAGGCCGATGGCGTGAACCTGGTCGGGCCGGGTGCATAGTCAGTGCGAGCAGCGCTGGCCGATGCGGCGGTCGGCGAGTGGTGATCCGGCTGGAAGCGGTTCTTGCGCGGTCAGCCGGATTGTCCGGCTATGACGTTCGCTGAGCAGGTCACGGCAACCCAGTTTGTACACAGTTCAGATACTCTTGTTCCGCTCTTGCTACTACCGATCATGCTGTGATCTGCGCGGCGGCAGTTGCTACCCAGGTGTCTCCGCCATCCAAACGAGCCACCAAAGCCCTCACCGAACACAGAACGCCAGCAGGATCTATCTGGCAATCGTCTAGGCGGAGCGCATCGGCTGGGCTAACATCAACGCGTGACTGAGCTCACCGAAGCATGGGATCAGCTCGGAGAACTATGGCAGCTAGCCTTCGCGCAGGCGTGGGCTGCGTACCAGGACGGTTGTTGTCCGGTCGGTGCCCTGCTCCTTGATCCAGCGGGTGCCGTTGTCGCGCAGGCCCGAAACCGCGTCAGAGCATCGCATACACGATCGCGCGAACTGGCCGACACAAAGATTGCTCATGCCGCGCTGAATGCATTAGTGCAGATTCCGACAGCGACCGAGCATATCCCAACTTCCCTTTATCTGACCTTTGAACCCTGTCAGATGTGTCTCGGCGCTACTGTGCTATATCGAATCCAGCACGTCCATTTCGGTTCCGCCGACTTCTTCGCAGGAGCGACCGCACTCACAAAGGAACCACCCGCAATAGCCGAACTAGGGCCCCGCATACATGGACCTCTTAACAATTCCGTCTGCGACCTCTTCCTGCATCTATATATTGCCTATCACGCATGGCAAAGTCCCGCTGGGCCAATAGCTCAGGCATACGCTCTTAGGGAACCTGCTGTTTATAGTCGAGCGAACAGCCTTGCCGAACTATTGGAACCCTTTAGAATTTCCGCGCAAACGCCTCTAATATCTGCCCTTCACGGCGTATCACTCGATATCCTAGAATATTCATGATCAAAATCGCCATTGGAGCCGTTGACGCTATTGCCGCCCGGACTTTAGAGCCATTTACTTCTTGTAGCGGCCTATGGCTTTCTAGCTTTGAGATTGCCAGCTCGCTTGGTATTGCTGACGACGATCAACTTGGCATCGAAGATTTGTCCGCGCGAGTCCGTGCAATTACTCGTGTATCCACAAAGCCACTCTTCATCGATGCATCCAACAGTCACCGCTTCGGCCACACCAGATTGCTTGAACTCGCAGCTAGTATCGACAGGCGGGTAACACTTGTCATCGACGACACTAGATACCCGCGAGTAAATTCATTCAGTAAGCACGCTAACTCGATCCTGAACCCATCAGAGATGGCGACACGGCTACTTCCTTTCCTATACGAACTTCGCCACTTCCCCTTAATTGAGGTATGCATTCGAACCGAGCACTATGTTGTATATCATGACTTGCCGGCTACCATCAAGCATCTTCAAGAGATTATTTGGCGACTGCAGCACCGTACAGATCAGATTCTCGTGCATGGTTACGACATCATCAATAACGGTATAGATCCGCTGCATGAAGGACTTCCGAATCAGAGATTCGTTACCCTCGCCACCCTATCACCCGGCGCCTTTATCAGAGACTTTATTCATACATCAATTAGCGTACTCATAATTCCTAGCATACTTACTATTCAACGCTTCATAGCTGGACAACGCTTGGTTGATGAGATATTACGAAGTGAGGTTACGATCGACGGTCCATATAAGCCGTTCACATATCTCATCAAGGATATGCAACTTGGTGGCGGCTCCGAGCATATATGAGCCATTATCCGGTGTCGGAATTGATCAAGACGCTTCACGGAGTTCACCAGGTAGAGTACTGGGTGGGCGTGCCAGATACTCGCTTGAAACCGCTGCTAGATGGCATTTCGGGGCTTGTTGAGATTGAATATGCGCCCCGGGAGGATCTGGCCGTCGCAGCGGCATTTGGAGCTTCACTGGCAGGATTCCGGGCATGCGTATTCATGAAGGATGCCGGCCTGGGTCACTGCCTCGATGCCCTGCTAACTACCTTCCGTCTGGCTGGCCTTCCGCTGACATTAGTCGTTAGCACTGCCGAGCCGACGACAAAAATGCCCTTACATCATCAAACATGGCATGATGTTCTCATCAAGATACTAGAAGCGCTTGCGATTCCGGCTCGAACTATAAGTGATACAGCCCGAAATGACCTCTCCATCTTCGTCGGCAGATCCATTGCTAGAGACGAGATACACGCAATTTTGATAGACATTCGGTTAACATGACGAGTCAGCAGTCGCCGGAGTTTGAATCCGAACGCGATAGGATTATCAATATTATCCTCAATGTTGCCCGATCTATCGACGCGTTGGTGATTGTAGGGAATGGTGACCTTTCACGGCGAATTGCAGCATTTAACGATGGAGTATCGACTCTCCTGCTTGAGGGTGCAATGGGAATGGCCGCTGCCGTGGCAGTGGGATATTCGCGCTATTGTCGTCGTCCGCTGATCGTCATTGAGGGAGATGGCAACAGAGTTCTTGGAGCTCCATCAGCTGAGTGGCTCCAGACACAATCTTGTCACGCATGCCATGTTGTATTCGTAAATGGAATATTTGCATCTTCGGGTGGTCAAAGGGTTCCAGTAGACTTGGCTTCCAGAGATGCTGGAGCCTTGCATTTTCACGGCTCCAGTGAAAAGCTCTCGGACGCAATTGATGAATGGGTAACACAAGGCGGTACAAGACGTCTACTAATTTATGAGAATAGTTCACACCTGGAACTCAGAACTCGGCCTACTGGCTCGCTGAGGGGCGTGACCGCACGTACCAAACAGGAATCAGTGCGGTGGCTGAAGCTCTGAGATCATATTGCGGGCTTGCTCAAGATACCTTACAAACTGAGCATAGTCCCGATTAAAAGACATCGTAGATCTCTCTGGTAGATCGCGTACGACTATTGCCTCCGAAACCTCACGGGCTGCAATGTTGTTTATTTGCTCGCCCACCCTTGCGACGAAAAAATAACCCATAGGTGTCTTGGCGAGCTGAATAGGCAGGCCGACCTTATAGCCTGTCTCCTCTTCGAACTCTCGCGCGGCGCCTGTAGCAAGGTCCTCGTTTGGCTCAATGAAGCCGGTCGGCCACTCAAGGCCGCGCTTACGATTCCTTACTAGCACAGTCTGCCCGTTATCTGTGAGTCCGATCAGAGTAACAAAAAAGCGAGAAGATTTCCAATAATGCTCAAAATGAGACCTGAATGCAGAGATTACTGCCAGCGATTCACTACCTATGGGTTTTACTATTATAAGCGGCGAGCTAGATATCGGTTTCGATAGCAGGAAGCTGATATAAAGAACGCCGTCAATAATATAGAAGTACGCCGTCGGCATATGGCTATAGAATCTAACGTCAAAGCGCTCGCGCGTTGGGTCCTCGATTGTGACCTGTGCGCTATATTCTCGAACTGTGTCAAAATCTTGCTCGTAGACAGGCTGGAACTCTGTCCCGCGACGCATGTCCATCATTGCAGCTCGAGCGTCAACAAAATGGCTTGCTGAAAAATGATTCAGCATTAGCAAGCGAAAGACGGTCTTATCTGCCGGATTCTTGATTTTTTCCAAGATGGTGTTATGTAGCTGTGGTTGAAAGAAATTGCGTCCGGAGACGACCATGGCAAGTACTTCGTCTTGAGCTTGGGTAACAAGTTCGCTCTTAGACGGAGCCGCAGAAACGGCACGATATAGCGTACACGCCTCGGTGTTTTGCCGTTGAACTTCTACGGTGGGCGCGACAGTGAGTTGTTGCGTCATAGAAGTCGATTCGTCGCTCGGTGACCGTTCTGGTGCCAAGGAGCCACTAGTAGAAGCATGCTGGTTCATATCTAGCTGTCTCTCGCGAGCGACTGTGTAAAATACCTGCGCCGCGACTAGCATACAACCAACCGCCAGAGTGATGCCGAGTCCCATCAGAAGATTGGCAGCGTTTCCAGTTGCCAGAAATGCTGCTACGATCAAACTGAGGGAAGTGGCGCCTAGAGCGACCATGGCGAGCAGGGTTAGCCAGTCGGCGCGACGCATTAAGAAACCGCCTGCTGAGCGAGACTCATCTCCTTGCCCCCTCCTGATGGCTCCGACAGCAGGTCAGACCATCTGGGGGGTAAGCTACCACCCCCCTTGTTTGGCGATCGGTGGGGTAATGGTAAGAGAATTGTTACCTTGAGGCTTATTCACGATCATGATCATCAAGTGTCCCACGCTGCTTTGCCGCTGGTCAGAGCTTGATCAACTTGCAGCTGATGATCTTGTGAATAACCCTCCTTGTAGCGTACTGTCGACGGCGAACAGTGATCTCTAGCGCGGCTAGGTGATCTTGAGATGTGGCTGATGCGCGAAGCCCGGTTGTGCTGGTGGCCGCCGCTGGTCAACGTTTTCAGCCCGGATGTGGCGTCACAGGGCTAGGACCAGCTGGTGGCCACGATATATAGCGAGTCGGCGTTCCGTCGCAGGAAGGTGGCCAGCGGCCCAGGACCGCCAGGGCATCTCCGCGAGCCGGGCAGGACGCTCGCCAACGGTGACGTGCTCCGGATCGACGCCATCCGCGGCGACGGGAGCATTACTGTTCGTCGGGCGATCGACCGGGACCCGGCGACCGGGCAGCGGCGCTGGACGCAGCAGGCGTTCGCTTACCGCGGCTACAGCATGGCGGATCTCGGCTACGCCGTCACCGGGCATGCAGCCCAGGGCAGGACCGTCACCATCGCCATCCCGCTGGTGACCGGCGCGGAGACGCGGCAGTGGCTGTACTCGGCCATGACCCGCGGCGGGCTGGTCAACATCGCGCACGTGTTCACCGGGCCGGCCAGACTTCCCGACCCCGGACCCGGCACCCGCCCGGCGCCCGAGCTGGCCCGGCACGAACGCCTGCAGCGCGAGCGGGACGGCCTGCCCTCCGAGCCCAGCGGAGCCCGCACACCGGCCGGACCCACGTGAGCCCGCGGCTGTGCTGGCTGACGTCCTGGAGCGGGACGGCAGCCAGATATCCGCGCTGGAAACCCAGCGGCAGAACCTCGCCAACGCCGATCATCTGGCCGTCCTCAACGCCCAGTGGCAAGACCAGGCAGCACGCCTGCACGCCGAGCGCTACCGGCAGGTCATACGAGCCGCGCTGCCGCCGGGATATGAGTCGGAGAAACTCGACTCCCCCCAGGCCACGTGGCTGTGGCGGACGATGCGCGCTGCCGAGGCAGTCGGCCTGGACGTCGCCTCGGTCGCCGTACGCGCGATCCGCGGCCGGTCCCTGACCGGCGCCAGGGACATGGCCGGCGTCATCGACGCCCGCATCCGCCGCGAGACCGGGCCGATAGCGCCCCGGACGCCGCGGCCATGGTCCGAACAGGTCCCGGCAATCGGTGACCCGGACCTGCAGCGCTACCTGAGCGAGCTGGCCCGGGCGATGGACGAACGGAAAGCCCGCATCGGCGAATTCGCAGCCGAGCACGCCCCGCCGTGGGTAGTGCACGCACTCGGGCCGGTGCCCGACGAGCCGCTGGCCCGCCTCGACTGGCAGCAGCGCGCATGGGCGCCTACCGGGAGCTTTACGGCTGGAGTCACGACACCGAGCCTGTAGGCCCCGAGCCCGCCGGTGACTCCCCGGAAAAGCGAGCCGCCTGGCACGCCGCATCCGGAGCGATGAACCGCACCAATGAAGCGGGCCTGCGCGCCCTGCCCGACGGCTCGCTGTGGCACATACGCGACACCTACCAGACCGAGACCGAATGGGCTCCCCCGCACGTCGGCGCCGAACTCCGGCAAGTCCGCATCGCCACCACGACCAGGCGCAAGCTGCCGCCCGCGCGGACGCCTCGGCGGCAGCGGCCAGGAAACAGGGCGACCATGACCGCGCGGGACGCCACGAGATGCTGGCCCGCTCCGCCCGCACGGCGGAGCAGTTCTACCGGCAGCGCCAGGAGATCGACGCCGCTCTGATGGAAGACCGCCAGGAATGGGCCCGCCTCACCGAAGGCTCCCGGCACCTGGCCATCGCAGCCGACAGCGAACTGCGCCGCCGCCACCCTGACCAGCTCCTGCCGCCGCTGCGCTCCGCCGAACCGCAGCCACCACAAGATGAACTTTCCCCGGTGCCCGCAGACTGCGCCGAGACGGCCGAGTGGATCACCAGGACAGCCGAACAGCGAACGGCGTTCCGGGCACGCGCCGATGAACGACGCGGCGTCAAGGTGCCAAGCGAGAATCCCGACTATGAACCCGAGGGCGAAGCCTGGCCATCGTGGCCGGGCCATGATCGCGAGGCAATCCTGCAGCCGCCCAAGCCCGATCTGCGGCCCTCCCCAAGAGTGATCGAGCGCGCCGCCGACCGCGAGGCCGCCCAGTAACGACAGCACCGGGGCGCATACTCGAAACCAGCCAGACGAGAAAGCAAGGTGAGCACATGGCGGACCCCGTGACCGGCTTGGTGCCGCCCGGACGCGCACAGATCACCCAATGCCCCGAGTGCAAAGGCACGCCGGGCCTCGACTGCCCCGAGTGCGACGGAACCGGCAAGATCCTCTACCGGGCATGCCCACGCTGCGGCGACATCGCCTGGGACTACATCAACGACCGCCGCGAGATGGCCTGCCGCATCAGCTGCGGCTACCGATGGACCGCCAATGACCCCGGCTGGCTGATCCAGCGACTTCCCGACACCCAGGTGGTGGCGGAGCCGCACGCAACGGCGGAACGCAACTGCTGAGCGTCGCTACGACCGCTATCGAGACCTCCGTCGCGACCCCGCCGCCGAGCGGACCATGATCATCAAATGGCGGAAGGTGGGAAGCGGAACGGGTCATGGTTCGGGGGCGGCCGGACAGCTGGTCAAGATCAGGAAGAACTGGATCAAACGGGCTAGAGGATGCGGACATGCAGCCGGGGCCGGAGGATATCGGTAAGGCGGGAAGGAACCGTCTAATGCTGGCCGCGCCGCGGCGAGCATGCTTAACTGTGCGCCTTGAGCGCCTCCTCATTGGAGTCCTACAACCTGGGGGACAATCAAACTGCCCGGCCAGGACGATGTTCCGAGCGGCGCGTCGCGTTCCGGACCGAGGCCGCGTGGTGCCGCCTGTGCGTGAGTAGCGTGAGGTGGATCGAAGCAGCCGTGCGCAGGCGCTTGAAGAGAAATCGGTGCCCTGCCGTTATCTAGTGAGAGAGTCTGCAACATGGACAGCCTGTTTGAGCTAGTCAGGCCGCGAGACGACGTGTTGTCTGGCGATCTGACTGAGGCGAAGTTCGCGGCAAGCCTTGAGGAAGTAACCGCTGGCACAGCACCAGAAACGTACGGCGATGCGGGAACCTTCTTCGCCGGGACTTATCCGTCGGGCGGCCTGCGGACGCTGCTGAACGAGGCTCTTGGGCGGCTGGGTGGCGGCAAGCCGGACGGCGCTAGTGTCATCCGCCTTGAGACAAACCTCGGCGGCGGTAAGACACACAACCTGATCGCGTTGTACCACGCTGCAGAAGGAAAGTTGCCAGCGGACCTGGCCGGGGAATTCATGGACCCTGGCCTGGTACCAGGCAATCCGATCGACCGCATCGGAGTGTTCGTCGGCACCACCTCCGGGGCGACGAGCTTCCCCCCCGTGGCGGGAGTCACGCCCCGAACCCTTTGGGGTTATCTGGCATTGCAGGTTGGCGGAGCTGACGGCTACGAGCTTGTCCGCGCTGATGACGAAGCGCTGACCGCCCCGGGTTCAGACGCGCTCAAAAGATGGCTCGGCGACCGCCCTGCCCTGGTGCTCGTCGACGAGATCGCCCGCTACTACCAGGTTGCCCGGGGCGTGCGGGTCGGGGACACAACACTTGCCGGACAGACCACTGCCTTCCTCATGGCACTCATGGAGGCAGTCGACGCGCTAGATCAGGCGGTGCTGGTCATCACCACGACCGGGCTGACGGACGCCTTCGGTGATGACACCGCGGAGGTACTTGAGGCCATCGGCCAGGCGCGTTCCTTGATGGCACGCAAGGAACTCGTGTTGCGGCCCAGCGAGGAAGCGGACCTGCCCAAGATCTTGACCCGACGTCTTTTCCAGCCCCTGCAGTCAGGTGCCGCAGCACCTGTCGGTTCAGCGTACGCCGAGGCCGCCGACTCGGCATTCAGCGTCGGATTGGACTTGCCGGAGGGCACGACAGGAGCGGGCTGGGCCACCGAGATTACCCGCACATACCCATTTCATCCCGCACTCATCCGGGTGCTGGACAAGCGGCTCTCAACGATTCCGAACTTCCAGCGCACCCGTGGCGCGTTGCGGTTGCTGGCCCGCGCGGTCCGGCGGCTCTGGGACGAGAGCCCCGGGGGTGTGCAGCTCATCCATCTGCATCACCTTGACCTGCGCGATCGGATCATCGCCGAGGAGCTGTCGAGCCGCCTCGAGCGGCCGCAGTATGAGCCGGTCATCCGCACGGATGTGGCGTCGCAGCCCGGGGGCGAGCCGTCCCACGCCGAGCGGGTCGATGAGCACATGGGCACCGGATTGGCGCAGCGACTCGCCAGCACTGTCTACCTCTATTCGCTTACTCGAGACGTACCCGGTGTTCCTGCGGCGGAGTTGTTTGGTGCGGTGCTTTCCCCAGGTGACGACCCGAACCTGCTGCAGAAGGCCCTTGATGGGCTAGAGAGCACCTGCTGGTACCTTCACGCTGATGTCCGCGGATACCGGTTCTCGACCGAAGCCAGCCTCGTCAAGCTGATACAGGAGGCAGAGAGGGAAATCAGTGTCCCGAAGGCGCGCGCGCGAGCGACCAAGATCCTCTCCGAGCAGTTCCGGGATGGTGTCCTGAAGGTTCGCCGCGCATGGGAGGACGCCAAGGTCCCTGACAACGCAGACGACGCGTGGCTGGTGCTCCTGCACTGGGATGACTTTGACGACGCCCGCGGAGCCGACCCCCACGCCCTGGTACCGGACAAGATGCGGCAACTCTGGGAGAAGACGCCATCTGGCGGAGTGCGCGAGTACCGAAACCGGCTTGTCATTCTGGCACCCACCGCCGGGACGCACGATGCTATGGTCCGCTCGGTGCGTAGCCTCCTTGCCTTGGAGCAACTGTCGAACAATGCCGAAACTCTGGCTGCTCTCAGTGCCGAGAAGCGATCGGAGCTCAAAGAGAAGGCCAAGGAGCACGGGCTTCTTGCCCGGGTGGCAGTTTGTAACCATGTCAACTTGCTTTATGTGCCTGGAGCCGACGGCCTGGACGCGATCGAACTTGACGTGGTCACCCAGGCGTCGGTACAGCCAAACCAGACCGATGCAATCCTGGAACGGCTCGCTACCATGGACAAAACGCTTGCTGCAGGCGATAAGCCTCTCGATCCGAGTTATATAAAGATCAAGCTCGGTGTCCTACTGAATAGCAGCCAACCCACCCTAGAGCTGCTCCGCGCATTCGCACGCCGGACTGACTTGAAGATCGTGCTCGACCGTGCCCAGGTAGTCGCGCTCGTCGGCGCAGGCGTCCGCAACGGCGTGTGGGAGTACCAGGATCCTGAGCGCGGGGATGACGGCTGGGCCACCAAGGTCAGGCCGACAGCACATGTGCGGCTAGCCGAGGACACTTTCCTGCATCCCCCCGGCTCGGCGCCAGCTCCGAAGGAACAGGTCTGTCCATTCTGCGGCGCCAGCCACCCCGGAAGGCCGTGCCCTGGCCCTGGTCCCGGACCGGCACCAGGCAGCCCGGCTTCCGCTGCTGCATCTTTCACCGCCGCAGGTGCCGCGGGCAAAGCATTCACGGACGCCCGCGCCGCCGCAGCGGAGGCCGGGCGTACGACGCTCAGGGAACTAGCAGTAGCCGTCGACCACGTCGGCGCAGGGGCGGGCACCGAGCTTACTCGCCTGCATACTGTCGTGCCATCCAGCGCCCTCGGCGTCTCCCTGACATATGACGTGGACGTCACCGTGGTCTTGTCAAACCCGTCAGACACGGCAGTGGTCCGCTACCATGGCCCGCCAGGCGACTACGCGCCACTGCGGGAAGCGCTTAAGCAGCTGCTCGCTCCGCGTCAGGCCACCCTTAAGGCCACGCTCCAAGCCGTCTTTGACCCACCGCCAGAACTGTCTGGCGAGGCAGTCAACCGAATGGCCCAGGCTGCCAGGGATACCGGTCCGACCAAGTGCACGATCACGCTAGTCACCGAGGGGGATCAATGACACGCGCTGAGAGTTACCTGTGCACCATCAGTCGTGACGACGACGGGCGTATCACGGCTGTCGAGGTCGCAGCCAATGACCTTGACGGCAATCACCGCCACATCCGCGTCAACGGCAACCGCGCGTCCCATGTTGCTGGACCGCTCCAGGAGGTGCTCCGCGGTGCGGGCCTGCACGGTCGGCAGTTGAGTTCCCCGAAACCGCTCGAACTCTCTCCTACTCTCGGAGCCCACGCCGAGCTTCTCCTGCGCGCGGTCAAGCCGCTGCGGCGCGTCGACCGTCTAGCCGCTGTCGCAGAAGGCGTGGCCGAGATGAGCCGCGAGGAAGCCGGCTACTGGCATGCACAGACGCAGCGGCGCCACGGCCTCAAAGCCCTGCGTGTCCTCCTAAACGACGGAATCCGCCGATGACCCGGCCGCTCATCGAACAATGGCTTCCTGCGGCGGCCATCGGTGCGGAGAGCATGCGTGAGCGGGGTGCCTCAAGTGCGCTTCCACCGATCAACTTCCTCCATGTCTGGTGGGCACGCAGACCTCTCACGGCCAGCCGGGCCGCTGTCCTCGCTTCGCTTCTTCCCGCATGGCCGACTGAGTCAGAAGCGAAACAGGACGCTCGCGCGGCAAAGGTATTGACTAGCCTGAAAGCAGAATTCTCCGGCGGCGAACAAGACTACCACGATTGGTATTGCCAAGCTCTTGGCATTCTCGGAGACCCGGTACTCGCTCGAAGCGAGATACGCAAGGCCGTGGCTGCCGGCCGTACGACGCAGGGAAACGCCTATGGTTACAACAGAGCTTTCACTGCGACACCTAATGAGGACACCATCCGTCGTTTTCATCGGCTTGCCGGACTTCGCGCCGAAAAGAACGCTCAGATTACCGTCCTTGATCCGTTTGCAGGAGGCGGCAGCATTCCATTTGAAGCCGCCCGCTATGGCTGTGACACGGTAGCCAGCGAGCTTAATCCGGTGGCCACAGCAATCCTGCAGGCAACACTGGCCCTGCCTGCACAACTAGGCCCCCAGTTCAGGCAAACCATTGCAGTCTGGGGTGCAAAGTGGGCGGACCGTGTCCGCCGTCGCCTGGAACCGTATTTTCCAATCAAACGGCCAGACGAAAAGCCGGCGTACATCTGGGCACATACGGTGCCGTGCCCATCGACGGGACGGCCGACGCCTCTAGCACCAGACTTCTGGCTGGCCCGCGGCAAAGCCGGACGGGATGTTGCCATCGCAATCGACGTGGACCGGGGTGCCGGCACCTACCAGCTTGCCATCGCAGAGGGCCCTGAGGCGAAACGCTGGGGCGACCGCCGTACATATAAGTCTGGCGTCGGAGAGAGCATCTGGACCGGCGAAACTTTCTCGGGAGACTACATCCGTCGGATGGGCACGGCGGGCCGTATTGGCCAGACGCTCCTTGCCCTGTCGATCACTCGACCAGGGGTGTCAGGCCGACGGTTCCGCGCCCCTGCTCCCAACGATTTGGAAGCGGTGGCTGCCGCTGAGTCGGAACTCGAACGTCGCCTCCCCGCCTGGGAGATTGCCGATCTTGTTCCAACGGAGCAAATCGACAGTATCTCCAACTACGACCGTGGCCACCGGATGTATGGCATCTATCGCTGGTGCGAATTCTTCAGCCCTCGCCAGTTGCTGACGAACGTGACCGCGCTTGAGGAGCTGCTGGGAGTCGTTGCCGAAGCCAAGGATTCGCTCGGCACCGAGCCCGCCAACGCGGTCGCTCTTTACCTGGCAATGATGTTGGACAAGATAGTCAACTTTAACGGATTGCAGTCCAGCTGGATTGCTCCGCAGACCAAAATTCGGAGCGTCTTCGACCGCCACAACTTTGCATATAAGTGGTCCTTTGCGGAGCTTGATGGGGCCCACTCGCTCGTGCCATGGGCGGTCGGCCAGATCGAGGACGCGTACGAGGGAATCGCAAAGCTTGCCTATCAGCCGGCCAAGCTGGATGCTCCTGAGCGGCGTGATCGGACTCGTATTATCCTTGGGTCTGCTGCATCCATTCCGCTTCCTGCGAACTCGGTCGATGCGATCATCACTGATCCGCCTTATTACGACAACGTGATGTACGCGGAGTGCTCTGACTATTTCTACGTCTGGCTCAAGCGTTCCCTACGTGGCACGTGGCCCGAGTTCATTGAACTTCCACTGACGGACAAGCAGGCGGAGGCAGTAGCTAATATTGCATTGTTCAAGGACGTGGCTGCGCCTGTAGTACGCGGACACAGGAACGCCAGTAAGGGGAAGACTGCGGTTGAACTTGCGGACGCCCGTTATGAAGAGCTGCTTACTCAAGCGTTCCGGGAGGCATCACGGGTTCTCAAGCCTGACGGCGTGCTCACCGTGATGTTCACCCACAAGCGTGTGGATGCATGGGACACCCTGGGTGCTGCACTGCTCGATGCGGGCTTCTCGATCAACGCGTCGTGGCCAGTACACACAGAGTTCGAGCATTCGCTGCACCAGGCGAAGAAGAACGCGGCCGCTTCGACTATCTTTCTAGCGTGCCGCAAGCGAGCGAACAGCGAACCGACATATTGGGCGGATATCCGCCGTGACGTTAAGCGGGCCGCCGAGAATGCCGCGCATCGATTCGCGGGTCTTGGCATCGCCGGGGTTGACTTGACCATCGCAACTTTCGGTCCAGTGCTGTCGGTGCTTTCGGACCGATGGCCGGTTTACACCGGCGAGCTGGACGCTGACGGCCATCCGGGCGTGCTGCGGCCGGACGCGGCTCTGGACCTGGCCCGTGAACGGGTCGCGGTGCTGAAAAAACGGGGGCTTCTGGCTGGGAAGGATGTCGATTTCGACCGGGTCTCCGACTGGTGGCTGCTGGCCTGGAACGACTTCAGGGCAGCGGAGTTCCCGTTCGATGAGGCACGGAAGCTGTCCATAGCAACTCACCTCGAAGTCGACGAACTCGCGAACCTGCACAGGATCATCAAGCAGGGCAGCGGAACGGTGACCTTGCTCACACCCGCCCAGCGCCGGACCGCTGGCCGCCTCGACCCGGATGCCTCATCATGGCCGACGTGGCTGGATCGGCTGCAGTCGCTAATGCTCGTTTACGACGAGGAGGGACTCGCGGCTGCACGGGCCTGGCTGGCACGCACCGGACTGGCGGATGATCCCAGGTTCATCGACATGGTCCACGCGGCGCTAAACGCGGTACCCCGCGTTAAGGACAAGGACGACTTTGCCAGGCCGGAGGCTCGCATCCTCGACAGCCTTCGGGGTGCGCTGTTCGACCAGATTCCTGCACCAGCAGGCGAGACCGTTGTGCCCGCCCAGGACCCTTTGTTCGAGATCGCGGGTGACCTCGGGTTCAAGCTGCCCGGCGAACTCGGCTATCAGCGTGAGAACGAAACAAACCCGTGACTGAGAGCTCCGAACCCGCCGCATCATCATCAGAGGAAGGGCCAGGCCTACGCGGCTTGGCCTTCAAGCCCGGATACGACTCCAGCGACTTGGTCCTGGACACGTTCTACGTCCCTGCGCTGTCCCGTGCCCGTAGCTACGACCGGTCCGTCGGGTATTTCCGCTCGTCATCGCTGAGTGTGGCCGCCCGGGGGATGTCCCGGTTTATCAACAGTGGCGGCAGAGTCCGGCTCCTGTGCGGAGCGGAGATCAGCGCCGCTGACCGTGACGCGCTGCTCGGCCGCGTCACCCTCGACGGAGCGTTCGCCGGACGGCTCGCCGAGCGGCTACTCACCGACAGCGATGTCGACCGGCGGCGCCTAGAGGTTCTGGCCTGGCTGGCTCGCGAAGGCCGACTTGAGGTGCGTATCGCGGTCGCGGTCGACGATCATGGCGTTCCGCTAGTAGGCGGAGGACTGGAGCCATATTTCCACGAGAAGATGGGAGTGCTGCGAGACGCTCATGGCGACGGCGTGGCCTTCCAAGGCTCGGTCAACGAGTCCGCGACAGCCTGGACCATCAACTTCGAGTCCTTCTCCGTCTACACCTCGTGGGATGCCACCGCCACTTACTTCAGCTTCTGGGCGAACAAGTTTGAGCAGCACTGGGCAGGTGACCTGAAGGGCTTCCGTGTCTACGCCCTGCCAGACGCAGTTCGCGAGCGCCTGGTCAGTCTGGCCCCTGATGCAGTTCCGGGTGAGCGTGACCCCGGGGAACCGCCTGTATCGGGCGATGACGCAGTCGTGGCGCATTTCCTGCGGGCGGCGCCTCGCCTGGTGGGCGCGGATGCACTGGCTGAGGCCACGGTCGGGGTTCGGTTGTTTCCGCATCAGCAGCAGGTCGCCGAGCGTCTGGCCGGCCTGTATCCGCGTTCTTGGCTGGTGGCCGACGAAGTCGGCTTGGGAAAGACCATCTCAGCCGGGCTGGCGCTGCGGCGGCTCTGGCTAGCGGGCAGGGTTAAACGTGTCCTGATCCTAGCCCCGGCCAACGTGTGTCGGCAGTGGCAGGACGAGCTGTTCGAGAAATTCGGCATGTGGGTTCCGCGTTTGGACAACCAGAGGATCCACGGGGCCCACCCCTCTGACGTCTGGGCTGTCCTGCCTGGCGGCAATCCTTACGCGGAAAACCCTCTGCTGATCGCCTCGAGTCATCTCGCACGCCGCCGGGAGCACCAGCGACTGGTACTGGCGGCTGCTCCCTACGATCTGCTCATCATCGATGAAGCCCACCATGCCCGGCGCAGTCACGCGGAAGAGGACCGGTACCGTCCCAGCCGGCTGCTGGAGTTGCTCGACGCTTTCCGATCTCGCGGGGCCGCTAAGGCACTGTGGCTGCTGACAGCGACTCCGATGCAAGTCTCGCCAGTAGAGCTGCGAGACCTTCTGGTGCAGGCCGGGCTTCAGGGGCCCCTCGCCGACGAGGAGGCGTTCCTACGCTACTTCCGGGAGATCGCCAAATCCGACGACAGACGGACCGCATGGGCATGGCTGGATCAGGCCCTGCGAGAGACGCCTCGCCTGCCAGCGACCGGTACAGAGGACGCAGTTCTGAGGGCAATCACAAACCGTGTCGGTGCCGTCGAAGCAGCGCTGATCGAGCGGTTCGGAACAGCTGA
>Ga0137378_10002310_pt1 | contig 16316 bp, 9 predicted proteins | sample SagtaG_21_FD_104813 | JGI IMG/M metagenome (GOLD analysis project Ga0137378, IMG submission 104813) | Vadose zone soil microbial communities from Sagehorn Ranch, Mendocino, California, USA - Sage2_L_60_16 metaG | ecosystem: Environmental > Terrestrial > Soil > Vadose zone | place: USA... | reverse complement strand
GAAAAGGCGTGCCGGCGGCCCGTGGAAGCGGTAAACCGAGTCTTTGTCATGACGGTAGGGCTCGCGCGAAATGGTACATTACGCGCCTTCCGATTTCAGTCGCCGACGATGCACCACCGTCGAATGATTCCTGCGCTTGCGCTGGCTGCGCTCGCGAGCCTTGCGCTCTTCCCAATAGAATCTGCGCGCGCCGCCGCCGACCCGAACAAGGTTCTGCACGTCGGTATCGAGGCCGGCGACGACGGCTTCGATCCGTCGAGCAGCACGAACTACTATTCCGGGCTGATCGAGGAAGTCATCTTCGATCGCCTGCTCACCTACGACTACCTCGCCGAGCCGGTGAAGCTCGTGCCGATGGCGGCGGAGTCGCTCCCCGAAATCACCGAGGGCGGGAAGACGTTCACCTTCCGTCTGCGCAAGGGAATATTCTTCACGCCCGATCCGGCGTTCAAGGGCGTGCGCCGCGAACTCATCGCGGCCGACGTCGCGTATTCGCTAAAGCGGTTCATGGACCCGAAAAACCGGTCGCCGTGGCGCTGGCTAGTCGACGGCAAGATCGTCGGCCTGAACGAGCTGGAAGCGAAAGCCAAGAAGAACGCCGATCGCTTCGACTACGACGCGAGTGTCGCCGGGCTCGAAGTCGTCGACCGCTATACGATCCGGATCCATCTGCGCAGCACCGACTTCAATTTTGCCTACATCCTCGCCTCGCCCACGACGAGCATCGTCGCCCGCGAGGTGATCGAGCAATACAGCGGCGACACCAAGGCGCACCCCGTCGGCACCGGCCCGTACATGCTGGCGCAGTGGCAGCGTGGCGCGCGCATCCTGCTTCGTGCCAACCCCGATTACCGCGGCTTCGTCTGGGACTTTCAGCCGTCGGCGAATCCGTGGGATCGGGACGTGGTCGCCGCGATGCATGGCAAGCAGATGCCTCAGATCGGCGTCATCGACGTGCGCCTGCTCGAGGAGGAACAGTCGCGCTGGCTCGCGTTCCAGGGCGCCGAGATCGACTACGTCGATCGCTTCGGCTCGTTCTCGCCGATCGCGATTCCGAACAACAAGGTCGCACCGGACCTCGCCAAGCGAGGGATCAAGCTCTACCGCTACCTTGAGCCCGAGATGACGTACTACCACTTCAGCATGATCGATCCCGGTGTGGGAGGATTCGGCAAGGAAAAGATCGCGCTGCGGCGCGCCATCGCGATGTCGTACAACATCGAAGACGAGATCCGCATCATCCGCAAGAGCCAGGCGATCAAGGCCGAGTCGCCGATTCCTCCCGGCGTGGTCGGCTACGATCCGAACTACCGCAACCACACGCAGTACGATCCCGCGCTCGCGAATAAGCTGCTCGACCATTTCGGATACAAGCGCGGTGGCGACGGCTTCCGCACTTACCCTGACGGCAAGCCGCTCACGATCACGCTCTGGTCGACGCCCGAGGCGCTCGCTCGTGAGTACGATGAGCTGTGGAAGAAGAGCCTCGACGGGATCGGCGTCCGCTTTGCGTCGCAGAAGATCAAGTTCGCCGACATGATCCAGAAGGCGCGCGCGTGCCAGATGCAATTCAACGGCGCGGCGTGGACGGCGGACTGGCCGACTGCCGACAACTTTCTGCAGCTCTCCTATGGTCCCAATACCGGAGAATCCAATTACTCGTGCTACAAGTCGGCGGCGTTCGACAAGTTCTACGAGGAAGCGCAAAAGCTTCCCGACTCTCCTGAGCGCAATCGCTTCTACCGCGCGATGGCAAGGCAGCTCGAAGTCGACTCGGTGTGGGTGATGGGCGTGACGCGTTACAAGAACACACTTTTCTATCCGTGGCTTCAGGGTTACAAGAAGCATCCCATCCTGCACGCGCCGTGGCCGTTCATGGACATCGACAACTCGCTTCGGCCGCGCTGACTGCATGGTGTAGGGGTATTTTGGTCATTCCGAGGAGCGTTAGCTCCGAGGAATTTGCTTTTGGCAACACGTCGACTATTCAGCAACAGCGGATTCCTCGCTACGCTCGGAATGACATGACTTTGCACGATACCCAGGCGTGTCGGCCTGACGCTCGCTACGCAACGCGCGTTGCCCGCGCCGCGCTGATCGCCGCGCTCGCCACCGCCGCGCTATCCGCGATGGCCGCCGACGGCGGCAAGGTCCTGCGCTGGGAGTTTCGCAGCGCGGAAACCGGATTCGACCCCGGGAAGGTCACCGACTATTACTCGAACACGATCATCGAGGCGGTGTTCGAGCGGCTTCTCACCTACGATTACCTCGCGCGCCCCGCGAAGCTCGTGCCGGAAGCCGCGGAGGCGATGCCGCTGATCGAAGACAAGGGCGCGACGTTCGTATTCAAGCTCAGGAAGGGCATCCATTTCGCGCCCGATCCCGTGTTCAAGGGAAGACGGCGCGAGATGACCGCGAACGACGTCGCCTACAGCATCAGGCGGCACATGGATCCGAAGAATCGCTCGTATTGGCAATGGCTGGTCGAAGGCAAGGTCGTCGGCCTCGACGAGCTCGCGCAAAAAGCAAAGGCGACCGGCGCCGCGCTCGATTACGACGCGCCCGTTCGCGGCCTCGAGGTCGTCGACCGCTATACGCTCAAAATCCGCCTCACCCACGCCGATTACAACTTCAGCTACATCCTGGCGATGCCGGCGATGTCGATCGTCGCCCGCGAGGTCGTCGAAGCGTACGCCGACGATACCAATGCGCACCCGGTGGGAACGGGCCCCTACATGCTCACGCGCTGGGTGCGCGCTTCGAAGATGACGCTCGAGGCGAATCCCAATTATCGCGGCTTCGTCTGGACATTTTCGGCCGGCGACGATCCGCGCGATCAGGCGATCGTCGCGCGCATGAAGGGACGCCGGATGCCGCAGGTGGGAGTCGTCGAGGTGAGCGTCATCGAGGAAGAGCAATCGCGCTGGCTCGCCTTCCAGGGCGGAGAGCTGGACATTCTTCTCCTGCCGGGAACCTTCGCGCCCATCGCGCTACCGGGCAACAAGCTCTCGCCCGAGCTCGCGCAACGGGGTGTCACGATCAACCAGCAGGTCGACCCCGAGATCACATACACCTATTTCAACATGCGCGACCCTGTCGTCGGCGGCTACGGCAGGGAAAAGATCGCGCTTCGCCGCGCCATCGCGATGGCGTACGACATCGACGAGGAGATCCGCGTCGTGCGCAAGAACCAGGCCGTCGCGGTGCAGTCGCCGATTCCCCAGGGCATCGTCGGCCACGATCCGAAATATCGCAGCGGAATCGCGTTCGATCCGCAAGCAGCCAATGCGCTGCTCGACAAGTTCGGCTACGCCCGCCGCAGCGACGGTTTTCGCTCGCTGCCAAGCGGCTCGCCGCTGGTCATCCGCCGCTGGTCTCGTTCGGGCGATACCGAGGCGAGAGAGCTCGACGACCTCTGGTCGAAGTCGCTCAAGCGCATCGGCGTCAGGATGGAGATCGTGACGACAAAATTCTCGGATCTGCTCAAGGCGGGCCGCCAGTGCCAGCCGATGACCGCCGCGGCGGCGTGGATCGCCGACTATCCCGACGCCGACAACTTCATGCAGCTCTTGAGCAGCGCCAACGTCGGCCAGAGCAACTACGCCTGTTATCAGTCAGCCGAATTCGACAGGCTCTACGCGCGCTCGCGCGAGCTGCCGGACTCGCCCGAGCGGAGCGACCTGTATCGGCGGATGACGCGGCAATTCGAGGCCGACACCGTGTGGAAGCTCGGCGTCTCGCGGGTGCGCACGATGCTCGTTCAACCCTCCGTGGTGGGCTACAAGAAGCATCCGATTCTTCACGCCGAATGGGCGTACATCGATATCGACCCGCGGCGTTGACCCATCCCCCTCCCGGCCTCCCTCCTTCGGCAGGCTCAGGACGGGCTCTTGAAGGGGGAGGAGCGCTGCGTCGAAGCGCGGCGCCGTCGTGTAACATCGCGCCTTGCTAAGGAACCTCTGCAAGAACCCCACATGAGTCGCGTTTCTGTCGCAATGGCTTCAGATGCTAGGCCTCAGTTGCCAAATGAGGGCGCAGCGAATAGTTCATGCAATCGCCAAGCCGCGCAACAACGCAGATGAGGCCATACGGCCGCCGCGGGTGGAGGAGCGAAGCTCGCGACCCCGAAGGCGGCCGTCCATTCGCGCGCTCCCGGTCGCGCGCTTCGCGCCTACCCATACGCGCGCGAAGCCGAAACCCGGAGGGACGGGGCTTTCCGGGCGATCTGCTGTGTCGCGCCGCTTGCCAATGGGGACCTGCCATTGGCTTCGCGTCGCCTCGTGCATCTCATCCCGGAAAGCCTCCGTCGCGACCACGCGGGGCTCATGCAGAGGCTCCCTAAATCGCCCGCCCATGTCCGTGCCAAGGTTCGTAAGCCTTCCTGCCTCGATCGTTGCGCTGCTGCTTTTCGCCGCGCAGCCGCTGCTCGCCGCCGATCCGGCCAAGGTGCTGCGCGTCGAGTTCTACGTCGCCGAAACAGGCTTCGACCCGGTCAAGGTCCAGGACTACTACTCACAGACCGTTAACGAGGCGATCTTCGACCCGCTGCTGACCTACGACTATCTGGCGCGGCCAGCGAAGCTGGTGCCCCGTAGCACCGAGGCGATGCCCGTGATCGCCGACCAGGCGAAAACGTACGTCTTCAAGATCAGGAAGGGCATCTATTTTTCCGACGATCCGGCGTTCAAGGGCAGGAAACGGGAGCTGACCGCCGAGGATTACGTTTATACCATCAAGCGCTTCAAGGATCCGGCCAACCGCTCTCCCTACGAGAGCTTCATCGATGGCATCGCCGGACTCGAGGAGCTGAAGAAGCAAGCCGAGAAGAGTGGCAAGTTCAACTACGATACGAAGGTCGAGGGCGTGCACGCCCTCGACCGCTACACGCTGCAGATCAAGCTCAAGAACACCGACTACGGGTTCGCGTACGTCATGGCGCTGCCGAATTTCGGCGCCGTCGCACGCGAAGTCATCGAAGCTTACCGCGACGACACCAACGGCCATCCGGTCGGAACCGGGCCGTATCGGCTCAGCGAATGGAAGCGCTCGAACAAGATCATCCTCGAGGCGAATCCGGATTATCGAGGTTTTAGATGGCACTTCGAGGCGGGCAACGATGCGCGCGACAAGGAAATCGTAGCCGCGATGGAAGGCCGCAAGATGCCACAGATCGGCCGCGTCGAGATCAGCGTCATCGAGGAGCAGCAAGCCGCGTGGCTGGCATTCCAGAACAACGAGCTCGATCTGCTTTATCTGCGCGAGCAATTCGCTCCGGTGGCGCTCCCCAACAACAAGGTGAGCGCTTCTCTGGCGAGCCAGGGAGTCACGCTCAATCGCATCACGGACCCCGACATCAACTACACCTACATCAACACCACCGACCCCGAGTTCGGTGGATTCACCAACGATAAAATCGCGCTGCGGCGTGCCATTCTGATGTCGTTCGACAACGCGGAATACATCAGAGTGATACGCAAGAATCAGGCGATGATCGCGCAGTATCCGATTCCGCCGGGCGTTATCGGATACGACCCGGATTACCGCACCAGCATCCCCTACGATGTCGCGCTTGCCAACAAGCTGCTCGACCAGTTCGGCTACAAGCGCGGCAGCGACGGATACCGGACGTGGCCCACCGGCAAGCCGCTGATATGGCGATATTCGTCGACGCCCTCGTCACGCGATCGCGAGATCGACGAGCTGTGGCAGAAGTCGGTCGAGCGGATCGGGATCCGCGTACAGATCGCCAAGAACAAGTTTCCCGAGGAGCTGATGCAGGAGCGCGCGTGCCAGTTGCTGTCCCGGACCGCCGCGTGGATCGCGGATTATCCCGACGGCGACGATTTCATGCAGCTCTTCTACGGGCCCAACAGCCACCAGAACAACAATGCTTGCTTCCAGCTCGCGGAGTGGGACCGCACCTACGAGAAGACCAAGAGCATGCCCGCCTCGCCGGAGCGGGACCAGCTCTATCGCCAACTCTGGCGCATGGTCGAGGTCAACGGCGTCGTCAAGCTGCACGATACGCGCTTTCGCAACATGCTCGTCCAGCCGCAGGTGATCGGCTACAAGAAGCATCCGATACTGCTCGCGGAATGGATGTACTTCGATATCGACAACAGCCGGCACCGGAATTGAATCCGGGCGGCACGACAGAAAGCGACGGATGATCATGAACACGATTATCGGCATCACGGCCGTTTTGGCCGCGCTCGTCGTCCCCATTGCGAACGGAGCAAGCGTGTCGCGTCCCACCATTCCCATCTACGATACTGCGGCGATGACAAAGGCCTGCGACGACGATCTCGCGCGCGCCGCATCGATGGTGGCCGAGCTCGAGAAAGTGCGCATCGCGCCGGCTGCGGGATCCGACGTGCTTGCGCGTTGGGACCGCATCAATATCGCGATCGAAGACGCCGACGGACCGAGCGGGCTTTTCGCCAACGTCTCGCCGGACGAGAAAGCTCGCGATGCCGCGGACGCGTGCCAGCTCAAGCTCACCCGCTTCAACACCGAGCTGTTGCAGAACGAGCGCCTCTACGAGCACGTCCGCGCGAGCAGGCCGGCCGGCGCCGCCGCGACCAAGCTGCGCAAGAACGTTCTCGAAGCGTTCGAGGATACCGGGGTCGCGCTGCCTGCCGAAAAGCGAGCGCGGATGAAGGCCATCATCGACCGCCTCGAGGAGATCCGGCAGGAGTTCGGACGCAATATCCGCAACAACAAAACGCGCCTGTCGTTCACCGCCGACGAAGTCAAAGGTCTGCCGCCGGACTACCTGCAAAAAGCGCAGCGAGACAGCCAGGGTAACTATCTGCTCGGCTTCGAATATCCCGAATACATCCCATTCATGGCCAACGCCGAAAACGAGGATGCGCGCCGTCGCTACCAGTTCGCGTTCGCCAACCGTGGCACGCCACGCAACCTCGAGCTTCTCGCTGAGGCGATGCGGCTGCGCAAGGAAATGGCGGGACTGTTCGGCATGCAAAGCTTCGCCGAGTTTGCGACGCGTCGACGGATGGTCGAGAACCCGCAGACAGTCGACAAGTTCCTTTCCGATGTCAAGGATGCGGTGCGCGACGTCGAGCGCAGGGAGATCGCCGAGCTCACCGCGTTCAAGGCCGACCTGGTAAGCAAGCCCGTCGGCGAGGTCAGGCTCAATCGCTGGGACGTCGATTTCTACCAGGACAAGCTCAAGAAAGCGCGCTATGACGTCGATCAGGAGGCGCTGCGCAAGTATTTTCCAACCGAGGCGAGCCTGCGCTGGGTGATGGCGATCACGGGAACGCTCTATGGCGTGAAATTCGTTCCTGCGCAGGTTCCGGTCTGGCACGACGACGTTCGTTACTTCGACGTCGTCGATGTGAAGAGCGGCCGGTTCATCGGCGGCGTCTACATCGATCCGTTTCCGCGCCCGAACAAGTACAGCCACGCGGCGGCCTTTCCCGCGCGTGGAACGAGCCGACTGGCCAAGCGCACGCCGATCAGCGTGCTGGTATCGAACTTCAACCGAACAGGACTCGACCACGACGAGCTCGAGACGCTCGTGCACGAATTCGGTCACGTCATGCACGGCGTGCTCTCCGGCACCGACTTCGATTCGCAGGCGGGAACCAGCGTCGAGCGCGACTTCGTCGAAGCGCCCTCGCAGATGTACGAAGAGTGGGCGCGCCGAAAGGAGTCGCTGTCGCTGTTGCGGCAATATTGCAGTCCGGCATGCCCTCCCGTGGACGACGATCTGCTGCGGCGGCTTTCAGCGGCGCGCCTCTATGGCGCAGGGATACGCTATTCGCGCCAGCACCTGTACGCGGCGTACGATATGGTGACCAGCAGCACGGAGATCGGCGACCCTCTCGCGCTGTGGAACAGGATGGAGGGCGACACGCCGCTTGGACATGTCGCGGGAACGCAGTTTCCGGGCGCCTTCGAGCATATTATCGGAGGCTACACGGCGGGTTATTACGGCTATATGTGGTCGGAAGTCCTCGCGCTCGACATGCTTTCGGTGTATGGAGACAACCTGATGAATCCTGCGGTCGGGCACCGCTTCCGCGAGACCGTACTCTCGCGAGGCAGCAGCAGACGGGGGGCGCAGATGGTGCGCGATTTTCTCGGGCGCGAGCCGTCGAGCGACGCGTTCATCGCCGAAATCACCGGAACGCGCAGCAGCGCGATGCAAGTGCGCTAAAAGTGATAAACCAAGAATCAGCGTCGTAATGCGAGAGACGCTGGATCCGCGCCGAAGCCTATCTTCGAATGTTCGAATCGAGGGCCGGGACAACGATCGGTAGAGGTCGGCAGCGCGGCTTGAAGGAGGGAACATGACGGCCTATATCATCCGGCGATTGTGGCAGATGATCCCGACGCTGCTCGGCGTGATCCTGCTCGTTTTCATCCTATTCAACTGGGTCGGCGGCGATCCCGCGTACGTGCTCGCAGGAAAGATATCGAGCGCGGAACAGATCGAGAACATCCGCCGCCAGCTCGGCGTCGACCAGCCGTATTATGTGCAGCTGTGGATTTTCATCAAGCAGGTGCTCACCGCCGACTTCGGCGCGAGCTGGAGCACCAACGAAGCGGTGTCGCACATCATGGCGACGCGGCTCGGCCCCTCGCTCACCGTGCTCGTGCCGCTGCTCATTCTCAGCACGATAATCGCGATCGGGCTCGCGCTCGGCGTCGCCTACGTGCGCGGATCGCTGACCGACCGCGCAGTCATGATCGTCTGCACCGTCGGGCTTTCCATTTCAATTCTCGTATACATCATCGTCTTCCAGTATTTCTTCGCCTATAAGCTCGGCTGGTTCCCCGTGCAGGGCTGGGGCGACAGCTTCTGGCAAAACCTTGTGGTCTATGCGTCGCTGCCGATCCTCATCGGGCTCGTGGTGAGCATCGCTCCCGACCTGCGGCTGTTCCGCACTTTCGTGCTCGACGAGATCAATCAGGACTACGTTCGGACCGGTCGCGCCAAAGGGCTCTCCGAAAACCGGATCATGTGGGTGCACGTACTGCGCAACGCGTCGATCCCGATCATCACCCACGTGATGGCGGCGCTCCCGGGATTGCTGATCGGAGCTTTCCTGATCGAGCGTTTTTTCTCGATCCCGGGGATCGGCCGGGAAGTCATTCTCGCCGTCGAGCGCAGCGATTTTCCCGTGATCAAGGCGATCACGGTCTACGTGGCCGTGGCGACCATGATATTCACCTTGCTCGCCGACCTGATGTACAAGGCGGTCGACCCGCGCGTGCAGTTGAAGTAGGAGGCCGGTCATGCCCTACGACGTTCCGCACGCGGTTTCGCCCAGCCTTTGGGTGCTGGCATGGAAGCGCCTGAAGTCAGACCGGGTGGCAATGGTATCGCTGGCGATAGTCTCCGCGTTTCTGCTGTTGATGGTGCTTTCGGGAACGGGATTGATCGCCAAGGATTGGTCGAAGGAAGTCGGTGTCAACTACGCCCCGCCTTCGTTTGTCGGACCCGACACCGAAAGCGCGGCGCCCGCCGTATCGACGGCGACCCCCACCGTTACCGCATCATCCGGAGCCGGTGATGAGATTCCCGTCGCCGACCCGCTCGCCGACGCGCTCGCCGCCATCCGCGGAGAGGCGCCGAAGGCGCCCACGACCGAACCTGCGGGCGCCGAGGGGCAGAGCGTCGATCCACTGGCCGACGTCATGGCCGACATCAAGGCCAAGGGATCGAAGGCCGAGGCGGTCGAAGCGCGCGCGTCGACGCTGCCGTTCGGCGGAGACAAGTGGGGACGCGACGTGCTGAAGAAGACCATCAAGGGATCGGAGACGTCGATTTTCGTAGGCCTTGCCGCTGCGGTCGTCGCGGTATTCCTGGGTACGATGTTCGGTGCGGTGGCTGGCTACTACGGCCGGTGGCTGGACGATTTTTTCAACTGGTTCTACAGCGTCTTCACGTCCATACCGTATCTGCTGCTAATCCTCGCGGTCGCGGCGGTGCTGCAGCAGAAGGGAACGCTCACCATCATTCTCATCCTGGGCCTCACCGGCTGGACCGGCGTGTTCCGGCTGATCCGCGGCGAATACCTCAAGCACAAGGGACGCGAGTACGTGCAGGCGGCCGACGCCATCGGTGCGTCGAACGCGCGGCGGATGTTTGTGCACATTTTTCCGAATATCAGCCATGTCGTCCTAGTGCAGCTTTCGATTCTCACCGTAGCGTTCATCAAGACCGAGGTGATCCTGTCGTTTCTGGGCTTTGGCGTGCCGGTCGATGTCGTGTCGTGGGGCTCGATGCTCAACGAAGCGCAGAACGAGCTGATCCTCGGCAAGTGGTGGCAGCTCGCGGCAGCGGGCACGGCGATGGCGCTCCTCGTCACCGCGTTCAGCCTGTTCACCGATGCGTTGCGCGACGCGCTGGATCCGAAATTGAAATGAGCAGCTGTCCAAGAGCGCAAGGTGCGGCCGCAGCGCGATTGGCGGCCCGCCGCGCGAGCCACACGGCGCGGGGCCCCGCGCAGCGGGAATCGACGGGGAATTGCGAGTCGCGGCTGCTGCCGACACGACATCGCCGAGGATAGGCGCCGATCTGAAAAGAGGCAGCTGCGTCATCCCGGGCGAGCGTAGCGAGGCCCGGGATCCAAGTGGTAGCTTGTCATCGCGGTGGGACTTGGGCCCCGGCCTGCGCCGCGGCGACGATCATCGCTATGACAGAGAGGCCGTACTACGAAAATAATGGAAACCCTGCTTTCGGTCCGCAACCTCCGGGTGAGCTTTCGCCTCGACAAGAACACGAGCTTCGAGGCGGTGAAGGGCATCAGCTTCGACATCCCCAAGAACGCGACGGTGGCGCTCGTGGGCGAGTCGGGAAGCGGCAAGTCGGTGACGTCGCTGTCGATGCTGGGCCTCCTGCCGAAGGAGAATGCAACGGTCGCGCAGGGCAGCGAAATCATCTACGGCGGGCGTAACCTCGTCGAGCTCGACCAGACCGAGTTGCGCAAGCTGCGCGGCGCCGACATCTCGATGATCTTCCAGGAGCCGATGACCTCGCTCAATCCCGTCTTCACCGTCGGCTTTCAGCTTACCGAGGTGCTGCAGCTTCATCTCGGGCTGTCGGCGGGCGACGCGAGAAAACGCGCGATCGCCCTGCTTGGCGAGGTCGGCATTCCAGACCCGGAATTCAAGATTAACGCGTACCCGTCGCAGATGTCGGGAGGGCAGCAGCAACGCGTCATGATCGCGATGGCCATCGCGTGCGAGCCCAAGCTCCTCATCGCCGACGAGCCCACGACGGCGCTCGACGTAACGATCCAGAAACAGATACTCGACCTCATCGCCGAACTGCAGAAAAAGCATCAGATGTCGGTGCTGTTCATCACCCACGACCTTGCGGTGGTGGGCGAGATCGCCGATTACGTGGTCGTCATGCGCAACGGCGAGATTCGCGAGCAAGGGCCGGCGAAGAGAGTATTCGAGAATCCCCAGGACGCCTACACCAAGGCGCTGCTGCAATGCCGCCCGCGGCTCGACCGCCGGCCGGTCCGTCTGCCAGTGATCGAGGACTTCATGACCGGCGCCGGCGCCGCGATGCATCTGACCGAACGCAAGCGCGGAATCGGTGCCGGCGATCCGATCATTCTCGACGTGCGCCATCTCGGCAAGGACTTTTATTCGCGCGAAGGATTGTTCGGCCGCCGAAAGTTCGAGGCGGTCAAGGACGTGTCGTTCAAGCTGCCGAAAGGAAAAACGCTGGGGCTGGTCGGGGAATCGGGGTCGGGGAAGACAACGGTGGGCCTGACGCTCATGCGCCTCCACGAGGCTTCAGCGGGCGAGGCATTGTTCGAAGGCAAGGACATACTCTCGATGTCGCCCCGCCAGTTCATGGATTACAAGCGGCGCATCCAGATCATCTTCCAGAACCCCTACGCGTCGCTGAATCCGCGCATGATCATCGGGCAGATCCTGACCGAGCCCATGGAGATCCACGGCATCGGGAGCTCGACGCAGGAACGCACCGAGCTCGCGTTCGAGCTGCTGCACAAGGTCGGGCTGCCAGAAGTATCTTTCTACAAGTATCCGCACGAGTTCTCCGGCGGCCAGCGGCAGCGCATCGCCATCGCTCGCTGCCTCACGCTCAAGCCCGATATTCTCATCTGCGACGAGTCGGTCTCCGCGCTCGACGTGTCGGTGCAGGCGCAGGTTCTCAATTTGTTGCAGGATCTGCAGGACGAATACGAGCTGTCGTATATCTTCATTTCGCACGATCTCGCGGTGGTGAAGTTCATCTCCGACGAGATCATGGTGATGAACCAAGGCGGGATCGTCGAAATCGCCAATTCCGACGACATCTATCTGCATCCACAGCACCCCTATACCAAGAAGCTGTTGTCGGCGATACCGAAGGGTTGGCATCACGGTTCGTAACGCCTTGCACGGCCCCGATCCACACCGCGCGATCGAACGATATCGCGCGCTTGCCTCCGGCTATGATCGTTCGGCGATGCGCACGATGCCGCTTCGCCGGCGAACCGTTGCCGCGCTCGATTTGCGGCCGGGCGATGCTGTACTCGACGTCGGCTGCGGCACCGGCTTGTCGTTTCCGATCATCGAGATGGCGATTGGTGCCCGCGGGCGGCTCACCGGTGTCGAGCTCTCACCCGACATGGCGCGCCTCGCCCGCGAGCGGGTCGGCGGAAACGGGTGGGGCAATGCAAGGATCGTCGAGGCACGCATCGAAGACGCAGCGCTGGAAGGACGCTACGATGCGATTCTCTTCAATTTCACGCACGACATCTTGCAATCCTCGCGTGCTCTTACGCGGGTGTTCGACGCGGCGCGCCCCGACGCGCGAGTGGCCGCGGCGGGATCGAAGCTGTTGCCATGGTGGCTCTCGCCGGCAAACTTCTACGTTCGTCGGATCAATGCGCCGTATATGACCACGTTCGCGGGCCTACAGCGTCCCTGGCGCGAGCTCAGCCGTTACGTTCCGGATTTGACCATCGAGCCGGCGCTTTGGGGCGCGGCGTATCTCGCATATGGGAGATACCGCTCGCGGGACCTGTAGCGCGCGGACTGTCGCAAGTTGGTACAATCCACGTCATCGTCACGCGATTTCGCTCGCGTGTCGCCAAGCCAACTTGAATGAAGCTGAGGCCAACAGAGTCTCAACTCCGCACCTCGGGGCCGGAGGTGAAACTGTTGAAGGCCAGACGCTAGATTGTCCATCAAACCAAGGCAACGCAAACGCAACGCAGGTAGACGTCCGGGACTATCCGGCCTAGTAATGCGACAGCGGCAATCCTAAAACGTATGCGTTCTTCTACTTCATGCTGCGAGACTCTCCACTAGCGCGTGCGACCGGAAGCGCAATAACGCTCACGCTGACGCAGGCTATGCAAAACGCATTGGCTGCATACCAACGCGGCGGAACGGCTGAGGCGGAGCGGCTGTGCCGATTGCTGCTCGATGCGAAGCCTGACTATTTTGATGCGCTGTACCTGTCGGGAATTATTGCAGAGCAGAAAGGAAGAGCAGAGGAGGCCGTTGCACTGCTGTCAAAAGCGGTGACGGTCAACCCAAGCATCGCGGACGCCTACTACAATCGCGCCGTTGCGCTGGGTAAGCTCAACCGTCTCGCGGAGGCGCTGGAAAGCTATGAGCGCGCCATCGCGCTGAAGCCAGATCACGCCGACGCCTACTACAATCGCGGCGTTGTGCTCGGCGAGCTCGACCGTGCCACGGAGGCGGTGGAGAGTTACGACCGCGCCATCGCGCTCGAGCCCGATAACGCCGAAGCCTACAACAATCGTGGCATCGCGCTGAGTCGTCTCGAGCGTTATAAGGAAGCGCTGGCGAGCTACGAGCGTGCCATTGCGCTCAAGCCCGATTACGCCCGTGCCTACAACAATCGCGGCGTTGCATTGGTTGAGCTCAACCGTCTCACGGAGGCGCTGAAGAGTTACGACCGCGCCATTGCACTTAACCCGAATTACGCGGAAGCCTTTAACAATCGTGGCATAGCGTTCAGCGAGCTCGACCGTCCCGCCGAGGCGCTGGAAAGCTGTGAGCGCAGCACTGCACTCGCGCCCAATTACGCCGAAGCCTTCTACAACCGCGGCAATGCGTTTCGTGATTTGAACCGCCATGAGGAGGCGATCGACAGCTACGAGCGCGCGATTGCGCTCAAGCCCGATTACGCTGATGCGCACTGGAACTTGGCAGATTGCCGTCTGCTGTTGGGTGACTTTGCGCATGGCTGGCAAGAGTATGAATGGCGTTGGAAACTCGAGCAGCGGGGCAACGCAAGGCAAGAATTCCAACAACCGTTGTGGCTGGGTGCGCAGCCGCTGGAAGGTCGTACGATATTGCTGCACACCGAGCTCGGTCAGGGCGATACGCTGCATTTCTGTCGTTACGCCAAACGGGTCGCCGCGCTGGGTGCCAAGGTGGTGCTTGAAGTGCAACCGGCGCTGCTGCCACTGCTTGCGGATTTGGAAGGCGTTACGCAGGCAGTGCCTCGAGGCGCTCCGTTGCCCGCATTCGATTACCACTGCCCGCTGACGAGCTTGCCTCTGGCGTTCAAGACCGATCTGAGCAGCATCCCAGCCGATATTCCGTATATTCGTGCCGATGCCACACGTATCGCCGCCTGGCGCGAGAAGCTGCATCAAGGGAACAAACCGCGCGTGGGGGTGGTGTGGAGCGGAAGCATGAAGCTTAGGAATGACAAGCGCAGCATAGCGCTGGCGGACATGCTGCCGCTAATGGGTGGATGGGCCGAGTGGGTAAGCCTGCAGAAGGAGGTCCGTGAGTCCGACGCCATCCTGTTGGAATCGCGGGAAGACCTTCGTCACGTCGGCGGAGAGTTGAAGGACTTCGCCGACACGGCGGCGCTCGTTGAATTGATGGACGTCGTGGTGACGGTGGACACCAGTGTCGCGCATCTCGCGGGCGCGATGGGCAAGCCGGTGTGGATACTGCTGCCCTTCGTCCCTATCGACTGGCGCTGGATGCTCGATCGCGAGGACAGCCCGTGGTATCCCACGGCGCGACTGTTTCGGCAGCCCGCGAGTGGTGATTGGGCGAGCGTCATCAGTCGGGTCGGCGAGGAACTGACACATCATTTCGACCGAAGAACGCGTTGAATGGCCTCCTCGCGTCGAGCGTTTCGCGACGAAGAAGCGAAGTAGATTGAGCAGCGTGGCCCGGGCGAGCTGCCAGCGGATATCCAGTTTTGGCGCCCTAAAGTCGCTGACTTGTGCGACGTTGTCTCCGCGAAGTCCGGGGGCGATGGTCCGACTACGTTATAGCGTGAACTCCATCTCGCTCACTACCGCGCCGGGCAGCCGCATGCTGCTCACGCTGCGCGAGCGATAGGTTTCGTCGCTCACCACGAGCTCGCGCTCGGACGTGAGGCCGACCAGCCGGTCGTCGAAGAGTCGAAACACGCTGTCGTCGAAGCGCATCACATTGACGGGCGCGACGATCCTGCCCTTGTCGACCCAGAACGATGCGAAGCGCGTCATCCCGGTCATGCGGCACGCGGGGCGGTCGGAGAAGTTCAGATACCAGAGGTTTCCGATATAGAGCCCGGTGTCGAGCACCGCGAGCGCGTCGGCCGCCGCGAGCTCGCCCCCCGCCATGTCGAGCGATTCGGGCGCTTCCGATGCATTGGCGCCGTTGGTGGCTAGCGCGAATTCCTTCGCGGTTCGGGGGCTGACCAGCGATCCGACGAGCTTTCCATTCTCCACCAGCGGCACGGCGTCGGGCCGGGCGAAGCCTTCATCCTGAAATGCCGGCGCGACTCCCTCCGCGGTGTTTTCGGCGAAGGAGACCGAAGCGTCGAGCGAGGCGCTGCCGTCGCGCATCCTGAAAAGGCAGCTCTGCCGCGTGGCGAGCGCACGTCCCGAGAACCCGCCCCAGCAAAGCATCCCGGCGATCTCCTCCATCGCCGTCGGCGTGAGATACGCGCGATAGCTGCCCGGCTCGAGCGAGCGCGCCGGGACCGCAAGCAGCGAAAGACGCTCGCGCGCGTCGTGCATCTTCGACGTGAACGCCTCGTCGGACCACTCGAATCCGCCGAACGCGGTCTTCACCGCTTTGTCGGCGCGGTGGTACAGGCTCCACTGCAGATTAAAGCTCGTCACCTCGTGCCAGTTGCGCTGGCCGAGCGAATTGGCGAATCCGCGGTATACCGGGCCCGCGGCGTAGATGCCGACGAGATCGAGTCCGTCCGCGGCGTCGAGAACGCTCGCGATGATCTCCTCCGGCGCACGCATCGGGCGACTCCTTACGGTGCGGCTCGAACGGATCTCGGTTGCATAGTCGAGGTGTGGATCGTCGGGGAGCTCGGT
>Ga0137378_10002306_pt1 | contig 16323 bp, 16 predicted proteins | sample SagtaG_21_FD_104813 | JGI IMG/M metagenome (GOLD analysis project Ga0137378, IMG submission 104813) | Vadose zone soil microbial communities from Sagehorn Ranch, Mendocino, California, USA - Sage2_L_60_16 metaG | ecosystem: Environmental > Terrestrial > Soil > Vadose zone | place: USA... | reverse complement strand
TATTCGCTTCGGCCATGCGGTGGACGTCTTCTTTCTTCTTGATTGCCGCGCCTTTGCCATTGGCTGCATCGAGCAATTCGTTCGTCAGCTTGTCGATCATGCCCTTCTCGGCGCGTCCGCGGGAGTAAGTCACCAGCCAGCGAATCGCCAAGGACGTGCGCCGGTCGGGATTCACTTCCACCGGTACCTGATAGTTGGCGCCGCCGACTCGTCGCGTCTTCACTTCGAGCAGCGGCTTGGCATTCTCGATTGCCTTCTTGAAGAGCTTCAGGGGTTCGTCTCCACCCTTCTGCTGCAAGCGGTTCAGGGCTTCGTAAAAGATGCCCTCGGCTGTGCTCTTCTTCCCTTGCCACATCATCGAGTTGACAAACTTCGTCACCAGGTCTGACCCATAGACGGGATCAGCCTCGACGGTCCGTTTTGCGATATGTCCTTTACGAGGCATTTCAGCTACTAGCTCCTGGCTGCTAGCTTCTAGCTATCAGCTCTCAGCCGTCAGCTTTCACTGGCCACTGGCCACTGATCACCGGCAACTCTTATTTCGGTCTTTTCGCTCCGTACTTCGATCTTCCCTGCTTGCGGTTCGCGACACCCACGGCGTCCAGCGTTCCACGAATCACGTGATACCGCACACCTGGCAGGTCCTTCACGCGGCCGCCGCGGATCAGCACAATCGAGTGCTCCTGCAGGTTGTGGCCGACGCCAGGAATATAGGTCGTGACCTCAATTCCGTTGGTGAGCCGCACACGGGCAACCTTACGCAGCGCCGAGTTCGGCTTCTTTGGCGTTTGGGTATATACGCGAGTACAAACGCCGCGCTTCTGGGGACACGACTGCAGGGCCGGACTCGCCGTCTTATAACGTGGACGTTTCCTTCCCTCGCGAACCAACTGATTAAAAGTAGGCACTCTTTGCCGCTCCTTAACGCTGCTATTCCCGACCGCGCACGAAATTCCGCGCGGAATCGGGAATCTAACCAAATTTCCCGGATCGTTTCTTTCCCAGATCGCGTTTTTGCCAGGTCGCTTCCAGGATTCAGGGCTGGATAACCTCGCTACCCATACTTCCGGCCACACAAAGCCGGGGATTTCGCTTTTCCCTTTGACAGGTCTGACGACGGTGGCTCCAAGCCCTAAACTCGGGAGGCGCTCCGTTTCGCCAGCATCGTCCCGCATAATCTCCCTTGTTAGGAGCGGTTCGCGGGACGTTTCAGCGAGGGCGTCTTCTTTTCGAAGACTTCTTTCTAAAAGCTTAACTTCCGGGCCCGGTTCGCATGCTCACGCGAACAGGTACAGGCAAGCCAGTATTAACTCGCGGAACCAATTAAATATATCAATCGTTCAAGCAGGTCGTCAACGGCATTCTGCTTGCATCTCACATCCCAGGAACTGCTTGAACGTTCGGTCGCTGAGGTTGCTGAAAAAAAGCGCAGCCTCTACACTGAGAGTTTTCCAGCACAGCACTGTCTCTCCAATTTCATCGTGGAAGGGTTCATGGGTAGGCTCGTCTCCGCCGCACTTCTAGCATGTGTCCTCATCAGCTGCCTTCTTTGGGTAGCTTGCAGCAGTGGTAGCCCGACCAAGGTCATCACCAACCAGATCCCCGCCAGCGTCAGCCTGTGCGCTTCGTCGGCTGCGAGTTGTTCCAGTGGTCTCAACATCTCTCTTGAAGCCGGTAAGTTCCAAACCTTCACCGCTACCGCCAGAAACGTCCTGAACCAGGTAGTGACGGAAACCTTCAGCTTCGAGTCCAGCAACCCGACCGTCCTGACCATTTCGAGTAATGGTTCGGTATGCGCCGGGACCTGGAACTCATTGACTAATCCCACTGTATGCACTCCCGGACCCACTGGAACTGCGCAAATTACCGCCACCGCGCAGGGCATCAGCAGTCCGCCGATAACTATTTACGTTCACCAGCACATCACCAGCATCAGCGTCAGCAAGTCGCCGACTCAGCCGCCGACCCTGTCGAATTCCTGTCTGTCGAAGGGGGCGCCTGCTGGGCCCGAAAGCTGGCTTTTTGAAGCTTTTGCCTTCAATGGCGGCACGGACATCACTTCGACAGTGGGACCATTTTCCTGGCAAGCGGTGAACCCAACCGGAAGCACCAGTATTGTGAACCTGAGCGCGACGGCAACGACCGCCGGAGCGTCTCTTAACCAGGAGATTGTGACCGCGAACTCTCCTGGCCTGGCGCAAATTTATGCTTCGGCCAGTGGACTGAACAGTCAGCCTATTGCAATAGAAACCTGCCGCGTAAAATTGATTTCAGTCAGCGCGGCTGGCAATCCTCCGACTAATACCTCTTTTGTAGTGAATACGGGCACCTCGACAACTTTGAATGCGACAGTGACCGATAGCGCGGGCATGATCATCACTGGTGTCCCCCTGAGCTGGAGCACTTCGAATCCTGTTTCGGTTGGAGTCTCCGGAGCGGCCAGCACAGTCTATGGCAGTGTTGGGACCGCCTCCGCACCAGCCGCCGGCGCAGGCACCGTGATCGCCTCCTGCACTCCTCCTACCTGCAACGGAGGAATCAGAGCTCCAAGCGTCGGCGGCACTTCCGCATTGCCCGTTTACCCTGAGTCCGCGATCGGCTTTCTTGTTCGGAACACCAGCACCACTACCAGCCCGACGGTCTACGCGACAACGACTGCGTGCAGCACCGCGAATCCCACCAACGCGACCTGCAACCCCACGATAGTTTCCCTCACGCGGTCGTCTTCCACCTCGACTTTCGCAGCCGGAACTCCCATTGCATTGCCGTTCAGTCCAAACTCCTTCGTTTTTGAGAACAATGGCTCGAATGCTTACCTGGGAGTTGATTCTTCGACCTTTGGGACAAAAGGGCTGATGGTCTTCAACGGCAGCGCGGTTTCTCAGTTCACGGGAGCGCCGGGCAAAGTGCTCGCGGTTTCGCCCGACCGGACGCTAACCATCATCGCTGATTCTGTGGACTCGCCGAACCAGATTTTCGTCTGCACAAATTGCAATGGCTCCAGCCGCACATTAACTTCGTTCTTGGTCGACAAGGCCACCGCAGCCGCTTTTTCGCCAGACAGCTTAAAAGCCTACGTCGTTACCAAAGCGAAGTGTCCGGGAACCTCGTCAGCAGGATGCTTGCTGATTTATTCCAACGTGGATGGGCCCAAAGTGCTTGCGTTGACCACCGCAGAGGACGATGTGACTTTCTTCCCTGAAGGTGGATTCGCTTACCTTGCGGAAAGTGGTACCTCAACTATTGCTGCACGACATACGTGCGACGACTCGTCTTTGCCTTCAATCTCAACGGCCGCCGCTCCGGTGATGATCCGAGCCCTGCCTGATAATGCAACCCTGCTGGTATTGGATCCGCCATTTATCCAGCTAGTCAATGTTGCTGAGCCTGTGCCTGGGGCCTGGTCCGGCTGCACGCCTCCGGTCAACAACACGATCGTGGGTACATTTAATCTGGGCCAGGGGAACTTTACTCCCACGCAGTTGATCGTTGCGCCCGACGGCACCGCGGTTTATGTTCTGGGTGAGACTTCGCCGACAACGCGCTTCCCTTTCGTTATGCAGTTCAATATTCAGAATCAGATTTCTTCGTTGCTGACGCTAGGGGACAGCGCCGTTCCTCTGAGTGCGTCGTTGAGTTCCACAGGCGATTTGCTGTTCGTCGGCGCGGATGATGGCGCGGTGCACGTTCTGGATACGGCATCAGGAGCAGACGGCCAGCAGATTACATTTCCTTTTCCAACCAACGAACTCTGCTACGGGCCTGGAAGCCCGCCGACGCGTGTTCCTCTGACTGTGGTGGATATCACCGGCGCATCGCAAAGTGGCTCTAGCACTACGTTTGCTTACACACCAATTTCGGGTCCCGCGCTGCAGTTAGGCCAAACAGTTGTCGTTGCCGGGATGAAGGATCCGGGCAACATCGGAACCTTTACCATCAGTGCACTCGGCACTGGAACTTTTACTGTGACCAATTCGTTGGGCGTTTCTGACACAGGGCAAAACGGAACCGGCACTGTTCCGATCACTTGCAATCCGGATATGGTTGCGGTGAAGCCGTAGTTGGGCTTTGGGCTTTGGGAAGCGTCCCTCCGCAGCACAATTGGGCAAGCGTAAAACCAAAACCTTGAGTGTCCCGACGCCTAAAGCCCATAGCCTAAGCCAAAAGCCTAAAGCCTGGAGCCCGAAGCCTGGTTTTCAATCTCTTTTCCCACACTATCAAGCACCCCATTGATGAACTGCACGGACTCAGGAGAGGAGAACTTGCGGGCGATTTCAATGGCTTCATTAATAATGACCGCGCGCGGGGTAGCCGGAAAGCCGAGCAATTCGGCGACACCAGCGCGAAGAATGTTTCGATCCACAGCGGCCATGCGGTCCATGCGCCAATTTTCGGCGTGCTCTTCGATCATCTTGTCGATGTCCGGAGCGCGATCGGTGGCCACGCGAAAAAGATCGTCGGCGAAGCCCATAACCTCGCGGGTCACATCCCCGCGCCCCTGCCAAAAAGTCTTGCGTACCTCATCTATGGGCTGTTTGCCGAGATCGGCCTGAAACAGCATCTGCAAAGCCAGTTCGCGGGATTTGCGGCGGGTACCCATGAAAGCGGTCGTTCGTCGTTGGTCGTTGGCTTGTGACGCCCAGATCAAAGTTTACAGGTTAAGCAAGCAAGATGAGTCGGGATTTCACTTTTGTTTTTTCGTGGATGTGCGGCGCCCGCGAGAACCAGGCGTGGTGTGGGTCCTTCTCTTGGCTTTGCCAACGACCAAGGACCGACGACCAACGACGGCGTTCCTCAGATTCGCCATCTCCACCGCTGCCAGCGCAGCCTCGGATCCCTTGTTGCCCATCTTCAGCCCGGCGCGATCAATCGCTTGTTCCAGAGTGTCGCAGGTGAGAACGCCGAATGCATGCGGGACGCCAGTCTCCTGCGCAGATTGCCCAATCCCGCGGGTGACTTCGTTGACGATCACGTCGTAATGCGCCGTGCCTCCGCGCAGCAGGCATCCGAGGCAGATGATGGCGTCATATTTCTTTGTTTCGGCAAGGGTACGCGCGGCGGAGGGAATTTCGAAGGCACCGGGCACTCGGACAATCTCAATATCACTTTCTCTTGCGCCTGAACGCAGCAGCCCGTCATACGCGCTTCGAAGCAATCTATCGGTGATAAATTCGTTAAATCGCGAAACGACCATGCCGAAACGAAGTCCGGTAGCATCCAGTTTTCCCGCAAGCGTCTTCGCCCGAATTTTCTCTTCGGTAGCCTTCTCCGTGTCTCTGTTTCTCCGTGGTGAAATGGTTTTTATCCGCAAAATCAAGCTATCGCTCTGTGTAATCTCTGTGGAACCTCTGTGTCCACTGTGGTTCATGCTTTTGAAAAACTCAACCACAGAGAACACAGAGTTCACGGAGGAAAAGCGAGGTCACTTCCCCTTAAACTGCGCCGCCCGCTTCTCCAGAAAAGCCGCGGTGCCTTCCTTCTTATCTTCCGTCGCGCAAGCTACCCCAAACAACACCGTCTCCAGATACAGCCCCTCGGCCAGCGTCATCTCCAAACCTTTGTTCACTGCTTCCATCGTGTATTGCACCGCGAGAGGCGCATTGGCGATAATCTTGGCCGCAATCGCCTCCGCGCGCGGAATCAACTCGGCCGCTGGAACCACTTCATTCACTAGGCCAATGCGATGCGCCTCCTGCGCCGTGATCATTTCGCCGGTGAGTACCAGCTGCATCGCAATCCCCTTGCCCACAAGCCGCGGCAGCCGCTGCGTGCCGCCGTAGCCGGGGATGATCCCGAGCTTCACCTCGGGCTGGCCGAGCTTGGCGGAATCGCTGGCCAGGCGCATGGTGCAGGACATGGCAATCTCGCATCCCCCGCCGAGAGCGAATCCATTGATGCAGGCGATCACCGGCTTGCCCAGGTTCTCGATCAGGTTAAGCACGCTCTGCCCGCGATGCGTGTACTCCTTGCCCGAAACCGCGTCGTGCTGTGCCAGCTCGCCAATGTCCGCGCCCGCAATGAACGCCTTCTCACCCGCCCCAGTCAGGATGACCACGCGCACCCCAGCATCATTCTTAATGTCATGAAACGCGGCCCGCAGCTCTTCCATGGTGGCCATGTTCAGTGCATTCAGCACCTTCGGCCGGTTCACGGTGACGTAGGCAATCGAGCTTTTCTTTTCGAAGAGGATGGAAAAGGTCATATTCGATCACCTTTGCCGGCTGCTTAAATTGAGGAAGTGATAAAACCTAGCACCTTCTATGTCACTTGCCCATGTCGCGAACGGGTCTACCAGTTGCTTTAGGGCTCCGCAATGGAATTGCTGGTCTCCGGTAAACCAGTCCCAGCCGAGAATAGAGAAAAGAAGTCCAGCGGGAATTTGTCTGATGCCGTTTGTGAAATCGATCCGTAAATGCCGGATGGCCACTTGGAAGTTGACCTCTTCTATCGCGAGCCGGTCACTCCAAAAAGCGATGATGCCAGTGCCTTCAGAGATCTGTCCAAACTTCCCCGACAATTCGTCCTCAATCCACTTGGCACCTTTCTCTAGGTCTCCATATGGCACCATTAGTCCCTCGCCAAACTCTCCATTAATATCCGTTAGGCAAGGTAAATCAGTTTCACCCTCGCGAGGAGGACGACACCGCCTCACCTCGACATAGGATGACTGACCGTCACGCGAGACTAGCAAGTCGGGTCCACTGTGTCCGCGTGGTTCAAACCTTACCTCAAATCTCAGCCTCGTGAAGACAGGGGCAAACTTGATTTCTGCCAATAGTCCAATACTGCTTGGCTCTCTTTCGCCTGAGCTATTCTGCGAAACTCCGATGCTGAACCGGAGAATGGTTCAACGGCAACGATCAAATGAGTAGCCGTTTCAGCCTGCTCAGAAGTCAACAATTTCCTGAACTGGTTAATTGCCCTTTCTTTCCACCCGGCCATTCCTGACCGCTCCTCTTATGCCATCTCTTCTGGCCTATTCAGTTTCCGAATTGTGGCTGGCCCCTTGTGTTTCACTTATCCTTGACCGTAATTATCAACTCGAGTCGGCACCAAGAAGTCACAGCTCATTCGCCTTCGGATTATTCGGGTCGGAATAATCGTAAAAACCTTTGCCTGATTTCCGTCCGTACCAGCCCGCCATCACCAGCCGCTTCAGCAGCGGGGGCGAGGCGAAACGCCGCTCCTTGAACTCGTCGTACATGACATTCGTGATGTAGTAGGTCGTGTCGAGGCCGACGAAATCGAGCAGCGTGAACGGTCCCATGGGATATCCGCAGCCGAGTTTCATGGCGTTATCAATGTCCTCGATCGAGCCCACGCCCTCTTCGTAGGCGCGAATGGCGTCGAGCAGATACGGCACCAGCAGCCGGTTCACGATGAATCCGGTCTTATCGCTGGTTCGCACCGGAACTTTGCCCAGCTTTTTCCCAAACTCGTAGGCGGTCTCGTACACATCGCTCGCCGTCGCAATCGTCCGCACCACTTCGACCAACTTCATCAGCGGCACGGGATTAAAAAAGTGCAGCCCGATACAGCGCTCGGGGCGCTTGGTGGCGGTCATCAGCTCGGTGATGGAAATGGACGAAGTGTTCGAGGCGAAGAGCGCGTGTTTCTTCACGATGCCGTCGAGCGCGGCATACATTTCTTTCTTCTGCGGCACGTTTTCGATGATGGCCTCAATAATGATGTCGCAGTCGGCGAGGTCTTCTTTTCGAGTCGTCCCTTTCAACCGCGCGCAAATCTCGTCTTTCTGCTGCGCCGTGATTCCGCCCTTCTCCGGCGGACGCTCGGCAAACTTCGCCAGCGACTTCTCAATTCCGGCAAAGCCTTTGTCGAGAGACTTCTGGTCGACTTCGAGCACAGTGGCATCGAATCCCGCGGTGGCCGCAACCTGAGCAATGCCGGAGCCCATCAGGCCACAACCGAGAACGCCAACTTTCTTGATTTCCATCGAAAATTCCTCGTCGCGGATCAACGCGGACTCACGCGGATCAAAATCTTTTCACCACAGAGGACACAGAGATCACAGAGCAAAGCAAATTCTTGTCATCCCGAACCCGCCCGACGAAGGAGGGCGGGAGAGGGACCTTACGACCGTGTGCGTCATTAGTGCAGTAGGGCCGATTTTCCCCGGCAGATCGCATCTGCAAGTCCGCCTGACGTAAGGTCGCTCTCCGCCATTCGGGCGGTTCGGGATGACATCAAAACACCATTAGTTCAAACTCTCCACCACCATCGCAATCCCCTGCCCACCGCCAATGCACGCCGTCGCCAGCCCATACTTCTTCTTCCGCCGCCGCAGCTCGTACAGCAACGTAATCACCAACCGCGTCCCAGTCGCGCCTAGCGGATGTCCCAAGGCAATCGCGCCGCCGTTCACGTTCACCTTCTCGCGATCCAGACCGAGTTCTTTTTCGACAGCAAGATATTGCGCCGCGAAAGCTTCGTTCACTTCGACCAGATCGATGTGATCCAAGGTCATCCCAGCTTTCTGCAACGCGATCTTCGACGCTGGCACTGGGCCACGTCCCATGATCTTAGGATCGACTCCCGCGATCCCCCAGCTCACGATCCGTCCCAACGGCTTGATCCCGCGCTTGCCGGCCTCTTCAAGCGACATCATGACAACCGCGGCGCCACCGTCCACAATTCCGCTGGCATTTCCTGCCGTAACAGTTCCGTTGCGACCGAACGCCGGCTTGAGTTTGGCCAATCCCTCCATGGTTGTCTGCGGACGCCTGTGGTCGTCTTCAATCAGCGATTCTCCCGTTGGGTCGCCTTTGGAATTCTTCAGCGGCACCGGAACCAGCTCTTCTTGAATTCGCCCAACCTTGTAGGCGTCGTCGGCGCATTTCTGGGAGCGTAATGCGAACTCATCCTGCATCTCGCGCGTGATGCCATGTTGCGAGCCATACAATTCGGCGGTGTTCGCCATGTACGAGCCACAATAGCTGTCGAGCAGCGCGACCATGAGCGAATCTTCCAGCTTGCCACCGGGAGCGAGGGTGAATCCATCGCGCCCACGAATCACAAATGGAGCCTGCGACATTGCCTCCATCCCGCCCGCCAGAACTACCGAAGCCTCATCGGTCATGATCATGTGCGCGGCGTTCACTATGGCCTGCATGCCGCTGCCGCATAGACGATTCACCGTTAGCGCCGGAGTCTCAATCGGCAATCCTGCTCGCAAAGCGGCGTGCCGCGCGCCGTACAGGGCATCGCCTGAGGTCTGCTGAGCATTGCCGAAAACGGCATGCTCGAACTCTCTCGGATCTATCCCAGCGCGTTCAATTGCGCCTTTTGCCGCGACTGCGCCCAACTCCTGTGCGGTGAAGTCTTTGAGCTTGCCGCAATAACGCCCGAAGGGCGTGCGCGCGCCACTGACGATCGCAATGTCACCTGGTTTGAGCATGAGGGCCCGCTATCAGAATGGTCCAGAGATCTTGATGGAACAGCGTAGTCTAACAGCCGCGTGCCGGACTTCGCCAGCAGGAGAACAGCAGGGTCCTCACCGCTGAAGCGGTTCGGAATGACAGTTCTTGAGTGGGACTGTTTGGATTAGAGTTTCAGAGCGTAATGACTGAATCAGAGCTGACAACTTTATTATTGAATTAGAACTAACAAGACGAGAGCTATCGGATTACTGAATCCGGTTCTTACGCCACCGCTGCGGCCGAGAGTGTTGGGGGCAATGCCACACTCTTGCCCGCCCCTTCGGCCACGGACTTCTCCAGCGCCCGCTCGGCGCGATTGATTACTTCTGTGACGATGTCCACCGCGTCGAATTGCGTACGCACTACGGCCTCGGCGATGCCGGCATTGAGAGAGCTCGCAACCTGCTGTTCTCCGATGGCGGTGCCAATCAAGCGCCGCATTTTGTCAACCACGCGCAGAGCTTCGGCTTCGGCGGTTTCGCCGAGAACAATTGCGATGGCATTGGCCGCGTAGCGGAACGCAAGATCATTCTGCCGAACGTTGGCCGCGACAACCTGTCCAAGTCGCTGCATCAGATTGTCCGCGGCAGCCTCGCCTTGCTCTTTCACGAACGCCGCGCGGTCACCGGCGCGCATCAGCAGCACACAAAGCGGAGTCGCTTGCTGAGCTGCCCGGCGAACCTCTCCCATAAGAAGGTCGAGGTACGAGGCGCGCCTCAACAGGCCAGAATTTTCGTCGGTTACGGAAAGATTCTTCACCAGCCGCCGCAGACCCGCATTGTTGAGCGCAATCGCCAGTTGCTCGGCGATCATTTTGAATACCAGAACGTCGTTCTTCGACCACGCCCGCGGATTGTCTTCCATGAGGAGAAGAACGCCGAGATGATCGTTCCCGTCAGTTAGCGGCAGCGCAAGCAAAGACCGCACGCCGAGCGATAAAAGTTGTGCGCTCACATCCTGTAGCTCGGGCACAGTAGAAATATCTGAGTAAGCCAACGCACCCCGGCTGATCGCCAGCTCATGCAATGCAGAAACAATTTGCTCCGTCACCTCAGGAGGCGCTGGAGCGCTTCCGGCAGCCACGAATTCCTTGAACGTGCTGGTAATTAGTCCAGGCTTTCTCAAAGCTGCGATGCAGCGGTTGAGGCTCCACTGTGCGCCGATCTCAGTTGCAGCCGTATTCAGGACGGCCTCGGCAGTGTTCTGCCGGTTCAGCATGCGAGTGATATCTGGCACTCGCGCGAAGCTGCTCATGTCGAGACTTTCGGCCATCGCTGGTTGAGCAACCGGCGCGGGGTTCACCACGGCTACTGGCTGCGGCGCGACTGGCGCTGCAGGAGCGCCGCCAGCATAGTGCGGCGTCATCCCGGCAGTCATATACAGCTGATGCAATTCCGGATTACGATCTTCCTCATGCGGGAAAAGTTGTTGAATGCGTTGCAGCCGCTCCAGAGCTTTGTTTCGCATCCCGTACTGCACCAGGATTTCAGCTTGCAGCATTAAGTCTTGCAGAGTGCCTGAACCTAGCGTCTTCTCCTCAGTGGAATGGCGCGATGGCTGGGCCGCCGGAGACGTTCCGGTGAAGCGTGAAGCGATGACCTCATAACGGTTCTGCTCGATCTTTCCTTTCAGCATTTCCACGCGCTTTTGATGTCCCGACTCATAAGGATCAATTTCGGCGGCTCGGTCGAGCGCATCTCCGGCTTTCGAGTAATTGCCGTGCTGGCAATAGAGATCAAAAAGCCTGAGCAGCGTTTCGCAATAGTCAGACTCGCGGTTGGCGGTGTTGAACTGGTCAGCTAGAAACTCCAGCATGTCGAGTGACGGCCGGTGGCCGGCAACAATGTCCTGCATCATCGCCAGGAAAGCGCGCCGCTCCCCCTTCCGCCGCTGGAAGTTCTCTAGTTTCTCCGCCAGCGCCACGGCTTCGCGGTCAAGTTGCGAGTCCAGAAAACCGCCAATCAAATCGCGTACCTGCTCGATCCGGGAGGGATTCTGTTCAAATATCTGCCAGACCAGCGGCGCCGCCTCGGTCAGTCGGTTCGCGCTCAACAGCGCCCGCGCATACAAATCGCGAAACTCGGGAGAGACGTTCCCGGCGCTGGCCAGAGGATCCAGAACAAAAATTGCGGCGCCTATCTGCTGCTCCTTCATCAGGCATTTCGCATAGCCCAAAGCGATGGCCTCATCCGCCGCGTCCTCAGAGTAGGCGCGTTCAAACCAATTGATGGGGTTCGCACCTGCGGCCTCCGCTTGCTGCGCCAGTTTCAGGAAGCAGGCTGCGGCCTGTGTTTCATCGCCTAGTTCGGATGAGAGTTCGCCCAGTCGCACCATATTGCGCTCAGAGGCGTCGAGCGTGACCACTCGTTTCAGGACCGCGAGTGCGTCAGTCTTGCGTGAGTGGCGCGAAAGGTCCTCGAAAGCATTTTCGTAGGTTTCGAGGGCCAGCTTGCGATTCGAATTCTCCAGGAGCTGCCCAAAGCGGATCTTCTGCTCGCAGCTTGGATTAGCGAACCGCGCCAGCTTCTTGTAAGTAAGGCTGGCCCGCATGGCATCTCCGGCAGCCATTTGTCGCTCGAACATCTCTCCCAATATGTGAACGGCTTCCGGAAGCCGCTGTAAAGAGAGGCAGAGGTCTGCTGCCATCTGGCGAACAGTGTCGTTTCCGGGATCGAGCGCCAGTGTCTGCAGGAACTCTTCCAGCGCTTCGGCAGCCTTGCCCTTTTGCAGCAGCTTCTCGCCGCGCTCAACCCGCCTGGCGATCTCTTGCCGGTCTGCGCGTTTTGGGGTCTCGGCCATGGAAGAATGGGTGCGGAGTGGTCCAGTTCAAAATTCTAGGCGACCTGAGGACGCGGGCAAACGCGGTAACGGGGTGCAGCGATTACGAAGGTCACAGCGTGACCAATAGAGTGGTTAGCAAGAATTACTCAAGTAAGCGTGATTGAATGTTTCCGCTGTCACACAACTCCGCCGCACGATAAGCTGCGACCAAACCCGGAGTGTCTTCTGCCGGGCGCGAGCCATTCCGCATGACGCACGCAGCAACCATTCTTGCTTTCAGACCTGAAAACGCACTGGTTCTAGCCGCTATTGGGGCCGCCGCCGGCGTTTATTGGTTCTATAAAGGATTTCGCCTGCTGCAGCGCAAGCGGCTCATACTGAATACGCCAGCTTCGAAGATCCGCAGCGCGTCGATGGGCCTCGTCGAAATCAGTGGGCTCGCAACCGGTCCCTACATCCTGACTTCGCCACTGAAGCAAACCGAGTGTTATTACTATCGCAGTGTTGCGTGGGAATTGAAGCAGCGCGGCAAGAACAGTGAGTGGGTGAAAGTCGCCGAGGAAACGCTATATGTGCCGTTCTACGTGGACGACAGCACGGACAAGGTTTTGGTGGACCCGCGCGGCGCGGAAATGGACCTCCATTGCGACTTCCATGAGCAATACAACCGATCGGTCTTGTTTGAAGGTCCGGAGATGCCGGGTTGTGTAAGCGGCTTCTTGTTGCGCCACGACGCCAATCCCAATAAGCGGATCAAAGTTGAAGAACATTGCATCAAGCCGGAGAACTTTCTTTTTGTTTTGGGAACGCTGTCGCAGAACCCAGGGCTGGACGCGAGCATTATGCCGTCTTGGGCAGAACACGCAAGTTTCGGCGCCTCGAGCAAACCAGACACTGAAACAGAAATTGTCAGGTTGTCCAGCCAGATGGGCGCAGTGCCTGCTAGCGCGATGACTCAGCAACAAAAGATCGCTGCAGCGCTGCTGAAAGCGCGCATATCAAGTCCTGCGGCCTGGGCCGCGGCGGGTGTGAATGGACGATCCGCATCAAACGCGGGCGCCCATTCTGCCAGCGCTGTGCTAACGGCGCCTTCACCGGAAGACAGGCGCGCTCCTATAGCCGCAGGAGGTTTCGACCTGCATCCTCCGGTGGTGTTGATGAAGGGAAGCCACGATCCTGCGTTCTTTATTTCGTGGAGAAGCCAGCGCGATGTGGTGAACTCACTGGGCTGGAAGTCGAGCTTGATGATCTGGGGAGGTCCGGCTCTTACTCTGGCTTGCATTTATTTTGTGTTCGCATACTTCGGACGGTTGTAAACTTGCGCACTAAGCGCGGGGGGAGAATATGGATACTGTCATTCTGCTTGGCTTTCTGTTCGCCATCGCCGGCTTCTTTATTTACCTGATCACAATTTACAACGGGCTGGTCGCGATCAAGAATGACATAGACAAGGCCTGGGCGAATATCGACGTGCTGTTGAAGCAGCGGCATGATGAACTCACCAAGCTACTCGACGTCACCAAAGGCTACGCGAACTTCGAGCGCGAGACGCTGACGAAAATTACTCAAGCTCGCAGCCAGTATTCGCAAGCTGTGAGCTTCGACCAGAAGGCACAGGCCGACCAGAGCGTGACCTCAGCCCTGCGCGGTTTCTTTGCAGTGGCAGAGAATTATCCGGACCTTAAGGCCAACAGCAACTTCCAGCAGTTGCAGCAGCGCATTACACAACTCGAAAATCAGATTGCCGATCGACGCGAGTTCTACAACGACTCCGTCAACACTTTCAACATTCGCATCCAGCAAGTACCAGATACGTTCGTTGCGGCCTTCATGCGCCTGACCCCGCGCACGCTGCTGAAAGTGGATGAGGCCGATAAGGCCGACGTGCAGATGTCGTTCGCGCAGGGGCAGTAGCCAAGTCGGGACTTAAGCGCCACAGTAACTCTGCTATACTTGTATAGCGAGGAACAATGTTAGCGATCCGGCTCCCTCAATCGATCGAAAAGCGCCTGGAGAAACTGGCGCGAAAAACTGGTCGCACCAAGAGTTACTACGTTCGGGAAGCCATCCTGCAGCACCTTGGCGATCTGGAAGACGTGTATCTGGCCGAGCGTGTTCTGGATCGGATTCAAGAGGGCGAAGAGCGCACCGTTCCCCTGGAAGACGTAATGAAACGTCATGGCATGGAAGGTTGAGCTTTCCGCCCAGGCCGTTCGCGAACTGGACAAGCTCGACGCGCAGCACAGCCGCCGCATATTGACGTTTCTTCACGAGCGAGTCGCGGCACTCGACAACCCCCGCAGTATCGGACAGGCGTTGCGTGGCTCGCGACTAGGTGAGTTTTGGAAGTATCGTGTTGGCGAGTTTCGCCTCATTTGCAAGATCGAGGATGACCGCGTGGTTTTGCTGGTTCTTCGTATCGGCCATCGCCGGGAGATTTACCGCTAAGCTGCGTGGAAAAGACGATCATCGTTTTGGAATGGACCATTTGCCAGAGCCCCTGCAGATCGGCATCTTCGGAGACTACGACCGGAATTCACCCACTCTTCCCTTCCTGGAGAAGTCAATCGAGCACGCTTCAAAAGAACTCCATGTTGCAGCTGAGGCAAAATGGCTACCCACGCCTTCCCTGCTCGATCCTGAAATTGAGACGAAGCTGGAAGCCTTCGACGGCCTCTGGGCCGCGCCCGGAAGTCCATACAAAAGCTTTGATGGGATGCTCCATGGCATTGAATTTGCCCGCCGCCGCGATTGGCCTTTCGTCGGCACTTGAGGGGGATTTCAATACACTCTGGTAGAGTGTGCGCGCAACGTGCTGGGCATTAAAGATGCGGATTCCGCCGAGAACAATTCCGGCTCGAAAAACATCGTGATTTCTCCCGTAGCTTGCGCTCTACCCGACCGCTCGCCTGGTGCGCCGAAGCTTTCAGGGGCAATTCCGGAAATTCGCCTCCGCCCCGGATCGTACCTGCACTCCTTCTACAAGCAAGATGTGGTGGCAGAGGAATTTTTCTGCAATTACGAAGTGAATCCGGAATTCGAATGGGCGCTTGTTGAAGCCGGTTTTCCTGTAGTCGCGCGTGGTTCCCAAGGTGAAGTTCGGGCCATCGAGTCTCCCGCGCACCGCTTCTTCGTTGCGACGCTATTTCAACCGCAGCTTTCGTCTAGGCTGGGAAAACCGCATCCCATTATCGTGGAATTTCTGCGCGCCGCGATGAAGTGGAAGACCCAAAGACTGGAAGACAGCGTTCTAGAGTAAGATCGCACAATTCTCTCCGTGTATCTGCGGTGAATCGCGCTCTTCGCTCCACCTTATGGATTGCTCGGAATTCTGGAATCAAGAAATTCAAACAGTTTGCCGGCAAAGAGTGCCGGTGTCGACTGCTCTTCGCTAACAATTCTAAGCAGCACGCCTTGCTTGCTATCGAAATAGACGCACAACACGTCGTATTCTTTTTCAATCACAAGCCAGCTACTCTTCACTTTGCTGCTGGCCCTCGTCTGCCCGTGCGCCCCTAGATATTTGACTTTCCACCCTGCACCCACATGCTTCGGAAATTGAGCGATTGGCCCCAATAGTGAGTTGAATAGCACTTTGTAGTCTTAAAAGCCATAAAATACCTCGCCAGTTGACGGGTTCATGTAGAAGTGGACTTGGAAGGGGCCGGCACCTGCCAATACTCCGCACTAATTAAGATCCGTCTCGTCCACGGATCATGGTGTTTCATGCCGATGAAGTGCTTCGCGTCGTTGTGATGTGCGAGTAGCGATTCGACTTCCCGCCGCAGAGACTCATCTCCGGCGCAGGATTCCTCCAGCACCGGGCACAACTTCAGTCGCCACACCCCCACAGCCAGGCAAATTCCAGTAAATGAGCGCCGTGGGCGCTACGAACTTCGCCTGCTGCACCATTACTGGTGACACGGCTAGCAGTCCGTGGTGCATGTAGCTGATTGTCTACAAAGCGGGCGACGTAGTCGGTTACGCGATCTCACGCAACACTTGGCAACGGACGCGGAGCTTCGGCTTCTACAAAACCGCTTCTGATTTATCCGACGCGTGAAGAGTAAATAGACAAGCAAAACGAGCCTGCCAAAGCGGTTTC
>Ga0137378_10002304_pt1 | contig 16330 bp, 20 predicted proteins | sample SagtaG_21_FD_104813 | JGI IMG/M metagenome (GOLD analysis project Ga0137378, IMG submission 104813) | Vadose zone soil microbial communities from Sagehorn Ranch, Mendocino, California, USA - Sage2_L_60_16 metaG | ecosystem: Environmental > Terrestrial > Soil > Vadose zone | place: USA... | reverse complement strand
GCGTCCCCGCGCGCGTGGCTTCCGCCCAGCAAAACCGCCACCGCCTCCGGCACCTCCCGGCGCAGGCGACCAGCCCAGCGATCCACGAACCGCTCATCCACCACCCCGAAAGCATGCCAGAACAGCACCAGTGAAGCTCCATCAAGTCGCGGCAGAAACGATCACGCCGGACGGCCGGATCGCCGCCGAGATCCACGCGCAATCACGGCCACCCGGGCCCGCGTGATCCGCAGGCCGGTCACGCCCGGCGCCTCAAGATGGGCGATCGCACCCCGCGGGGACGGGCCCGGGAACTCTATGTGTGACCGCGCCCTGCTTGCTGAAATGGCCCGGTGACCGGCAAGGCGCCAGCAAGGTCCCTTCCGCGGAGTCAGTGCGGACCCTCGATCGGGCCCCGTGCCATCCGGATGAAAGTATGAAGCCCGCCATTCGTGAAATGCTCAAAGCGTTCCACCTTCCGGAAGCCAGCCCGCTCGTATACAGTGATCGCCCGCTGATTGAACGCAGCGACTGCGAGGGTATAGCTCTCCGCGCCCAGCGTCACGGCGGCGAAACGAAGGCAGGCGCTGACAAAGGACTCGCCGAGGCCCAGGCCCGTGAGGCCGGGCCGTAGCCCCAGCCCGATCTCTGCCACCCGGCCGTGGAGCTTCACCACCAGCAAGCCCGCGAGTTCATGCCGCGCTACCTCATCGGCAGCAAAGTACCGATGCCCCCATTCCGCTGGATTGAGCAACTCCGCCAGGTCGTCAGCGTCTGCATCAGCGTCGTAAAACGAGTAGTCACCCGGATACCGCCAGGCAGCAACCGTTCGCGCGTCTGCGGCCGTCATTGGCCTGATCCTGAAGGCAGGGACCGTCACAACGCCGACAATAAGCGCCTGGGGGCCTGACTGCATGACGCGTGGGCAGCCGCGGCTGCCGGAGCGGGATGACTGGCAGCCGGCGGCTAAGATCACGGGCGTGATCACCGGCATGCATGCGATCGTGTTCTCCCCGGAAGCTGAGAAGGTCCGCGCGTTCTTCGGGGACGTGCTGGGCCTTTCGTCGGCCGACGCGGGCGGAGGCTGGCTCATTTTCGCCCTGCCCCCTGCCGAGCTCGCTGTTCATCCGGCTGACGGTGACGGCCACCACGAGCTTTACCTGATGTGTGACAACATCCACGCCACGCTCGCCGAGCTGAGCGGGAAAGGAGCCGAGGTGGCGCGGGACGTCTCCGATCAGGGCTGGGGACTGCTGGCCGCGATCCGGCTGCCGGACGGCTCAGAGTTCCCTATCTACGAGCCCCGGCACCCATCACCTCGTCAGCCCTGACCGGGTGTACTCATCTGACGCGAGGGGCGTGGGTTCGAGCCAGGGGTGGCTCGTGGCGCAATGACGGAGCATGATGCGCGACGTGTCAGGCGCGGCTTGAGTCCGGGCGTGGCGGCCCAACGGCCAGGGCGGCAGACAAGCCGTCGGCGGCTTCTACCGGCGGTTGGCGCGATCGCGACGATCTGGCCTGTGCCGGTGAGCGTGATGTCGGCGAAGGCGTGGCCGGGCGGAACCTGCATCACTAACGTGGCTTGGTCGTTATGCAACTCCGGCAGGGCGTGCGGCAGGATCGCCTGGATGCCCTGCACATCGGCGAGTTGCGCGATGGTCGACGGGCGCACACTTGCCACCAGGGACCGGGGAAGCGTGATCAGGACTGTCCCGCCGGCCTCCCGGACTCGGGCGGCCACGTCGTTCACGCTCTCCCTGGGGAACACCGAGACCTCTACCAGCTGCGGCTGCTGGTCCTCGATTTCCTCCGCAGTGACGGCGGCAAGGGTGTCGGCGTCCAGGTCCCGCCGGAGGCCGTGCCGCAGCCTGGGTGAGACCTTCATGGTCGGCCGGTAAGGGGTGATGTCCTCCACCCAGGGCTCTGCCCGGACCTCCGCCACGCGCTCGGGGAGCATCCCGACGAGCAAGGTGAACCCTGGCAGGCTGCCATAGACCTCTGCCCCGCGGCCCTTCAGCACCTGCAGCCAGTCGGGCGCTGCCGGGCCGACCAACTTGACCAGGTAATACGCCGTCCGGCCCAGCCGGGGCTGCACGGCCACCGAATCCTGGGCCCGTACCGCATCCTCGAAGGCGAACGACGCGCCGGTGACCTGAACCGGCCAGCTCTACTCCTGACCTCCGTCGTGCAGTGCATGGTGGGCAACTGATCGCGCACGGGTCCCCTGCCCGGTGGGTTCCAGGCTGCACATCGCGTACCCGCATTCGGTGCGACCGTCGGAACAGGGGCCTTCGGGGGAACACGTATGGGCGGGCCGTTCTTGTTCGGTGGGCTGCGAGCCCGTGTCAGCAGCGCGGCGCGGGCTTGCTGTAGCTCGCCGAACTCGGGGTGGCTATGTAGTAGTCGGTGACCCAGTGCCGGTAGGAGATCTTGTCCCAGATCCGGGTGGTGCCCACCTTCGATCCCGCCTGCTGGCAGGTCAACCAGGCGAGCCCGCCGCCCGGCAGCCGGCCGGTGATGGAGTACGACGTGCCGGGCCCGCTCCGCTGGTTGACCCCGTCGCTGGCGGTCACCTGATACGGGTACCGGCAGCGGGTCACCGGCGCGCTGAAGCCGGTGTCTGAGGGAGTGCTGACGTAGAGGTCGGAGACATAGGTGCTGTCGGTGAGCTTGTCCCACACCTTGGTGCCGCCGACGGTGGATCCGGGCGCCTGGCACACCACCGTCACGCTGGCCCCGGCGGGGTACTCCTTGACAACGGGGTACGACCTGCCCGGGCCGCTACGCGCCTTGAGCGGGCCGGCGCTGGTCACGGTATAGCCAAAGGCGGTGGTGCCGACCGGCGCGTCCACGTTGTCAATGTCAATGTTGATCGTGACCCCGCCGTAGGTCTGGCTGACGTTCGCTCGGTATTGCTTGGCTCGCTGGTGCACAGCCCACATGCTGTCGGAGATACCTGCCCATCCGGTGAGCGAGGAGTTCCCGTCGTAGCGGGCGATCCACAGCGCGTCCGGCCGGGCGTAGAGGCGCGAGTCGTAGACGTTGGCGAGGTCCCGCGCGCCGAGGTTGAGATTCGCGTAAACGCCGGAGACGTACCCGAGCCGGTGCAGTTCCTTGGTCCACGCGGACAGGAACTGCAGCACCGCGGTCCGGCAGGCAGTGTCGGTGGTGGTGTAGTGCTCCATGTCGTAGTAGATCGCGCTGCCCTTGATCATGCCCAGTGTCTTGACGCTGGCGGAAGCGTCGTCCGCCGCGAACGTGCCTTGGCTCGCCGCCGCCGACGGCGTGATCTTCTGGTCGGCCGGCTTGCCACCGCAAGGTGCCTGACGGCCCTTATAGATGGGGAGCAGCCGCCAGCCCAGTTCCGACACGGCGCCGACCCAGGTGCGGGTCAGCTCGGGCTGGGCGCAGGTGCGGTTGACCCCGCCCGCGTAGACCTCGATGGCACGGTAGGGCGACGCGCTCCATGCCTGCATGGCCGGGAGCGGAGGGGCGGTGCAAGTGTCGAACGCGAGCCCGGTGTACCGGGTCGCGCTCGCCCAGGTGGGGTAGGCGACCGTGGTCGCGGGCTCGGCCAGAGCCGGCCCGGCGATTATCACGGCGGCGAACGGGGCGGCAGCGATGGCCGCAGCTGAGCGCCAGAGACGATTCCCATGCATCATGCTGCCCCCAGCTGGCCGGCTTCCACGCCCGGCAAACAATCAGACATCCTAACGATGGGTGAGCCTTGACAAGACATAAGAGCATTAGGCGCTCCCCGCCGTACGGGCGGTCACGGCGTCCATCCGGTCAAGATGGCCGGAATGATGCGGTAGTCACGCTGGAAGACCAGGTTGTGGAGGTCGGCCGACGCCATCGCACGCAGGGTCGGCAACTGCGCCGCTGCCTGGGCGTCGTCGAACACGTTGAGCGGCCAGTCGCCGGCGGTGCCTGCCTGCAGGTGCGGGTGGTGAGCTCCAGCGCTGTAATAGGCGCGGATGACGATCGGGTTGATCCCGGCGGCCTGCTGCTCGGGCCACGAGAGAGCCCAGATCGCGTCAACGCCGTCGCCGCGGCGTCGCACGCCTGTTGCGGTCACCTCGCCGGTGCTGAGCAGCAAGTCTGTGTTGATCTCGTTGAGTGGCTGCCGGGCGTGCGGGTCGAGTAGTGCGACGGCTGCCGCAAAGAGGCGTTCCTTGTCGTGTCGGGAGCTGACGCGGCCGTGCGTGCCGTCTCGCAGATCAGCGAAATGGCGCAGGAGTTCCGCGGTGTACTCCAGGCGAGGGCTTTCCATGTTGTCTTCCTTTCCCTATGGCGGGTATCTGCGGCAGGTGCCAGATCCTGGCCTCAGGCGCTCCGGCCGGGCAGGCCGCTGACGGGCGCGGGGTGGCGGTCGACCCAGGCTGCGGTGTCCGCGTGGTCGAGGACCCACTGGGCGATCTGGTCCTTGCGCGCCCACCACACGTCCTCGTGGTAGCGCAGCCTGGTGAAGATCCGGTCCAGGACGCGGACCCGAGAGGCGTGCCCTGAGATGCGCTCGTGCAGGCCGATGACCATCAACCGGCGCCGGGTGGCGCCCTCGGCGTACAACTGGTCGAATTCGTCGGTCAGCTGCTTCTGGTAGGCGGCCGGGTTGAAGCCGGGGAAGTCGAAGCTGGCGATGTCGTTGAGGTGCACCGAGTACGGCACGGTGGCGAACGGCTGCCCGTTGATGGTCTGCAGGAACGGCTCGTCGGCGGACAAGTCGTCGATGTGGTAGGTGAACCCCAGTTCTTGCAGGATCTCCAGGGTGTTGACGCCGGGCCGGATCCAGTAGTTGTTGTACCCGGCCGGGCGGGTGCCGGTGGCCTGCTCGATCGCCTGCACACTGTCGGCGATCCAGTCTTTCTCCTGAGGGCGGGGCAGCTGGTATTGCCGCTGCCAGCTGCGCCCGTGCGCGCCGGCCTCATGCCCGCGCCGCACGATCTCCGCGGCCACGTCCGGGTGCCGGCGCACCGCGTCGCCGATCATGAACGAGGTCATCTTGATGCCGTGGGCGTCGAGCAGGTCCAAGATCCGGGGCACGCCCTCGCGGGCCCCGTACTCATAGAAGCTGTTCTGCCCCAGATCGGGAAAGCCCGGCAGGATCGGCTCGGTGATCGGACCGCCAGCGCCGCTGACCGGCTGCCCGCCGGCCTCGAACTGCATGGACACGCTCACCGCCAGCCGGGCACCGCCTGGCCAGAACCCGTTCTGCTCCGCCACCGCTGCTCTCCTTTCCCCATTCGGGTACACCCACCGTTGGACTGACATGGCTGGCGCCCGCGGCGGGCCTGCCGAGGGTGAAAGTGCCCACGGCAGCGCGGACCACTGTTGCGTGGCTCCGTGCCCCTTCCGCCGTTTCCCCCACCCCCCGGCGAGCTGTAGCCACATCTGGATCTGCGCCATCAGTGAGAGGTTCACGTGGGCCTTGCGGGTCAAGTTCGCGTGCGTCCGCGGCGCAATGCCGCGCGTTCGGCTGCGACCAGGCCGCCCCAGACACCATGCTGGCCGATATCCCAGTACCGCAGCGAGAGCGCTAGGCATTGGGCTCGTACCAGGCAGGTCGTGCAGATGGCGATTGCAGCGGCCGCCTCTTGGCGAGCCTTGCCTGCCTCGGCACTGACCGGGAACCACTGGTCGGGATCAAGGCTGCCGTCAGCGCACCGGGCGTGCCTGATGACCCGGGCCCACGAGGCCTGATCGGTGACTGGGCCGGGGATCAGTAGGCACGGCCGCCGCACGGTCGCCCTGTCGAGGGTGCGCACGGCCGACTCGGAAACCACCCACGCGGTGGTGCGCGAAACAGCCATTTGCTCGATCCTTTCCAAACATCAGTTGCGGCGGACCGGACTGGTGGCGTGGCGGGCGGGGTCAGGGCTGGGCGTGCTTCTGGACGAAGGCCAGGGTGGTGTCGGCGACTTCTCGCCAGCCGTGGTCGATGGTGAGCGAGTGCCCGCGGCCGGGGATCTTGACGATCTCGGTGACGCCGGGGTTGCGTTTTTGCTGCTTGTAGGTGGCGTTGGCGATGGCCCACGGCACGGTGTTGTCCTTCTCGCCGTCGGCGATCAGCAGCGGCCCGCGGCCGGGGTTCTTGGTATCCACCTTCGCCTCGGTCCACGGGGTTGAGGTTGGCGGTGGCGGCCTGGAACAGCGTGACACCCGAGCCGGGCACGGCGAACGTGGCGTACAGTTCGTGCGCCTCGGTTTCGGTGACGGCGTTGGCGAAGGCGAACCGGAACTGGTCGTAGGTCAGCGGGATGGCGCGGCCGCGGTTGGCGGGGTTGCCGATCACCGGGGCAGACGACTTGAGGGCGGAGACCGGCAGCGGCAGCACGCCGCGGAACGGCGCTGGGTCGATGGCCACCGAGGCGGCGGCGAGGCCGCGGCCGGCCAGGATCTGGGTGATCAGCCCGCCGAAGGAGTGCCCGATCAGGGCCGGCTTCTTCTTGAGGGTGCCGATCACGTCGCCGAAGTGATCGGCGATCTGCCCGACACTCTTGCGGGCGAACACCTCGGGGTGCCTGTTCGCGTCCTCGACCGTGTTGGGATCATCGGGCCAGCCGGGCGCGAGGGTGGCATAGCCCGCCTCCTCGAACACCGCCCGCCAGCGATCCCAGCTGCTTGGCAGCAGCCACAGCCCGTGGATGAACACAACCGGGGTGAGCTTCGAGGCATTGGCCTGCTTGATCTGCTGTTTCTCGTAGTCGGTGATGTCTGACACGACGTTTCCTGTCCTCTCGTTAGTAAGGCAGCGCGCCCGGGTGCTGCTCTTCATGGACGGCGCAGCCGAGAAAGGAGTCAGTGACCCCGCGGCGGGTCCTGACCCAGGCGGGCGGGCGCGGGCTCCGCGGGGAGCACGGCCGCCGCGCCCGCAAGCTGTTGCGGGATCAGCCGCTGGCCTGGGCCGCGGCGATGATGATGCTGGTCACCGCGCCCGGGTTGGAGATCAGGGACAGGTGCCCTGCGTTGATCTCGGTGATGTGCGCCTTGGCCCGCTGGGACATGAAGAGCTGCTCGGCCGGCGGGATGACATGGTCGGCGGTGCCGATCAGCGACCAGGACGGGATCGTCTGCCAGGCGGGAGTTCCGGAGGGAGCTGATCCCGCGCTGAACGCTATCGGGCGCTGGGTGGCGGCCAGGACGGCGGCCTGGCTGGCCGGCAGGCCGTTGGCGAAGCACTGCGCGAACCCCGGGTAGGGCAGGTCGGGGCCTGCCTTCAGGTAGGTGTCGAAGTCTCCGGCCGCCGCTCCCGGGTAGGGCACGGCGGTGAACGCGTTCGCCGAGCCGACGCATGATCCGGGCTGGGCGGCGGTGAGCCCGAACGCGGTCTCGCCCTGGGCCGGGATGAAGGCGTCGATGTAGACCAGGGCCTTCACGTTGGGGTTGCCGGCGGCGGCGTTGGTGATGACCATCCCGCCGTAGGAGTGCCCGGCCACGATGACCGGCCCGGGGATGGTGGACAGGAAGTCGGCCAGGGTGGCGGAATCAGATGCCAGGCCGCGCAGCGGGTTGGGCGGAGCGTAGACGGTGAAGCCGTCGGCCTGCAGCCGCTTGATCTCCCCGGCCCAGCTGGAGCCATCAGCCCACGCGCCGTGCTCGAGCACGATCGCGGGCTGGGGCCCGCCGCCACCGGCGGCGTGGGCGGTAGCGGCCCCGGCAGGAGCGATCTGGCTGGCCGAAACCAGCAGCCCCGCGACGGCCAGGACCACGGCGATCAGCACGATCCGCATCCTCGAGAGACGCATGCCTTGGACGATATTCACTGCGATCTTCCTTTCCTGATGGTGCGACGTGGATTGGCGCCCCGGCGCCTGGGTTCTGCGGCCGGTCAGCGGGTCAGTGTGGTGTCGAGCCAGTCGAACATGATCTGGTGGGCCTGGCCGAGGGCGCCGACGTGGATATGCGCCCCGGCACCCTCGGCGCTTGTAAGGGTGACCAGGGTGGCATCAGCGCTGGTGAGTGCCTTCTCGACCAGTTGCGGCTGCCAGCTGGCCTCGTCACCGCCGGCGATCGCGCCGACGGTGACCAGGACCCCGCCCAGATCAGCCCCGCCGTACATCGCGAAGCTCGCGGTGCGCAGCATCTCGAAGGAGAACGACGCGTCGTCGAACAGGAACTTCATCACAGCCCTCGTGTCGGTGCCGGATCCAGGCGGGTGGTCCCTGTGCCCGGGGTGGGGCGGGTTGCCCATGCCAGGACTCTCCGCCGGGGGTGGGCGTGTTCGCGTCTGTGGGATCCCTAGCCGGCACCCCGGCTTCCGGGCCCGGTTGCGCGTATCGAACTACCACCACGCCGCGAAGCACTTCCTGCGTAATAGCCCCGCCACCGACGCCGAGACACAGATTGGCGTCGAACACGGCGCGGCGTGGTGCGACTAAGCCCAAGCGAAAGGAATACCGGTCATGTTCAAGTCACTGTCGGCGTCGAGCGCCAGCTGGAATGATCGAGGTCAACGTGGCGGCGCTCACGCAGCTGACGGCCCTGCTACTGCCCGGCATGCTGGAACGACGGCGCGGAGCAATCTTGAATGTCGCCTCCACGGCCGCTTTCCAGCCAGGCCCGAACTGGGCTGCTTACTGCGCGACGAAGGCATACGTGCTGTCCTTCACCGAGGCCCTGGCCGAGGAAGTTCGCGGCTCGGGAGTGCGGGTTTCCTGTCTCGCCCCGGGCGCGACAGACACGGGGTTCGCGGCCACCGCGGATATGCTGGGCACCCGGTTGTTCCGGCGGGGCACGATGGACGCCGGGCGCGTTGCCCGGGCCGGGCACAATGGCCTGCGGCGGGGCAAGACCCTGGTCATTCCCGGCCTGCGTAACCGCGCCCTGGCGTTCTCCGTGCGTCTATCCCCACGCGTTCTTGTTACCAAAATCGCTGCTTACCAGGCATAGAAACCCGGCCGCAGCCATCGGCGTGATCGTTATGCAGGGCGACACCCTGGCGCCCGGCTATGGAGCCTGTCGCGGTCCTTCGTTTCCGCGGCTGGCCAGGACGCCGTGCAGCTGGTTGCGGGAGCTGATGTCGAGCTTGGTGAAGACCTTGTGCAGGTGGTATTCGACAGTGCGCGGGCTCATGAACAGCTGGGCGGCGATCTCGGGGTTGGACTGGCCGTCGCCGGCCAGCCGGCTGATCTGGGTCTCCCGGGCGGTGAGCTGGAGGGGGGTCTCGGTGGTGCGTTTGCGTACTCGCTCGCCGGTGGCACGCAGCTCGCGCGCGGCTCGTTCGGCGAACCCGTCGGCTCCCATGGAGGTGAGCATCTGGTGGGCGGTGCGCAGCTGCTCGCGGGCGTCGATGCGCCGGTTCTCCCGGCGCAGCCATTCTCCGTAGAGGAGGTGGGCGCGGGCGAGCGCCAAGCGGACGCGGGTGCGGCCGAGGCGGTCGATCGCCTCGCGGTAGCGGGTCTCGGCGGACTCGCCCTCGCTGAGCAGCGCTCGCGCGCAGGCCTCGATGCCGAGCGCCCAGTCGCTGCCGCTGGCCAAGGCGCTGTCTGACAGTCGCTCGAGGGCGCCGGCCGCGTGCTCGGGGACCCCGCTCCGGGCCGCTGCCTCGATCAGCTCGGCCGCCGCAGCGCTGATGTAGCCGGTGGCCAGGGCTGCCTGGCGGAGCGTGGTGCCCTGGTCGTTGGCCTTGTGGGCGATGGCGGAGGCCTTGTCGTAGCCGATCGCCGGGGATAGCGCGGTGACCAGCATCAGGGACCTGTTCACGTAGCTGTCGACCTGGTCGCGGTGGAGCTCGGTGCCCTTGATGCAGTACTGGCGCAGCTTGGCGCAGGCGTCGGCGAGGATCGTGGCCGAGTGCAGGAAGTTGCTGATGATGACCGGGCGCATGGCGTTGAGCTCGAAGTTGCCCTGGGAGCCGGCGAAGACGATCGCGCTGTCTTCGGCGAGTACTTGGATGCAGACCATGACCATGGCCTCGCACTGGGTGGGGTTGACCTTGCCGGGCATGATCGAGCTGCCCGGCTCGTTCGCCGGCAGGATCAGCTCACCGAGGCCGCAACGGGGCCCGGAGGCCAGCCACCGGATGTCGTTGGCGATCTTCATCAGCGGCACGGCCAGGGCCCGCAGCCCGGCCGAGGCGCCGACCATGGCGTCCAGGCCGCCCTGGGCGGCGAACTTGTTGGCCGCGGTGCGGAAAGGATGACCGGTCGCGGCGGCGATCTCGGCGGCGACCTGCTCGCCGGAGCCCGGTGGCGCGTTCAGGCCGGTGCCGACCGCGGTGCCGCCCGCGGCGAGCTCATGCAGCCCTTCCGCGGACGTGGTGACCCGGTCGATGGCCTGGGCCAGCTGGTGGGCGTACCCGGACCATTCCTGGCCGACGGTGAGCGGCACCGCGTCTTGCAGGTGGGTGCGGCCGATCTTGACCACGTCCTGCCACTGGCGTGCCTTGGCGTCGATCGCCTGCTGCAGCGCCTGGACGCTGGGCAGCAGGTGGCCGTGGATGGCCTGGATGGCGGCGATGTGCATGGCGGTGGGGAATGTGTCGTTGGACGACTGGCCCATGTTGACGTGGTCGTTGGGGTGGATGGGAGACTTGGTGCCCAGTTGCCCGCCGGCCAGCTGGATGGCGCGGTTGCTGATCACCTCGTTGGTGTTCATGTTCGACTGCGTCCCGGACCCGGTCTGCCACACAACAGCGGGAAGTTCTCATCCAGCTTGCCCGCGATCACCTCGTCGGCGACCCGCTCGATCAGGGCGGCCATCCAGGCCGGCAGCCGGCCCGCGCGGCCGTTGACGATCGCGGCTGCCTTCTTCACGTAGCCGTAGGCGTGGTAGACCGCCTTGGGCATCCGGTCGTCCCCGATCGAGAAGTGGATCAAGGACCGCTGTGTCTGCGCGCCCCAGTACCGGTCGGCGGGGACGTCGATGGCGCCCATCGAGTCGGTCTCCCGCCGGGTCCCGGTTGCCGTCAGGCCGATAGGCACGTCGAGGACCTTTGGGGCCTCCTGGGCGGCTGCGGTGGCGCGGGCCGGGGTGTTGTCCTGTGTGGCCGGCATCACGCGGCTCCGTCCGGGTAGGCCGGTTGCCACATCGCGTCCTGCACCGCCTGGACCGGGTTGGCAGGCTTCCGGGTGGCGACGCCGTCGGCGATCGCGGCGTTGACCACCGCGACCGCGGTGGTCGCCGACGAGGCGCGCAGGTTCTCTACGGCGGGCACCAGCGCCGCGCCTGGCGCGCTGACGTCCGCCTGGCCTGCCACCGCTTGCGCGGCCGCGAGCAGCATGCCCGCGGTTACCCTGGATGCGCCGGCGACGATGGTGCCCAGGCCCAGCCCGGGGTACAGCAGCGCGTTGTTGGCCTGCCCGATCGTGTAGGTCACGCCGCCGTATTGGACGGGGTCGACGGGGATGCCGGTGGCCACGAGTGCCTGCCCCTTGGACCAGGCGATGGCGTCAGCCGGCATGGCCTCGATGCGCGAGGTCGGGTTGGAGATCGGGAAAATGATCGGCCGGTCGGCGGCGCCGCTCATGGCCTCGATGACTTCCTGGGTGAACGCCCCGTGCGCCGTGGAGGTGCCGAGCAGGATTGTCGGCCCGGCGTGCCGGACAGCATCCAGCAGCGAGATGGCACCGCCGTCGGCGGCCCAGCCCTTGACCTCCGCCGGGTCACGGGCGTACGGCTGCTGGAAGTCCCGCAGATCGGTCATGTCGCTGGTCAGCAGCCCTTGCTTGTCCACCAGCCATACCTGTGCTGTCGCCTGATCGGCGGATGCCCCGTCGCGGATCATGGCGTCGCGTAGCTGGTCGGCGATGCCTACCCCGGCGGTGCCGGCGCCGAACACCACGAGCTTTTGCTCCCGCATCGGGACGCCGGTGATTTTTATGGCGGACAGCGTGGCGGCGAGGGTGATCGCTCCGGTGCCCTGCATGTCATCGTTGAAGATCCGGTAACGGTCTCCGTAGGTGACCAGGATCCGCCGCGCGTTGCCGGGGCCGAAGTCCTCGAAATGCAGCAGTGCGCCCGGGAACAGCGACGACGCCGTTTCGAGGTACTTCTTGATGAACGCGTCATAATCCGCGCCGCGGACTCGGGCGTGCCGGTTGCCCAGGTAGAACGGGTCATTGAGCAGTGCCTCGTTGTCCGTGCCGACATCCAGCGACACCGGGATCACCCGGTGCGGGTCGATGCCCGCCGCGGCGGTGTACACGGCCAGCTTGCCGACCGCGATCTGGATGCCGCCCACGCCCCAGTCACCGATGCCGAGGATCTCCTCGGCGTCGGTGCACACGATCAGGTCGACGTCGCCGGGCTCCAGCTCAAGGGTGGCGAAGGCCTTGGCGATGTCGTCCGGCCGGTCGACCGACAAGAAGATGCCCCGTGGCCGGCGGTATTCGTGCGAGTACTGCTCGATGGCCTCGCCGACTGTGGGGTCATACACAATAGCCAGCAGCTCCGCCAGGTGGTCCGACAGCACCCGGTAGTACAGGACCTCGTTGCGGTCGTGCAGCTGCTCCAGATATACGTTCTTGGCCAGGTCGCTATCCTGCTGCAGCTGACGGTAGGCCCGTTTCGCCTGCTCCTCAAGCGTCAGCACCGCAGCCGGAAGGCGCCCGGTCAGGCCGAGAGCCTCCCGTTCCGCCGCGCTGAACGCCACCCCGCGATCGCGGAGCGGGTCCAGCAGGACATCCGGTACGGCCGGGCTTCTTGCACTGCTCGCACGTGCTCTGTGGGTCGTCATTGTCCGTCAGCTTCCTCACTGGGTGGCGTGGTCCGATGACCAGTGCCGTCTGGCCGATCGGAACGATCCGGTCACCACCGACGCTAAAAGCCAGATCGCTGCTTTGCATACGTCAAATGACCTCATCGGAGCCGGCCGCTGGCCCGGCTGACCGGCACAGGTGCAGTCGCCGGGGCTTGCCTGCACGATGCCCTCTAGCTTGGCCGCCAATGTCGCCGTCCTGGGCGGTGGTGGCCGTGGGCATGCTGCCTGGTCGACCCTGGCTAGTGAATAAATCTTGATACGCGGGCCATGGTCTGTCTTGTGTCAGATGACCCGAGCTGGCGGACGAGGCTCACTACGGGTCGCTGGGGCCGGGCCGGCGAAGCCGGCCGGCGTAATCCCCGGTCACGACCGGGGGCCACGGCAGCGGGCTAGCTGCCCCGTTCGCGGTCTGTCGCTGGCGGCCGGGAGGCGAGGGCAGCGTGCAGGGCCGCCCGGGACGTGATGCCAAGCTTGGGGAAGATCCGGTGCAGGTGGCCGCCGACGGTCCGGGGCGACAGGAACAGCCGCTGCCCGATCTGCTTATTGCTCAGGCCGGCGGCGGCCAACATCGCCCGCCTGCCAGCCGGTCGACGAAGCCGGCCGCGCCGGCGATCCGCACGATCCGGGTCGGGTCCGCGTCGCCGGCCAGGCCCTCGATCGCGGCGTCAAGCTGCCCGAGCGCCGCGGCGGCAGTGCGCACCGGGTCGGCGATGATCTTGTAGATCAGGTACAGAGGCGCGTGGGCGCTGGGCGTGAGGCGGGCGAGCGCATCGTGGAACGGTGCCCACAGTTCGGCGCGGCCGCCGAAAACGCACAGCAACATCAGCGTGTAGAGCGCTTCCCCGAGCACATCGTCGCTGACCTCGGGCCGGCTGGCCGTACCGCCGATGGCGCCAGCCAGGAGACGGTGGGCGGTGTCGAAATCACCCTCACCGTTGATCAGCACGAAGGCAGCTGTCACCGCGGCCTGCAGCGAGCCCGAGAGGTCCGGGTCGGCCAGCCGGGCGTCTGTGACCAGCTGCGACGCAGTGCGCAGCTCCCCGGTCACGTCCGCGCCCATGAAGGCGGCCTCGGCCAGCCGCCGGCTCCGGCCGGCGCCTGGCGGGCTCAGCTCGGAGGCCCGCGTCAGCGCGGCGACAGCGCCCACGGCGTCACCTCGCCGCAGGATCCGGTTCGCGGCCTGCTCGAGCAGGGAGGCGACGTGCTCGTCGGGGCCGACCGTCGCCTCGGCGAGATGCCACGCCTGGCGGTCGGGCTGATCGGCCAGCAGCCCGGCCAGCCCGTCGTCCTCATCCACGGCTTCCCGCTCAGCGGAGCCTCGTGGGAGAAGCAGGTGCCGATGCTGCTCGACTCCGGCCACCGGGTCGTCTTCTACGACCGCCGGGGGTTCGGGAAGTCCAGCCAGCCCACTGCCGGCTACGACTACGACACGTTCGCCGCTGACCTCAATATCATCATGAACACCCTGGATCTTCGGGACGCCGTCTTGGCCGGCTTCTCCATGGGCACCGGGGAGGTCACCCGGTATCTCGGAACATACGGCGCAGGGCGCGTCGCCAAAGCGGCCCTGTTCGGCCCGCTGGGCCCCTGCCTGCTGCAAGCCGACGACAACCCTGAGGGTGTCCCCGCGAAGGTGTTCGAGGACATCAAGGCGGCTATCCGCCAGGACCGCTTCGCCTACCAGAAGACCTTCCTGGACAACTTCTACAACGTCGACGTCTACGGCGGAACCAACCGGATCAGCGACCAGGCATGGCAGAACAGCTGGAACGTCGCCGCGGGAGCGTCAGCTCTCGGCACCCTCAAGTGCGTCGACGCGTGGGGCACGGACTTCCGCGATGACATGGCCAGCCTGGGGAGCGTCCCGCTGCTGATCGTGCAAGGCAGCGAGGACCGGATCCTCCCGCCGCCCAACTCCGGCCGGCGCCTCCCCGCGCTCGTCCCTCACGCCGAGTACCACGAGATCGACGGCGGCCCGCACAACATCGGCTGGACCCACGCCGAGGAACTCAACCCGCTCTTCGAAGCCTTCCTCGGCAAATAAACCGCACCAGCGCGCCCCGGCCAGAGTCTCCCGCTGGCGGTGACAACGCCGCGGCCGGCAGGCGCGACATGGCTACAACCGGCAAATGTCGCCCCAGCGGCTGCTGCCGCCGCGGGCCGGGTTCACTATGACAAGCCGACCCCGGCGAACTCCGTGATGCTGTTCATCGACCACCAGATCGGCCTCAGGGTCGGCGTGCGGGACTTCCCGTCGCTGGCGACCTGCAAGGCGAACGTCATCGCTCTCGCCAAGATGGCGAAGGCGCTTGACATCCCGGTCTTTCTCAGCTCGTCGAACACGCAGAACGTTCGTTCCGGCGCGGCACGGAGGGCCAAATGACCAACCGGGACTCGCGCCATATCGGCGGATTTGGTTCGTGTTCTGACGCCGATGGCCATCAAGGAGCGCGACCTGGCGCAGGCGGGCCCCGCGGCCGGCAGCATCTGGCCTGTCCGCGAGCGATCCCTCAGGCGCAGGTCGCTGCCCGCCATGGTGAGCACGTCGCGGTCCGGCGCAGGGTGCCTGCGTGCAGATGATCGATGGTCATGAGCGTGGTCTCGTGGCGGCCGGCGGCGCCGGGATCTCACCGCTCGGCGAACCGGTCACTGTTCGCGCGCAACGCGCTGGACCAGGTCCTCCCAGCCTCGGCCGAGGCGTTCGGGGACTTGCGGACCGGTCTGGGTAAGGATGGCGGATGACAGGTAGAGCAGCAGCGGGCCGTCCAGGGCCGCGGTGAGCTGGGTGGCCAGGACGTCCAGGTCGGCGGTGCCGAGGCGGATCTCCCCGAGCAGGAACCGGATGTGTGCCCGCGACATGGGCGTCTGCGATCCGGCTGGTATCCGCGCCCTGCCGTCCAGCGCGGCACGCGCGATCTGGCAATGCCCGATCAGGAAGTTGATCCTGGCGCGGCCGTAGGCGATCAGCCGGTCCAGCGGCGGGGCGCCAGGGCCTAGCGGCGGGGATCCGGAAAGAACCTGCTCCTGGAAGTGCCGCTCGTCGTCGTCTAGCAGCGCCTGGAAGATCCCCGCCCGGTTGCCGAACCGGCGGAACACCGTTCCCTTGCCCAGGCCCGCGCGTTCGGCCAGCCCGTCCATGGTCAGCTTGTCCGCCCCCTGCTCGGCGATTATCTCGCGCGCCGTGGCCAGCAGAAGCTGCCGGTTGCGCGCGGCGTCGGCGCGCTCAGCGGGCGGTGATCCCCAGGTCACGGGCTGGTTCATGGGTCCCACCCTACGGCCGGAATATAACCGGGGTAAAGTCCGGTTATGCCTTCAGTGTTGAACCGCCGCCCAAGGGGAGGACCAGCCATGAGCACGGCCACTACACCTGACCGCTTCGCGACGCTGCCCGACGAGCAGACGCTCGCGTCGGCCGTCACCGCTCTGGAAGAGCACGGGTTCAGCGTCGAAATCGCTGATGACCTCGAGGCCGCGCGCGAGGCTGTCCTTGCCCGCATCCCCGAAGGCTCCTCGGTGATGACCAACACGTCGGTGACGCTGGAGGAGACCGGCATCGCGGATGCGATCAACGACGGCGGGCCGTATGAATCGGCGCGCAACAAGATGTTCGCGCTCGACTTCGCGACCCAGGCGCAGGAAATGAAGGCGATC
>Ga0137378_10002301_pt1 | contig 16346 bp, 12 predicted proteins | sample SagtaG_21_FD_104813 | JGI IMG/M metagenome (GOLD analysis project Ga0137378, IMG submission 104813) | Vadose zone soil microbial communities from Sagehorn Ranch, Mendocino, California, USA - Sage2_L_60_16 metaG | ecosystem: Environmental > Terrestrial > Soil > Vadose zone | place: USA... | reverse complement strand
CGCCAACGTCGCGAGCGGCAGGCCGAGCCACTCACCCACGAGCGGAACGTGCCCAGCCCGGAAGAGCGGCATCGCGAACGCCTCCATCGCGGCCACGTTCGCTGCCAACTTGGCCGGGTCATCTCCCGTGCCCGATCGATAGGGGCCGGCCACGAGGATCATCAGCCTTGTAGGGTGCGATTGCATGTGATCGTGTGTGATCTGAGTAAGGACGTGCGCTGCCTAAACTCATAGTATGCGCAGTTGTCGGACTCTTCCAAACCGACCTGCCGTGCAAGATAATCCCCCGCCCAGGTCTTCCACCGAGCTGACCTAAGTGCTCGCTGGTCTGCAGGCTAACGTGTTGGGAGAAATCGGCGGCATCCGGGGAATCCTTGCAGGCCACCAGGCATAATCCCCACGCGGCATAATCCCGCACACGGGGCATCGTCGAGGGAAGCGGAGGGCACAGGACTCGAACCTGTACGGGCTTGCGCCCAGCAGTTTTCAAGACTGCCGCCTTACCAGTTAGGTCTAGCCCTCCCGAACTGGAGGCAAACCTAGCCGAGCGCCCGCGCGCCGGTCAACGCTCGGCCGGCGGGATGAACCCGTAGCTGGTGTTCTTGAAGACCGAATCGGCCAGCAGCAGGGCGCGGTTCGCGACCTCCGGCTTGGTCGGCCGCAGCGCCTGCGCCAGCGACTGATACAACAACCCGTACGTCGCGAGGATCCCTTCCGACGGCCGGTCCACCCAGCCGCGCGGCCGGTGGCGCGCGGCGGCGTCCGAATGATAAACCCCGAACGAAAGCGCCTCGGTGCGCGGCAAGTTCACGAAGCCGAACACCGGCAGCAGCTTGATGCTGTCCGATGCGGCGAGCGGCTGCTGGCGCAGCTTGCGCGCGAAGCCCTGCCCCTCGAGATACCCCGTGAGGCCGAACTGGTCTGCGTAGGGGCCCACGGTGCGCGAATAGTAAATCGGCCGCTTGCCGAGCTGGTCCTTGATGGCCTCCAGCACGATCACATCCGCGCGCTCGAGGTACTGGCGGCCGAGCTGCTGTGGATCGAGGGTGATTGTGAGACCGCCGAAGTTCACGTACCGCTTCTGATCGAGCCAGTACACCGGCTGCAGGTTCGCGACCTGCTCGTCGGTGTAGTCGAGCAGCTTGCCCGGCGGCTTGGGCCACGCGCGGCCCCGGTACATGGCCGGGGCCCGGGTCGAGTCGAAGCTCGCGAGCGGCCGCCGCTGCAGCTGGCGCACGTACCAGTCGGTGTTCGCGAGCGACAGGTTCACGACGGTCACGTCCTGGCGGACGTGCTCGACCTCCTGCGCGTACCACAGCGGGAAGGTGTCGTTGTCGCCGGCCGTCACCAGTACGCCATAGGGCTCGACCGACTGGAGCAGGTCGAATGCGAAGTCGCGCGCCAGCGTCTCGCCCTTGCGTGAGGCGGTGAAATGATTTCCCCACAGGGGGATCAGCGCGAACACCAGCACCGGCGTCGCGAGCATCCAGCGGCGGGCGCCGTCGGGCACGCGGAGCTCGAGACCCTCGCTGATCCATTCCATCAGGGTCGCGAGCCCCATCCCGACCCACACGCCCCACAACGCGAACGACGCGAGGAAGAAGTAGTCGCGCTCGCGCACCTCGCGCGCCAGCTGCTTCTCGGGCTGCCACGAGTAGCCGTACTTGAAGTTCAAATAGAAGATCAGGAGCAGCGTGAACGTCGCCATGAGGACGGTCATCGCGATGGCCCGGCGCCGGTCGGCCAGCCAGTGGCGCACCGCGCCGAGCAGGCCGAGCGCCCCGAACAGCACCGCGAGCGCGGACTGGATGGACGTGGGAAAATCACGACCCCACTGCCAGCTGAAGTACTGGACCCACATCCCGACCTGCGCCACGAGCGTCGCCTGCCGCTCCCACACCGGCGGCTTGCCGTACTGCTGGCGGGTGAGCACCTCCCACAGGGCCTTCCAGTTGGTTGGCTCGCCTTCGTTGATGGGCGGGAAGTGGGCGGCGCGCATCGGCAGGAACACATAGACCGACAAACCCACGATCGCGACGAGCAGCACCGCGAGCGCGAAATCCCAGTTGCGCGCCTGGAGGAACGCGTACGCCAGGGCGCCGAGGAAGAGCACGGCGGCGATTTTCAACGGGCCCGCGTTTTCGAGCCCGCTCGCCACGATCAGCGCGTACACGCTGCAGAACACCAGCCACTGGGACCACTCCAGCCGCCGCCCGGCTTCGTCCACCGGCCGCTGGGCTTTCAAGGGCGGAAACAGCAGGACCACGACTGCCGGCCCCACGAGCACGCCCATCATGTGGTTCGTGGACGTCAGGGCGAGCAAGAAGACGATCATCAGCAGATGATGGTCGTGCCCCTCGCCGGCCGGCTGATCGTCCCAGCGCACGATGAGCCACAGCACCAGGGCGATCGCGAGCAGCGACAGCGTGTAGACCTTCTCGTTCACCACCGACTGGTTCCACACCGTGAACGCCGTGGCCGCGACGAGCGCGCCCGCCAGGGCGGCAAGCCGGCGCGGTAGACGCGCGGGCACCCACTCCCGCATCCAGCGCTCGCTGACGAGGAACCAGCACCCCGCCGCGACCGCGCTCGTGACCGCGGCCAGAAGATTGATCCGCATGGCGTACCCCGCCGCGAGCGGCACCAAGCCCCACGTATGGGCGATGAGCACGAATAGCGGGTTGCCGGGAGGATGCGGGATGCCCAGCACATACGCGGCGGCGATGTATTCGGACGTGTCCCAGAACTGCGTAGTGGGCGCGAGCGTCAGCACGTACAGCACGAGGGCGCCCAAAGCCACGAGGCTCGCGAGCAGGTAGGGAGGCCGCTCCGCTGCGACGTACGGCGTCTGTGGGTCGGTCATGCTCGCTCGATCGGGGGAGGGATCAGTTGTCGATGGCGCGCCCGCCCGGGGGGGGCGCATATGTCGTGTTGGCCAGGATCGCATCCCGCAACGCGACCGCCCGCGCGGCGCGCGCGGGATCGCTCTCACGCAACGCCGCGGCGATCGTGTCGTACGCGAAGACGTAACCAATCAGGCCATTCTGCGAGGGCACGTCGACCCAACCGCGCGGTCGCGGTCGGGCGGCGGTCTCACCGCCGCGATACACCCCGAACAGGAGCGCGGCGGACCGCGGCACGTCCACGAAACCGCGCCCTTCCACGAGCCGCACGCGGTCGCTCGCCGCCACGGGGCGGGGCACGAGGCGGCGCACCAGACCTTCACCCACCAGATAGGGAGAGAGACCGAGCTGGTCCGCGTAATTGCCCGTGGAGGTGGAAAAGTAGATGGGCCGCTTGCCCAGCTCATCCTTGATGATCTGCAGCACCGCCAGATCCGACCGCATCAGGTAGGGGCGCCCGAGCGTACCGGGGTCGAGCTTGACCGCGATCGGCCCGAGGTAGCCCGTGGCCGGTTGCGCCAGCGGCACGTAGTCGGGCAGCGTGTCGGCGAGGCTGCCCAGATAATAGCGGTTCATCCAGGGTGTGGCCGGCAGTGGCCAGACGTGGCCGCGGTACAGATCGGGCGCGGCCGCGGCATCGAATGTCGGCGGAGCACGTCGCTGTAGCTGCCGCAGGTACCAGCCGGTGTTCGCGAGCGACATCACCAGCACGCTCACATCTTTTCGGATGCCCTCCACTTCCTGCGCGTACCACAGCGGAAACGTGTCGTTGTCGCCCGCCGTCACGACGAGCGCATAGGGGTCCACCGACTGCAGCACGTCGTGGGCGTAGTCGCGCGCCAGCGTCTCGCCGCTGCGCGGCGCCGTGAGGCGGTTGCCCGCGAGGGGGACCAGCGCGAGGAGGAGCACGAGTGCCGACGGCGCCCAAAGTCTCGCGGGTGCGCGCGCCCCAGCTCGCGCAGCGACGGCCTCCTCGATCCACTCCATCAGGGTCGCGATGCCCATCCCTACCCACACGCCCCACGCGGCGAACGACGCGATGAAGAAGTAGTCCCGCTCGCGGACCTCATGCTCCAGCCCGGGTCCGCGGAACGGCTGGGAGTAGCCCCACTTGAAGTTGAGATAGAACACGAGCGCGACCGTGAGGGTCAGCATCAGCGTCGTCATGGCGAACGCTGCCCGGCGCTCGGTGCGCCAATGTCGCCGCGCCCCCAGCAGTCCCAACGCACCGAACAGGACCGCCAACGACGCTCGCACCCCGGGGAGCCAGTCCCGGCCGAATTGCCAGGCAAAGTATTGCACGTAGTTCAGCAGCTGTTGCCCGTACAGGACGAGCGTGTGGCCCGGGTTATCGGGGCCGGGCGGAAACATCGGGTTGTCGAACACCGAGGGCTTGCCGAACTGATCGCGCGCGAGCACGGCTTTGAGCGCCGGCCAGGTCGTGGCCTCACCCTGGTTCAGATACGGGTCGAAGTGCGCCCGAATCGGCATGAAGAGGTTGACGCTCGTCCCGACCGCCACGACGAGCGCCGCCGCGACCAGAAACCGGGGCCGGAGCAGCGCGCGCGGGTCCGTGAGCAGCACGTACACGAGCACCGCCGGTGCCGCGAGGACGCCCATCAAGTGGTTGGTCGCCGTGAGGGCGAGCAGGTAGACGATGAGGACGAGGTGATGATCGCGCCGGGTGCTCGCCGGCTGGTCCGCCCATCGCACCGCGAGCCAGAGAACCAAGGCGATCGTCAGCACGCTCAGCGTATAGACCTTCTCGTTCACCACCGACTGGTTCCACACGGTGAATGTCGTGGCGCCGACGACGGCACCCGCGGCCGCGACCAGCCGGCGTCGCCGAGCGGGCGCCACGATGGCCCGCAACCAGCGCTCTCCGATGAGGAACCATACGCCCGCGGACGCCGCGCTCGTCGCGGCCGCGAAAAGATTGATGCGTCGGGCATAGTCGTCGCCCAACGGGAGCAGCCCCCACGCGTGTGCCAGTATGACGAAAAGCGGGTTCCCGGGAGGGTGGGGAATCCCCAGTGCGTGTGCGGCGGTGAGGTACTCGGACGCGTCCCAGTATTGCGTGGTGGGCGCGAGCGTCAGCACGTACAGCACGAGGGCGCCCAGGGCCACGAGGCCCGCGAGCAGATAGGGAGGCCGCTCGGCTGCGACGTCCGGGGTCTGTGGGTCGGTCATGCGTTGGTCGCGGGTTAGTGCCTGAACTGTCGAATGCCGGTGAACACCATCGCCAGGCCTGCCTCATCGGCGGCCGCCACCACCTCGGCATCCTTCACCGAGCCGCCCGGCTGAATGATCGCGCGTACGCCGGCCCGGGCGGCTTCTTCTACCCCGTCCGGGAATGGAAAGAACGCGTCGGAAGCTAACACGGCGCCCTGGGGATCGTGACCCTGCTGACGCGCCTTGTGGATCGCCAGGAACGAGGCGTCCACGCGCGACGTCTGGCCCGCGCCGATGCCGATCGCGGCCTCCTCGCGGGCGACGAGGATCGCGTTCGATTTGACCGCTCCCACGGCGGCCCAGGCGAAGCGCAGGTCGCGCCACTCGGCCTCGTTCGGCGGGCGTCTGGTCACGACCTTCCAACCGGTTTCATCCATCACCTGCCCGATGCGGGAGCGCTGCTGCGCGAGGAACCCGCCCCGAATCCGCTTCCAGTCCCACCCCGCGGCTTCTCCCGTGGGGAGCTGCACCACGCGCAAATTCTTCTTCTCTCGAAACACCTGCAAGGCGTCGTCCGCGAACGCGGGCGCGACCACCACCTCGACGAACAGCTCCCGCATCGCCGCCGCCGCCGCGCCGTCCACGGTCACGTTGAAGGCGATCACCGAACCGAACGCGGACGTGCGATCCGTGGCCAGAGCCCGCTCGTACGCCTCGCGGGGCGAGCCGCCCAGCGCGATGCCGCACGGCGTCGTGTGCTTGATGATGCCGCACGCGGCGCGGTCCACGCGCCCCGAGCTCCAGGGCGCGACCGCCAGGAGCCCGCCGTCCAGGTCGAGCAGATTATTGAACGACAACTCCTTGCCGGCGAGCTGCTCCAGGTCGCGGATGCCCGGCTCCGCGGTGGCGTACAGCGTTGCGGCCTGGTGCGGGTTCTCCCCGTAGCGAAGCTCCTGGCGGTGCTCCAGCGCGAGCGTGATCCGCTCGGGCCACCCGGGCGCATCCTGGGTGAGGTAGCCGTGGATCGCGGCGTCGTAGGCCGCGGTGTGGGCGAAGACTTTGGCGGCGAGCTCCTTTCGTAACCCCGGGCTTGCGCCCGGGGTCAGTCCACCTTGTTTCAGCGCCGCGATCACCACGGGATAGTCGTCCGGATCGACGACGACCAGCACGTCCTGATGGTTCTTCGCGGCCGACCGGAGCATCGAGGGGCCGCCGATATCGATCTGCTCGATCGCCTGGTCGAAGGCGACGCCGGGCTTCGCGACCGTCTCGCGGAACGGATAGAGATTGACGACCACCAGGTCGATCGGCGTGATCCCGTGCTGGAGGAGCGCGGCGCGGTCCCCGGGATGGGCGCGACGGGCGAGCAGGCCGCCGTGCACCTTGGGGTGCAGCGTCTTCACGCGCCCGTCCATCATTTCGGGGAATCCCGTCACCTGCTCGACCGGGATCACAGGGACTCCCGCCTGGCGCAGCGCCTCGGCGGTGCCGCCGGTGGACACGATCTCCCAGCCGAGCGCGACCAGCTCGCGCGCCAGGTCCACGAGACCGCGCTTGTCCGACACCGACAGCAGGGCGCGTGCCTTCACCAGGTCTCGGCCACGGCCCGTATCAAGTCGGCGAGACTCACCACGTCCTTGAGGTCGATCACCTCGGCGGGGGAATGGGAGTAGCGGAGCGGCCACCCGATCGCCACGTCCACCACGCCGTACGGCGTGAATTCGGATCCGTCGTTGCCGCCGTTGGTGGTGCCGATTTGCAGCGCGACTCCCCGCGCTCGTGCCACCTGGACGAGCGAGTCCACGTAGGCGGGGGGCGTGATGGACGAGTTGTCGAGCGCCCGCGCCACCGCCCCCCGCCCGATCGGCGCCACGGCGAAGTTGGGCAGCTCGAGCGGTGAGTCCGCGGACACGAACGTATCGATCGCGTACACGCGTCGCGGGTTCGTGCCGAGCGACGCGGCTGCCGCCTCCGCCCCCTCGAGTCCGATCTCCTCCCGTACGCTCCAGATGAAGATCACCTCGTGCTTGAGCGTCGCGCGGTCCAGGCGCCGCAGCGCGAGCAGCTGTGCGGTCGAGCCTACGCGGTCGTCGAACGACCGGCCCGTCGCACGGGTGCCCGCGAGCCGGACGTACTGCTTGGGCATCGTGACGGTGCCCCCGGGGCCTACGCCCCGCGCAATGGTCGCTGCTCGAGACGTGGTTCCGACGTCGACGCGCAACGGTGGCGGAGTGTGGCGGGCGAAGCCCGAGTCGCGCGGAATGAAGACGCCGGCGATGATGCCCTTCTCGGTGTGCACCAACGCCGGTTGTGCCTCGAACAGGGAGGAGATGAATCCGCCGCGGGTTTCCAGCTCGAGCGTGCCGTCGTCGCGGATCCCGGTCACCCGGAAACCGATCTCGTCCAGGTGCGCGACGAACACCACCACCGGACCGCCCTCGCCGAGGCGCACCCAGAGGTTACCCGCGGTGTCGGTCGAGGACACGGCCCACGCGGGGAGCAGTCGCTTCACAACCTCCCGCACCGGGCCTTCGGCGCCGGAGACGCCGTAGGTTTCGACGAGTGGGGCGAGGACGGATTGCGCCTCGGAGATTCGCACGGAGTCTTGCGCGGACAGGTAGACGGGCGGACCGGCGGACAGGAGCAGCACCGCCAGCACGCAGTCTCTGACCGCCTTCATCTTCCCTCCATCCATTGCACGATCTCCCGAACGAGCCTGTCCGCGTCGGCGAGAGCCACCGTCTCCACCGCCGTGTCCCCGTAGCGCGCCGGCAGGGCCGCGGTCTTGATGTCGTCGAACGGTCCCTGCAGGGCTTTCACGCTCGCGAGGCCGGCGTTGCTCGCATAGAGGCTCTGCACCGTGAACGCCACGACGACCGTGCCTTTCACCTTGGGCTTGGCCTGGACCGCCGCGGCGAGCGCGGCACAGGCAGCGCGCCGTCCGGCGGCGGGGGCGGCGAGCAGCCGCTCGCCGTATAGTTGCGGTCGCTTGGCGAGCGACACGGGCGCGAGCAGCGCGATCCCGAGACCCTGCGCCTCGGCCGCCGAGGTCGCGCCCACGTCCACGTACGCGTTGTCCACGGTAAATACGGGATCGGGCGTACCAGGCCCCACCCGACCGCGCGTCAGGTGCGTCGACTTCACGGCGACGACGCCGGGCACCGCGCCCCTCGCTCCAAAGACGGTCACGCGGTGACCCTCGAGCTGCTGATCGAGCAGCGGCGACGCCGTGCGGGTCGCACCACCCACGCGCCGCAGCAGCAGGAAGCCGTCTGGCAGGATGTTGCCCACGACATACCCGACCTCGTCGAGCGGACAGCTGAGGAGCCGCTTCGGGGAGCCCTGACCCAGCGTGAGCGTCACATTGCCCACGCGATCGCGGGCGCTGCCGGGGAAGAGGCCCCGGAGCGAGTCCGCCATCGCCTGCTCGAGACCGGTGACGGCGGTCATGCTCGCGAAGCGCAGGGCGAGCTGGTCAACGGATTGCCCGGACAGGCGGACAGGCGGACGGGCGGACAGAAGGAGAATGACCGCCGCCGCCGTTTTTCCCACGCTCAAGCGTGGGCCCGGTATGGCACGGTGCTGAAGCACACCGAGAAGACGCTTTAGCGTTGTGTTGCCCCGGGCCCATCCTTCAGGATGGGGACCAACGTGAAGACTACTGAGACCTCTTTTGCGTCGGATCATCCCCCAGCCTCACGGAAGGTTGATCAGCGACTACGAACGCGGGCCCGCCCGCGCCCAGCCGGACGGGCGCCTCCGGCACGCCCAGCCGTGCCAGCTCCACGACCACCTGCGGCAGCAACCGGTGCTCCACCTCGAGCACGCGCGCGGCGAGCGTGTCCGGCGTGTCGTCCGAGCGGACCGGCACGGGCCACTGCGCGATGATCGGACCCCGGTCGTACTCCTCGTCCACGTAGTGGACGGTCGCTCCGGAGAGCGCGACGCCGCTCGCGAGCACCGCTGTGTGGACCCGGCGGCCGTACATCCCGGGGCCACCGAACGCGGGGAGCAGCGCCGGATGGATATTAATCACGCGCCAACGAAGCTGCGCGACGGCGGCGGCCGGGATGCGCTTCAGATATCCTGCGAGCACGACGAGCTGGGCGTCCCCCGTGGCCGTGACGACCTCACCGGGATCGTCGGGGTGCGCGAGCACGGCCGTGTGCACCCCCGCCCGCCGCGCGCGCTCGAGCGCGCCCGCGGCCGCGCCGCTCGCGATGACGCGCGCAATCCGTGCCACCGGCGAGTCGTGCAGCGCGTCGAGCAGCGCCTGCAGATTCGTGCCGCCGCCCGAGACGAGCACGGCCACGGGAATCTGCGTCACCGATCGCAAGGGGTGAGCGAGCGAGGCTTCGATCCGGCGACGACGGTGAGCGTGAACGCCCCGGTGGCGAACCGCTCGCTGCTCGTCACCACGATGAAATAGTCTCCCGTTCGGGGCAGGCGTACGGTGAGTCGGGCGTTGCAGCGGCCGCCGGAATCGTCGTCCTGAGGCGCCGCGGCGTCGAAGCCGGGACCGAGCAAGAACGCGTACGCGTCGAAGGCGTCCGCCTTGAGGTCGATCGTGACGGTCTGGCCCGCTCGCCCTGCGAGCCGCCACTGCTGTGCGTACGTGCTCTCCGCGGTGAGGCGCGCGTCGCGCCGCGTGAGCGAGTCCCGCACCGTGTCTCCCACCGCGATCGTCCGGTGCCCCTGCGCCGCCAGCACGCCCGGGGACGTGGCGAGCGCGAGCAGGACGGTCAGTCTCCACCGATCCATGTCGCCCCGCAATCTGCGGGCGCTAGCCACCGCGCACAATCTCGGCGGCGGCGGCCGCGAGGTTGGCCACGACGGGGACGCCAAGGGCGCGCGCCTTCCCGACGTGCGCGGCGCCGCGGCCGGTCTCCACCAACAGCGCGCGTCCACCGAGCTGACGCGCGGGCGTGATGTCGCTCAGCCGGTCGCCCGCCCAGTAGCAGTGCGTCAGGTCCAGCGCGAGTGCCGCCTGCGCGTCTCGAAACAGCTTGAGGCCCGGCTTGCGGCATTCGCACGGACCGGTGAACTCCGGGTGATGCGGGCAGAAGTACGCGGCGTCGAGCCGAGCATCGCGCAGCGCGAGCAGCTCCACCAGACGGTGCTGTACCGCGCCGTAGGCCGTTGCGTCGTACAAACCGCGCGCGATTCCCGACTGGTTGGAGACGGTGATCACGAGCCAGCCCGCCCGGTTCAGCTGGTGAATCGCTTCTCCGGCGCCGGGGAGTAGGCGGACCTTGCCGGGATCGTGCAGGAATCCCGGGTCCTCCACGATAGTCCCGTCGCGGTCGAGAAACACGGCGCGGCGCGGAGATACCCGGGCTGAGAGCCCGGGCTCGGCGCGGGCGTCAGGCATCGAGCGCGGTCCGCACGGCGCGCGCCACGGTCTCCAGGTCGTCAGGAAAGATGGTGCGCGGATCGAGGACCACGCGATCGTCGGCGATACGGGCGATCACCGGAGGCCGGCCGCCCCGCAGCCGCTCCGCCAAGGAGTTAGGTGTTAGGTGTTGGGGGTGAATCGCCAGCAGCCAGGTCTTGAGTTTCGCGCCCGGGAATGAACCCCCACCGACTTCCGATTCTCCCTCGATCAGCTCTGCGTCCTTGCCCACGTCTTTCTGCAACGCCTCTCCGCGGTGACGTATCTCCGCGACGTCTTCAGTGAGCATCCGAAGGACGGGTATCTCAACCCGGGCCCGCTCCGGATCTCGGTAAAGCGCGAGCGTCGCCTCGAGCGCCGCGAGCGTGAATTTGTCGGACCGGACCGCTCTCGCCAGCGGATCCTTGCGACACGCGGCGATCGCGTCTCGCGTGCCCAGCAGGATCCCGGCCTGCGGACCGCCGAGCAGCTTGTCTCCCGAGAAGGCGACGGCGTCCACGCCGCTCGCGAGGGCTTCCGCCACGCTGGGCTCGCCCGTGAGGCCCCAGCGCGAGAGGTCGACCAGGAGTCCGCTGCCCAGATCGTACAGGCTCACCGCACCTCGCGCACGCGCGACGCCTGCGATCTCCTGGGCGGAGACCTCGGCCGTGAAGCCCGTGACTTGGAAATTGGAGCGGTGGACCTTGAGCAGCAGGCGGGTGCGGTCGGTGACGGCGCCTTCATAGTCGCGCAGGTGCGTGCGGTTCGTGGTCCCCACCTCCACCAGCGTGGCGCCCGACCGGGCCATGATGTCCGGGATCCGGAACGCGCCGCCGATCTCCACCAGCTCGCCGCGCGATACGACCGCTTCGCCGTCGCGGGCCAGCGCCGAGAGAGCGACGAGGAGGGCTCCAGCCGCGTTGTTCACGACCAGCGCGTCTTCCGCCCCCGTCAGCTCCGCGAGGAGGTCCCGACACAGGGTGTGGCGTGAGCCGCGGGTTCCCTCCGTCAGATCGTATTCGAGATTCGCATATCCAGCGCCGATGCGGGTCATCGCTTCGCGGGCGGCGCGGGCGAGCGGCGCCCGGCCGAGGTTGGTGTGCAGCACCACGCCCGTGGCGTTGATCACCGTCAGGAGCGACGGTGCGGCGAGACGCTGCGCCTGCGCGTGGACCGCCGCGCCCCAGCCCTCGGGAGGGGCGGCGCCGCCGTTGGCCCGCGCGTGCTCGATCGTGTCCCGCACGGCTCGCACCACCAGGCCGCGCGGATGCGCGCGGAGGAGTGCCGCCACGTCGGGCTCGGCGAGGAGGGCGTCCACCGCGGGCAGCCGGCGGCGAGGGTCGGTCACCGTACCTTGGCCTTGGTGGTGTCGCGCGGCGGCGGTTTCGGCACGGGGACCTGGACCACCCCGACGCCGTCCGCGGCGACGCCGCTCAGGTTGATCGCTCCGTGCACCCGCACGAGGTACTTCCCCCCGGGTGTGAGCGGCTGCGCGGTCTGGATAATGATCCGGTCGTAGGGCACCGGCCGCTGGCCCAGGAGCCTCCGGACGCGGGCGGTGTCGACCCGCGCGGCCGATGTGTCTCGCGGAGCCCGCGCGGCGGGCGCCCGCGGCGGCGGGGCGGTGGGCGGCGTCGGCCGGACGCGCGACGTGTCGCGCCGTGCGGTCGTATCTCGCAACCGCTTGAGCGAGTCGGCCACCGCCCGCGCCCGCGCCTGCAGCGAATCGAACACCGCCGGTCGGTACAGGGCCCGCACGGCGACGGGTGTCGTGTCGGGCAGCGCGAACACGCGCACTCGGGCGGTGTCGGGCGGACGCGCCGGATCGAGCGGCTCGGAGAAGGTGACGCGGACCGTGACCGAGTCCACCGATTCGACGGTGCGCATCCGCGGGCCGACGGTGTCGTGCACGAACGCCCAGAGGACGGCACTCGCCGTCGAGTCGACCGTGACGGTGACGGTGTCGAATGGCTCGCGCCGGTCCAGGCGGCGGTTGTTGTTCGCGTCCTGAATGACCCATACGCGATAGCGCCCGGGCGGGATCTCCCCCAGCCGGAAGTTTCCGCCGGAGTCCGTCAACGTGACGTATGCCGCGGTGTCGGGGAGCGGGGTGGCCCGGATGACGGCCTGCGTGAGCAGCCGCTGCTCCACCCACAGGAGCGCGGTCCCGCTGAGCGCGGCCCCGGGCAGAGCGCCGCCGGTCGAGAAGATGATCGTCGCGCCGGTCTTCGTGATGTTGCGCCGCAGGTCCGCGATGCCGGGTAGCACCTGGAGGTGGTACACCCGGTTCGGCTTCCACCCTTCTTCCGGCTGGACGTGAATCTCGCTGCGGTGCCAGGACACCTTCACGTCCCCTGCCACCGGTGACAACACGATCTTCTGCGCCAGGCCGGTGATGGCGCCCGTCCCCCCCCCTCTGCCGCCGGGGCTTCCCGGCGCCTCGTCGATCACCTCGTCGAACTGGACGACGGCCTTGCCCCGGAAATCGGGCACGACGGCCCCCGACTCAGGTGTCGTGCGCAAGATGGCGGCCGGCGTGGTGCGGGGCGGGCCGCCCGGCGGCGCACCCTGGCTCGCACAGCCGAACGCCAGAGCGCTTACGAGCAGCCCAGCGACTTGAGCTTGTCGGCCAGGACCTGCCGCTGGTCGTGCCACGCTCGCTCCTTCTCGCGCTCCTTGGCGACCACTTCGGCGGGCGCCCGGGCGACGAACTGCTGGTTGGTGAGCTTGGCGGCGAGCCCCGCCAGCTGCTGCTCGAGCCGGGTGAGCTCGCCCGACAGACGCCGACACTCCTGCTGCACGTCGATCGCATCCGACAGCGCCACGAACACTTCGCTCCCGTCCGTGAGCACGGCGTGCGCGCCGGCGCCTCGTCCCTGACCGTCGAATGCGAGCTCTGCAAGCTGCGCCAGACGAATGATGGCTTCTCGTTCGCCCTGGAACGCCTGGCGCGCGTCCTCAGCCTTCGCGGCGAGCGCAGCCTCGAGTCGCGCTTTCGGGGGAATCCGGTATTCCGCCCGGATGTTGCGGATCGCGGATACCGCCTCCTGCACCCGACCGAAGTCTTTCCACGCCCGCTGATCGTAGAGTGCCGCGCGCACGCGGGGCCACTCGGCGATGATGAGGAGGTCCTCCGGCTTTCGGCCCGGGAGCTTCTGCCACAACTCCTCGGTAATGAAGGGGACCACCGGGTGGAGCAGTCGCAACACAATGTCGAACGCGTAAGCGAGGACTGATCGCGCGGCATCCGCACTCGCGCCGCTGGCCACGAGGCGTGGCTTTACGGCCTCCACGTACCAGTCGGCGAGATCCCTCCACGCGAGCTGGAACGCGAACTTCGCCCCATCGTCCAGCCGGAACTCGTCGAATGCCTGCGTCACCTGCTCAATCGCGTACTGCGTTCGAGCTAGTATCCAGCGGTCCGCCAGCGGAAGTGACTTCGCGTCGAGCGCGTCAAGCGGCTGCACCCGCTCCGGCAGCTGCGCCAGAATGAACCGCCCGATGTTCCACAGCTTGTTGGCGAAGTTGCGCCCGGGGGCGAACGTCGTCTCGAGGTCGTTCGGGTCGAGGGTCACGTCGGCACCGAGCGAGCTGCCCGCGATCAGGGTCCAGCGCAGCGCGTCCGCGCCGTACAGCCGCACCACGTCGAGCGGGTCGATCCCGTTGCCGAGCGACTTGGACATCTTGCGATGCTGGGTGTCGCGCACCGTGCCGTGCAGGTACACCGTGGCAAACGGGCGTGCGCCGCGAACGTAATACCCGGCCATGATCATCCGGGCGACCCAGAAGAACAGGATCTCCGGTGCCGTGACGAGGGTGTGGCCCGGGTAGAAGCGCTTCAGGTCGGGCGTCTCATCCGGCCAGCCGAGCGTCGCGAACGGCCATAGCCAGGACGAGAACCACGTGTCGAGCACGTCGGGATCCTGCTCGACCGGGCCGCCGCACTTGGGGCAGGTCTTCGGGTCCTCGCGGTCGGCCCATTGGTGAGCGCACTTGGTGCAATTGAACACCGGGATACGGTGGCCCCACCACAGCTGTCGCGAGATGTTCCAGTCGCGGATGTTCGCCATCCAGTGCTCATAGGTCGCGCCCCACCGCTCGGGGACGAGGCGAATCGCTCCGCTCCGGTACGCCTCGAGCGCGGGCTGCGCGAGCGGCTTCATCTTCACGAACCACTGATCCGACAGCCGCGGCTCCACCACCGAGTCGCAGCGGTAGCAGTGCCGCACCGCGTGCCGATGCGGCTCCACCTTCTCGAGCAGGCCGCGCTCCTTGAGCATGTCCACGATCTTGTCGCGCGCCTCGAAGCGATCGAGGTCGGCGAGCGCCTTCGGCACGCGCGTCGGATGCTCCATCCGCCCGTCCTCGGTCATCACCAGAGGCATCTCGAGCTTGTGCCGCAGCCCGATCTCGAAGTCGGTGGCATCGTGCGCCGGAGTCACCTTCACGAAACCCGTCCCGAACCCGGGCTCGACCGCGTTATCGGCGATGATCGGCACCGGCAGGTCGATGATCGGCAGCCGGGCGACCTTGCCCACGAAGGCTCGATGGCGCGCGTCCTTGGGATTCACCGCCACCGCCGTGTCGCCCAGCAGCGTTTCGGGGCGGGTGGTGGCCACGGTCAGGTACCGCGTGGGGCCGCCCTCCACGGGATAGCGGATGTAATACAGCTTGCCTTCGATGTCCCTGGATTCGGCCTCTTCGTCCGACAACGCCGTGAGGCAGCGCGGGCACCAATGGATGACCCGATGGCCGCGGTAGATCAGCCCCTCCTCCCACAGGCGCACGAACACTTCCCGCACCGCCCCCGAGTAGGCCGGGTCGAACGTGAACCGCGTTCGGGTCCAATCACAGGACGCGCCGATCAGCTTGAGCTGCTCGAGAATCGTAGCGCCGGTCTCTTTCACGAAGGCCCAAACCCGCGCGACGAACGCGTCGCGGCCGAGGTCGAAGCGGGTTTTCCCCTCCTTCGCGATGAGGCGCTCCACCACGTTCTGGGTGGCGATGCCGGCGTGGTCGGTGCCGGGGAGCCACTCCGCTTCGCGCCCCCGCATTCGCTCGAACCGGATCAGCACATCCTGGATCAAGATGTTGAGCCCCTGGCCCGTGTGCAGGATCGCCGTGATGTTGGGGGGAGGCATGACGATCACGTACGGAGGCTTCGGCGAGTCGACCCGGGCCGTGAACACGCCGCGCTCCAGCCAGCGCCGGTACAGCGGGCGCTCGACGGCGTGTGGGTCGTACTGGGGCGGCAGCTCGAAGCGGGACATTCCTTATAATAAGGCAGGATGGGAGAGGTTAGAGGAGGTTCGGGAGGTTGGAGGAGGTTGAGACGCGAGCGGACCAACCTCCTCTAACCTCCTCTAACCTCCCCCGACCTCCCCCATCCTGCTAGAATACCGTCGCATGCCCGACGATTCTCCGGTGCTCCCCCCGAGCCGCATCGCGCGCTGGTTTGCGATCGCCGCGGTGATCGTGTTCACCCTCGCGCTCTACTTCCGCGACGGACGTCGGGTGCCGCCCCTGGCGGGCAGTCCCGCGGCGAGCGGTCAGCCGGCCAACTGACCCGATGCCTCCCGAAATCCGTGTCACGCTCCCCGATGGGAGCGAGAAACGTGTCCCTGCTGGCTCCACGGGCGCTGACCTCGCGAAGGCGATCGGGCCGGGGCTCGCGAAGGCCGCCCTCGCGGTGCGCGTGAATGGCAACGTCTGGGACTTGACGCGCCCCCTGCCCGAGGGGGGGGCCAAGGTCACGATCCTCACGGACAAGGACCCGCAAGCGCTCGAGCTGCTGCGCCACTCCTCGGCCCACGTCCTGGCGACGGCGGTCCGGCAGGTCTTCCCCCACGCGCAGATCGGATTCGGTCCCCCGATCGAGGACGGCTTCTACTACGACTTCG
>Ga0137378_10002293_pt1 | contig 16374 bp, 17 predicted proteins | sample SagtaG_21_FD_104813 | JGI IMG/M metagenome (GOLD analysis project Ga0137378, IMG submission 104813) | Vadose zone soil microbial communities from Sagehorn Ranch, Mendocino, California, USA - Sage2_L_60_16 metaG | ecosystem: Environmental > Terrestrial > Soil > Vadose zone | place: USA... | reverse complement strand
GCACCAGGCCAAGCTACTCCTTATTCAGATAATGCTTTTCCAGGAATTCGGACCTGAAATTCTGGGGCGGAGTGACAATGTCCGGCCGGCCCTCGGGCGTAAAGTCCATGAGATTCCAATACGGCCACACGGTGTCGACATGATTCGACGACACTTCAGTACCCCAGAAATGAAAGATTTTTCCATCCTGCTTCCTGAACACATGCATCACCGGCCATTGCATGTCATCGGAGTCTCCCTGGCATTTGTAATCGGCCTGATAGGGAGAGTCCGATCCGGAAACCAGCGCGATCTGCGACCAGCCGCGTTTCTTTGCCCATGCATTGATTTTATCGGCCGGGGCTTTGGCAATGGCGACAAACGCGGCGTGCCGGGTGACCTGATACGAGGTTCGATCGAACCCGTCGACCAGCGACGTACACGATGGACAGGGATTGTCCCAGTTCGGACCGTACATGAATGAATAAAGCAGCAGGGTGTTCTTGTTCCCGAACAGCTCGGAGAACTTCACGCTCTTCCTCACTTTCCCATCGTTTGCCCATTGGAAGACGTAGTCCTCCTTCAACTGCCCGCCGCGGGGGAGCTTGCGGCGTCTTGCTGCCACGGATTTCACCTTGTCGACAAGCTCCTGCTCGTCCTTGAGCAATGCGTCGCGCGCATCGCGATATTCTCTGCTTTCGTTGGGATACCGCAGTTCACTCATGTTCGGTCTCCTCAGACCATGAAAAAGATCCCTATTCGTTTTTCATGATACCAATGTGGGTGATCGCCCGCACCGCACGGATTACCGGGATCCGACGCGCGCTCAGGCGCAGCCGCGTCCCCATGCCAATCATAACGCTTGACGTTATATAACGCCTCACGTTATGATGCGGCGTGATCCGGAGCTTCGCCGACAAGGAGACCGAACGCATCTGGAACGGCGACATGTCGCGTCGCCTTCCGAATCAGATTCAAGCGCTCGCCCGCCGAAAGCTGCGGATGCTAAACGCCGCCCAGCGCCTGGATGACTTGCGCATTCCTCCCGCAAATCGCCTGGAAGCGTTGAGAGGGAAGCGCGCAGGCCAGCACAGCATCCGGATCAACGACCAATGGCGCATCTGTTTCGTCTGGCAGCAGGGGCAATGCGACGCGGTCGAAATCGTCGACTATCACTAGATCAGGTACACCATGCGCAAGCTACCCAACATCCATCCCGGCGAAGTCCTCCTGGAGGAGTTTCTGACTCCAATGGGCATTAGCCAGAACGCCCTCGCCCGCGCGATCGGCGTGCCACCGCGCCGGATCAACGAGATCGTCCTCCATAAGCGGGCGATTACAGCCGATACCGCGCTTCGCCTGGCGCATTACTTCGGTACGTCGGAGCAGTTCTGGATGGCGCTGCAAGCAAGCTACGATCTCGAAGAGGCGCGCGGCAAGCTTGGCAGCCGGCTGAAGCAGTTGGAACACGCCGCTACCTGAGTGACCTCGCCCAGCTGCCCAAAGCGCGCTACAGCGAGATCGCCGCGAGAAGCGCGGGATGGGCGATCACCGCCGCGCCCAGCACCATCAGAGCGACGCCGGCGATCCTCGCCACGATCAGGCCGTGCTTCCAGCTCTTCTCGACGAAGAACAGCGCGAAGATGCCGGCCATCCACAGCAGGTTCATGAGCCCGACCACGAGCAGCACGGCGGTCATCGCCCAGCAGCAGCCGAGGCAGAACGCGCCGTGAATCACGCCCGCGCGCAGTGCACCGGCGGCGCCGCCGTCAAATTCGTGCGGGGCAATGAAGGCGAAGGGGCTCTGGCAGTGGTCGAAGCAAATCCGCTTCCATCCCGTGAATTGATAGGCGCCCGCGAAGACGAGAGTCGCGCCGGCCAGCTCGGGCAGCCAAGGCAGCAGCGCCGCATCCTCGCTCAATGGCGCAAACGCCTTGTAGACGATGAGCGGCACCACGCCGATCGCGGACCAGACGAGAAGGTAGCCGGCGATGAACACGAGCGTGGGAGCGCCGCCGCGGCCCAGCCGGCGCGCGACGCCGAGATGCGCGAGCACCATCGGCGCGACGGTCGGCAGCATCATCGCCACCATCATCGTCACCCACATCGCGAGAAAGACGCCCACCGTCATGTCGCCCTGCGCGAGCCAGCCGATCTGTCCGAGCCTCATCACCATGCCGCGCATCGAAAGCGCGTCGTGCACCGTGCTTCGCCACGCCAGCGCGGACAGCGCGATCAATGCGATGACGACCGCCAGGTTGATCCGCCACGACAGCACGGCGAACGCCGCGCGCGGCGAGTCCTCTTCGGGAGTCGTGTCAACTGCCTGCATCGATCAATCCGGTCCGCGCCAGTTGAACGGGATGTGCTTGCTCGATTGTCCGCTGCGGCTCCACTTGAAGCCGAACACGTCGACGTTATCCGCCGTGGAGCTACCCCAGGTCGCCGCGCCGCCGGGGCCGACCTCCGAGCCGGGCGGATTGATCGTCTGCACCCGCTTGCCGGGTGGCGTCGTCGGGCCGGTCAGCGCCTCGGCCGCAGCTTCCGCCCGGCCGGCAATCGATGCGCTCCATTTCGCGAGGTCGGCGGCGATGTCGACTTCGATGGGCGCGAACTCGATGCCGCGCACTTCGGCGATGTTCTGCGCGAACTGGCCCGGCCAGCCGCCGGCCTGTCCGCCGAAGATCATCTGCAGAGCTTCGCGCTGCTTCGGATCGGCGCGCTCGTCCAGGAAGATCCCCATCGTCGCCTTGGCGCCCGCCCAGATGTTGCCCTTGAAGTAGCCGATCGCCACGACGTTCAGCCCGTCGAGCGCGACGCCGCCGTAGCTGCCCTTGCGCACGTGCCAGACCAGGACGCCGTCGCAGTCGCCGAACGTCGGCAACTGCGCGAATTCGCACGGACACGGAATGTTGCACTTGCAGACGTCGAACCAATCGCCCTCGGCCTGCCATTGCGGGACGTTTGCCATCACGGACCTCCTACGCTTGCGGACGTGCGGTGGTTTAGTCCATATCGGAAGCCGATGAGTTCTTAGGCTCGCCCACCCATCTTTGGTGATATGAATCGGGAGGGCACGCTGGCAAGCACTCCCGATGCCAAATGTGCGGTTCGCCAGAATGCGCGTGGTGACCTATTTTTCGTCGTAAAGGACGGCGAGCTATACAATGGTCTTACGCGCTTGCTGGACGGCGATACCGCGCTGACCAAGTAGGCGTCGCTTGAGTAGGAGTCGCCATGAAAATTCGACCATGCGACCTTATCGCCGTCTTACTTGTTGCTGCGAGCATACAAACTGCGGCGGCGCAGCCAGCTAAGTGTCCGCCCAAAGAGCACGTGGTGTACATCCGCCAAGTCGCGGGCTCGGAAATGGAAATGCTGATAACAAACCTGATAGATGCACTGAAGACGCCGAATACGACGGTCCTCCTTGCATCAGACGTGGCCATCAATTTCTCCTCGAGGGGAGATGGAGAATCGGCAATTATTCGATTCGGGCACTGTGTCACGCTGGCGAGTTACGTTCCAGACGATGGGCCGGTATCGATCCCAAGGACGGCGGGCCGGCCCGACCATGGTCTCGTCGGCACGGATATCACAACGGCGGCAGTCGGAGCGATTGGTCCGCTGGGCCCCGGTGGCGATCCCGGGGTGCCCTCGGCGCGCACGCCTCACACGACCGGGCCTTTATTGCAATATGGCGAGAACGATAAGCGAACCGATGGCGCGACATTTATCGCGATTGATTGCACTGTGGGTCCTTCCGATCTGACGACATACGGCGATGGAGCGCGGATTTCGGGATTTCGGTTATGGACTAAACATTTCGAAGACCACCACACGGTCGAAACCGGACTCAACATTGCGGGCTGTCACGACGTTGAAATTTCAAACATGGAGATCGCAGGATGGGGAGGCGCGGCAATCGAGGTTAAAGAAGCAAACGGCCATTTGGACATACCCAAAGAGGATCCCCCGGAGATTCTCGTTTTGATTCACGACAATTATATTCATCACAACCAACACTCGACGGAGAGCCACGGGGCCAGGGGGTACGGGGTAGAGGTCGGGGACGCCGCCTTCGCCAAAATCTTCCAGAATGTTTTCGATTACAACAGGCACTCCATCACGGCAAGTGGCTTCGCTGGCGGATACCAGGCGGAGCGCAACCTGATCCTCAAGGGAGGCGGCTATCACGGCAGCTTCTTCGAGAGAGACATACACGTTTTCGACGTACACGGGACAGCGAATTGCCCGGCGCTCTGGAATCCTCTAGGGGGCTGGGATTGGCTTCTTGGGGGAGGGTTGGGAGGGCCCTTCGGCGCACTCTTGGGCGGTCTTTACAATTGGCTGGCTGATGCGAGCCAGCATGTGTTCAACTGCGGCGACGCAGGTCGTACGTTCTTATTCCGCGAAAACGCATTTCAATATAAGAAAACGAACGACATCAAGATCCGGGGACAGCCTACGAATGTCGCCCTCATTGATCGAAACGTCTTTGCCCGGTCTGACAAGGACGCCGCCATCGCCCTTTACGCCGATTGCTGCACGGTGCAGATTAAGGGAAACAATCAGTACGACGTCGATACCTTTGGTCAATATGCGGTGTGCGATATTGACGGCGACGGAGTCGATGATTTGTTTCTTGCGACGGGAGTGACCTGGTGGTTCTCGAGCGCTGGAAAATTTCCATGGACCTTTCTGCGGCGCGACGATAACGCGCTGAAAGACCTGCGATTTGGCTATTTTGATGGCGATCTGCGATGCGATGTATTGAGGCAGACTGTGACCGGGTTTTGGTTTATCTCCAGTGGCGGCGTAAGCGACTGGGCTCAGTTTGGCGACGGCGACTGGATGCCAGGTCGTTCCTTCGACCTGAGCGAGGTTTATTTCGGGCGCTTTGACCCAAGCGTGAGGGACCACCGACCAGGCGTCACGCGTCAGACGACCCACGCCTTTTGGCGTCGAGACGACGGCCAGTGGTTTGTGACATCTTTGTCGCGCCGTGAATGGAAGGCGGTGGCAAGTTCGAGTTTCCCGATGAGCGAGCTCCGCTTCGGTGACTTTACCGGCGACAGCGTCACGGATGTGTTGGCCGTCGAGAACGGCCACTGGGCGATTTCGGACTCCGCGAACTCACAGTGGCAGACGCTGAATCAGACGTTAAGCGACCCAGTTCGGGATCCGAACATCTTCATCGCCAACATGGATGCTGGCGACAATATCGACGACATCTTGCGCCTGGATCGAGAGGTAATTTCGGGAGGTCAGCAAGGGGTTCCGACAGGCGCCGAGTTAACAAAACTGACTTGGCAGCGCTCCAAGAACGGGACCGATACTACTTGGGCGCTGTGGAAGAGCTACCAGAACGACCCATTTATGTACCCTCTCAACAATCCGGACTACGTTCCACCGTCCTTTGGATTTGCGGGACGGTTCGGGGCCGCTCCGGGTGCGGGCACCATGGTCATCGACGCGAGTCGCATTGGCCACTTTTTCAGCCCCGCGCAAGGCGCCCAGGGAGCTGAATGGTTGAGTCTATTTCCGTACTGACCGGATCTAATGTCCGCTTCTCTAGCGCACGACAGGTAGCAAAGGGTCGATAGCGCCCACCCACGACTCACAAAGAGGTGACCGCTTTCTGCTCCTTGGCGACGATTTCGTCGAACTCGCGTCGGAGAACCGAGGAGGCGATCGCTCAGGCGCGCCGGGATGGCGAAGTGGTCGCCCGCCGCGTCCAGAATCGATCGCGAGCAGGCGACGAAGCGACTTCGGATGTTGCTGCGGCCCAAGCGACGGCCAAGATCGCGAAAGGATTGATTGGGCCCGCAGACCGCGAAGATGCCGGCCATCCACAGCACACGGCCTGCTACGTCGTATTAATCCAGCGTCAGGCCGCAATGCGCTCCCGCGGCAACGGCTTGACATCGGCCAATCGCGACGGATACTGAGCTAGCCGCCAGAGATCCAGCGCTTCCTGCATCCGTAGCCAGCTTTCCGGCGAATGCCCGAGCAGCTTCGCGATCCGGGCAGCGAGCTCGACCGAGAGATCCCGCTTTTCCTGCAGCAAGGTATTTACCGTCACGCGGGAAACTCCAAGACGCTCTGCGAGCTCGGTCTGCGACATGCGCAGCGCCGGCAGGACGTCTTCACGCAGGATGGCGCCGGGATGCGTCGGTTGGCGGCGGCGATCACACATCTTCTTCATTGGTTTGTAATCCTCAAGATTGATGGAATGGATCTCATTAGCGTATCGCAGGCGTACGCTGCCGTCCACTTGGCTTGACCCTGAGTTGTATATGATGGTAATATACAATAGTGATCGACCTCGAGCGAATTATCGGCTTCGATTGGGATGATGGAAACGCTCGTAAGAGTGAAAAGCATGGCGTCTCCCAGAGCGAGGCCGAACAGATATTTTTCGACGCAAGGTTGCTCATGGTGGCCGACCCGGGTCACTCGGCCGAAGAACCGCGGTATCACGCGCTAGGCGCAACGCTCGAAGGGCGCCGCCTTCATGTAACGTTCACGCTTCGAGGCGACGGCACGCTTATCCGGGTCATCTCCGCACGCGAAATGCACCGCAAGGAAAGGCCGATCTATGAACGCGAAGACTAAGGTCCCACGATTCAAGTCCGAAGCGCAGGTACGCAAGTTCTGGGAGACGCATGACAGTGCAGACCTTATCGACTGGTCGAAGGCAAAGCGCGTCCGGCTGCCCAACCTGAAACCTTCGACGCAGAGCATTTCGCTGCGTCTTCCGGTGCACACGCTCGAGCGGATCAAGGCCGCAGCTAACGCGCGTGATGTCCCCTATCAGTCGCTGATCAAGGTGTGGTTGGAGGAGAAGCTCTCGATGTAGCCACCCCCGCGTGACCCGCGGGCCATTGCATTAAGCTGCCGCAACCAACCAACGGGCCATCCGTGTTCCGCTTCTTCGAGCGCCTCGTCGACCCGTCCCCCGAGGCGACGCCCGTTTGCCGACCCGCTGATCTGATCCGTGATCTTTACGGGCCTTCCACTCTGTACGTTGCGACAAGGGCATCGTGTAGTGCGTGCATGTCCTCGTATTCAGGACGACCCGCCAAAGTGCGGAGATCGAGGCCGAGACAGATATCGATGTCCCGCTGCGAGAGGTAATTACCGTGGATCAGGACTTCGCGGATCTGGTCTATGGGATCGGGATATTCGCGTTCGTCGGGGTCGTGGTTCTGGAGCAGGAACTCGCGGTAGCAATGCTCGATGACCGGCTTGGAATGCGTCTGGATCTCGTCCACGACGCGGAGGATCTCCGTGATTTTGATATCGAGCGCCGCCTCCGTGCTGTAGAAAATGTTGCCGTTGGAGTGGGCGGACTCGTTGCGGTCGTCCACCAGCTTGGCGTAGGTGCCGATTTTGCTGTCGTCGCAGGCGATGAGCTTGAGGAAGCGCAAGATGCTGCGCTCGTTCACGGTGCTGAAAACGAAAGGCGAGTTGGCTTCAAGGAGGCTCGTTTCAATGTCCTTGCCGAAGCCGATGAGGCCCATCGCGAAGTCCTTTGGCACGGTCTGTTTGATCTGCCAGATGTTGAAATAGACGAAGCTCATCGCGAGCATGTGGTAGGCGAGGAAGGCGAACTGGTATTTGCCGTGCTTGTAGTTTGTTTCGAAGGCGCCCCACAGAAATTCGATATATTCCTGCTCCGTCTGGGTCTTGAACGAGAGCGGCAGGAAATCGGCGAGTTCGGCGGCTTCGTCCATGGCTCAAGGCGCCTTAATGGTCGGCTCTTCCTGGCCCCAGACGCGGGCAAGGGTTGCCTGTATCTTCTTCTCGAAGCGGCCCACCAGTTCGCGGTTGGCGGCGACCAGCGTTTGCTCGGCTTCGACTTCTGCGACGATGGCTTGCTGTGTGGCAAGGGGCGGGAGGGGAATCTTGACCCGCTTCAAAGCATTCCCGTTGAACTGCGGTTGGCCTCCGCCAGTCATCAGCGCGTTTGCTTGATTCCAATACAGGTCGCTCTGCGCAAAGACCCAGTAGAAACGCGGTTGCACGCGATCTTTCGGGAAACGGAGCCGGATGAGGTATGACGCAAAAACAGCGGGATAGTCTTCCTCGAAGATCATGGTCTTGCCGTAGGTCGCGCCAGTTCTGGCGACGAGGATATCGCCGTTCGTGAGCAGTGATTCCCGCGCTTCTTCTGTCAACGTAATGAACTTTGGGTTTTCCGTCCGAAGCTTTCCGTCTTCGGAGACGTCCGTTATGCGGACGAACCGAGCGTCGCCTTTTTCATCCGCTTGCTCGGTGAAGCCGTATTCCGGTGTCGCGATTTCACCAAGCTCGACCATCGGCCAGTCGGGATGGATGGGGATGTGGGGATGGTAGTTGTCGAGCACGGCGCATGCGCCGTTGATGATTTTCTGGTAGCCCTCGATCTCCGCAACAATTTGCTTCTGCACGTCGAGCGGCGGCAGGGGGATCGGGAACTGGCTGAAGAATCCCGTGTGAAAGCTCTGTACTGTGACACCCGGCTTGATGCCCTTTTCGAGAATTTCAGAGCTTCTCGCTTTCAGCATCCAATATAGAAAACGCACTTCGAGTCTTCCATCTGACGGGATGAGAGCGATGATGTCTTGGTTGAAGCACATCTCCTTCCCAGTGATGGCCAACGGCAACGAGTGCTTCAAAATCCCTGACCTCACTACGCACAACAAAGTGCCAGAAGGTACGAGTGTCGTTGCGCTCTCTTGGACTGCGACCGCTGAAACATGATCCTCAGTATCGTGGAGTACATCCAGTTTCATGTCCTTCGGGGATACCCACGGGATAGTTCCCCGCCAAAACGAATCGTTCTCTTTTGATGGCGTTCCTCCGCTAATTCGCTTCGTCACCTCACCAAGCGCAATCATCGGCCATGTCGCCGTAGCAACTGCCCCCTCGCGATACCGTTCCCCGCTGAGGTTGTAGTCGCCATTGGCGGCGATCTTTTCTTTCGGCACAATCATGCCGCAGGTGGACTGGAGATTAGCGGTGGGTTGCCGGCTACGAAGGTCCTGGAGGTAGGCGTCGAGTTCGACTTTGACCTGCGGGAGGTCGTTCTTGTCGAAGGCACGGCGCTGGGCACCGAGGCCGAAGCCGTCGTTCTCCACTTTAAAGAAGCCAATCGTGGCGCTCTGCCGGGCTAGAGATTTGTCGAGAATGAGGATGGAGGTTTTCACCCCGGAGTAGGGATTGAAACAGCCCGCCGGGAGCGAAACGACGGCTACGAGGGAGTTTTCGACGAGCATCTTCCGCAGGTCTTTGTAGGCGGTCTGGCTCTGGAAGATGATGCCCTCGGGAACGATGATGCCCGCGCGACCCGTGGGCGTGAGGTGCTCGGCCATGTAATCCACGAAGAGGACTTCGCTGCGCTTGGCCTGGATGGAGAAGCGGCGGTGAGGCTTGATGCCGCCTTTCGGGGACATGAAGGGCGGGTTGGCGAGAATGACGTCGGCGAACTCGTTCCAGCGCTCCTCAGAGGTGAGCGTGTCGTATTCGTAGATGTGCGGATCTGTGAAACCGTGGAGGTATAGATTCACCAGGGAGAGGCGCACCATGTCGGGTGAGATGTCATAGCCCTTGATATTCGCTGCCAGCCGTGCCCGTTCGTCCGGAGTCAGCGTCGGATTTCCCTTGGCGTCGGTGTTAGCCCGCAGGATGTGCTTATAGGATGAAATCAGGAATCCCGCCGTGCCGCAGGCGGGATCGAGGATGGACTCGTTCTTTTTCGGGTCCACGATCCCCACGATGAAATCGATGATATGGCGCGGTGTGCGGAACTGTCCGGCATCGCCTTGGGAGCCCAGCACCGAAAGTAAATATTCAAACGCATCCCCCAGGCGTTCGGAATGGTCGTAGGTGAATTCGTCGATAATCTTCAGAAAACTCTTCAGCGTCTCCGGGTCGCGGTAAGGCAGATAAGCATTCTTGAAGATGTCGCGGAAAAGGAGCGGGATGCCTGGATTCTCGGGCATCTTGGTAATGCCGTCCGCGTAGAGGCCAAGCATCTCGTGGCCGCCCAACCCTAGACTCATAAGCTTTGCCCAGCCATAGCGTGCGAACTCGCCGGTGAAGAACTTGCGCTTGCCGCCCAGCTCTTCTGCTTCGGCGTCCATGTCGTCCATGAATTTGTAAATCAACGCGATGGTGATCTGCTCGACTTGCGACTTGGGATCGGGGACTTTGCCGACGAGGATGTCGCGGGCAGTATCGATGCGGCGTTTGGTATCGGTGTCGAGCATAAGGTCTCCTTTATGCAGCGAACTGGTTCAAGGAGACGTAGTCCTTGACGTATTCAGGGACGAGGACGCGATATTTCTGCGGCACGGCTCTGAAGTCGCGGGTGGAGAACATCGGATTGGTCGCCAGATCGGTGAACTGCCTGCTATCGATGATGTCGCGGACCCTGCCGCTCGTGACGTAGGCCTTGAAATAGGTCTTGATGGCCGGGATGGCTGTGGCCTCGTCCGGCTTGTAGTCGGCGACGAACTTGGCGAACTCCTCTTCCAGCAGCTCATCCTTGGACTTGAAGCGAGGGATGAGGCCGAAGACCTTCTCTAGGATCTCGCGCAGCGTCAGGCGACGGTCGGCAGCGGCGGCTTTCCGCAGTTTGTCCAGCGTGTAGTACTCGTCGGGCTTATCGAAGACCTCGCGGTTTACGTAATCGATCACGCGGCCCCACTCTCCCGCCTCGACTGCCTTCGCGATGGTCTCGTTCTCGCGCACCGTTTCCTCGAATTTCTCGAAGAACATGCGATCGATCTTCATTCCCTCGTGACCAATGGTTTCTTCCATGATGGTCGAAAGGATGTCAGCGCCGAGGTGCTCGTAAGTACCACCCGCTACCACGGGGCCCGTGCCGCCGGTGCCTTCCTCGCCCTTTGCTTTGGGTGGAGGGAGCTTCAGCACTTCATCATAGTTGAACTCCTCCTCGAAATATTCGGAGTTGGCAAAAAAGTCGAAGAGCTTGAAGGTTTTCTTAGACGGGTTCCGCACGCTGTCCCTGATGCTGTCGTCGAACAGCTGGTCCAGGAAATTATGTGTACGGGTGCCACATCCCTTGATCTGGATAAAATCTGTTGGTGAGAAGATCGGACGGAAGAGACCGAGATTGAGGATGTCGGTGCAGTCGTAGCCTGTGGTCATCATGCCGACGGTCACACAAACCCGCGCTTTGCTGGTTTTGTAGGCGGGCAGGAAGTTACCCGAGCCGAGCAAGTTGTTATTGCTGAAGTTGATGGTGAACTGCTGCGCGTCGGGTATCTGTGAGGTCACCTGCACGGCAAAGTCAGACTGATACTTGCCGGGGAACATGCGATCGGCCATCTGATTGAGAACCTGGGCCAGCTTAGCGGCGTGGTTCTGGCTTACGGAAAAAATGATCGACTTGCCGATTTCTCCGGACACCGGGTCGCGGAGAGCGTTCTCAAGGAACGTCTTGCAAAAGAGCTGGTTGGTGGCATCAGCAAAGAAACGCTTCTCGAATTCGCGTTGCTTGAAGGTCTGCTGCTGATCCTCGCCAGTGTCATCCGTGAACGAGACGACGAATCCCTCTTCGGAAAGGAGTTCGGTGGTGACCTCTGTGCGAGCATCCACCACCGTGGGATTGACTAGGTAGCCCTCCTTCACACCGTCCAGCAACGAGTAGCGGAAGGTCGGTTGGCTGTTCTCGCAGCCAAAAGTGCGGTAAGTGTCCAGCAGCAAGCGACGCTCGGCCTCGCGCGGGTCGCGGGTACCCGGATCGGAACTGTCGAATCTGCGGAGGTAGTCGCGCGGAGTGGCTGTGAGACCCAGCTTGTAGCCGATGAAGTAGTCGAACACGGCACGGGCGTTGCCGCCGATGGAGCGGTGCGCTTCGTCGGAGATGACGAGATCGAAGTCCGTCGGCGAGAAGAGCTTCTGGTACTTGTTGTTGAAGAGCAAGGACTGGACGGTGGTAACGACGATCTCCGCGCGGCGCCAGTCGTCGCGGTTCTCCTTGTAAATGACTGTCTGAAAATCACCGGACAGCAAAGCGGCGAAGGCCTTCTTGGCCTGGTCCTCCAGTTCGAGGCGATCTACCAGGAACAGGACGCGCCGCACGTTACCGGAACGGAGGAAGAGCTTGATGACGGCGGCGGCGGTCAGGGTCTTTCCGGTTCCGGTGGCCATCTCGAACAGGAAGCGGTCCTTGCCGTCGCCGACCGCCTCCTGAAGGCTATGGATCGCCTTGAGTTGATAGGGCCGCAGAAAGCGAAGCTTGTTAGCCTGGATGTAGCCGGGACGTTCCGCTTCATTCCGCCACCCGGCTTCCGATCGATAGTTCGGCCGCTGGGTGAGAGCGATGTAATCATCGCTCACCTGTTCTGCGATAAGGCGCTCCGCATTGGGCGTGACCTTCTGGTATCCGATGACCGAGTCGGGCGTTGGAAACGAGGTGATGACATAGGGGCCGCCGCGTTCGAGATCCCAGAAATAGTGGAGATTGCCGTTGGAGAGGATGACGAAGCGGCAGTTCTGGGAACGGGAATACTTGCGGGCCTGCTCCTTGGCGAAGAGCGGATTCTTGCCCTCGGCCTTGGCTTCGAGAACGATCAACGGGAAGCCCTTGGCGTCGAGAAGCAGGAAGTCGACGAACCCTTTGGTGGTTTTTTCGAAATTGTCGCCAAGCGCGTCCAAGTCGATTGACTTGATTGTGACGCTGGGTTCGCGACGAATGTTGGCGGGGGCGCTCCCTTCCGGAAAAAAGCGCCAGCCTGCCGCTTCGAGCATCTTGTTGATCTTGATACGGGCTGTGGCTTCCTTCTCCGGCATTCCGATTCCTAAAGCGGGTTAAATTCAACAGCGACGGCTTGGCAGCACCAATTGAAGATCAGCAGGAGATCGGGTGAGGCCAAACACTATCCTCGAACTCAAGGGTTATGCCTAGAGCACCCGGGTACGCTCGCCGTTGTGCAGCGCGAAGTACGGATTTAACAGATACAGAAAGACGACAATCTTGCACGGGCAGGATTTCCTGACATGATAACGTCCCGTCTGCCCGGAACTGATGGCTATGCCAGAAAATCGCGGTGGCTTTCTGATTAGGTTCGATGAGGACCGGCGCGCAGAGCTTCTGCGGGAACGGGGCGAACTCGAGGGAGGATTCTCCGATGCGCTGAGCAGCAACGACTGGGCGGTAAAAGAATGGGAGGTGATTGGTCTTCTCTTAGCACCAGGATCAATCACGCATTGGGCACTCGCCCGCAAGGGCAAGAAGGTGGCGACCGGCAAGGTCCGGGTTGAATTCACCGAGGTTACGCCAACTCAGCTCCGGTTATCAGAAATTGAGCGACGTGTCGGCCCGAAGATTCGGAGGAACATTATCAGCGCCCGCTCTGGAGTGGGCGGGCGGGTCCCGCCCGCGACGTGGGTCGGCATGAAGCACGCCGTGGGTGAAATCGACGCGAATTCGCTCAAAGCGCTAGAGCGGCTTGAGAGACTGCGGGACCAAAGCCGCACGTTTATCGAGCAACCGGGAGCGGGGATCGTGGCGCAGGAACGCGACGCAGTGGGCATTGCGCTGGATGTCTTCGATCAGACTGGTCAGATCAGAAAACGCACCCTTCATGGCTGGGCCGCCCCAGAAGGAGACAGGTTGTCGTCGTTTCTCGAAGGGCTCGCCGGCGTCAGGACAATCGAGGATCAGCTCATCGCGCGCGATACCACCATGTTCCCAGGGGCTGAGAAGGTCCATCCAACGATCGTGGGGGCAGTGTTCGCGGTCGGTGGGAGAAAATTAGAAGTGTTCAACGTCAATCGAACGGCCGTGGAGTCCACTCTTGGCGTCGACTTGTTGTACTGGGATGAGACTTTCGACGCATGGACCTCGGTGCAATACAAATTGATGGAGAGAATAGAGAATCGTGGTGAGCGACACGCGGTCTATAGGCCGGATTCAGCTTTCGATGCGGAGCTATCGCGTATGCGAGAGTTTCGCGCTAGAACGCCAGACTCTTGGACCATTGCTGACGGTCGTGCAGCCTATCGCCTTTGCGGGGACGGTTTTTACTTCAAATTTTGCTCTCGTGTTCAGCTGGAGGTTTTGTCCGAGAGTCTGCTACCCGGCATGTATCTGCCACGATTGCTTGTTGAGGCCACGCTGGAGGATGGCGCGGCCCGGGGACCGCGTGGCGGCAGAGTAATCACGTTCGAGAACACCCAACGCCACATCAGCAATACCGTATTTGCTGAACTTGTACGCGATGGATGGCTGGGCACGCGTGGCGGGTCGTCAAAGCAGATCGCCAGCATCGTGCGAGCGGGACTTACTGCGCGACGAGCGGTTGTCATTGCGCGAAGTAGGCCAGCAGGCGATGCAGCAAATCTCCGTGCGACCCTTTCCGCACTTGATGTCTAGCTCACAGCGCGACGCCTATGGGGACCGCGATTCTCATTGGAAACGGAATCAATCGACTGAATAACGCAGAAGCGTCGTGGACGCATGTCTTGAAAACTATGTCGGCCGGTAATTCGACGCCTAGAGAATTGGAATTCGTCAAACACAAACCGTTTGCTTTGCTGTACGAGGAGATCCTCCTCACCACTGCCTCTGCGGAGAAGCATTTCGATGAGATGCGAGTCAAGACGCAGATCGCAAACCTTGTGAAAGCCCTAAAAGGTAACGACTTCCATCACCGGGTCATGAGCTGCGATGCGCGCCACATCTTGACGACGAACTATGACTACAATTTGGAAAAGGCGACCAGACAACAGTTCGTGCAAAAGAACCTGCAATCAGAGACCAAATACAGCATCTTTAGGCGGTACGGTGTCGCCAAGAAGTTCGTCTGGCATATTCATGGTGAGGTCGATGCTCCGTGGACACTCACGCTTGGCTGTGACCAATACGTCGGTTACCTTCAGAAACTTCGCGGCTACGCGACTGCGGAACGTACTGGACAGAGGGGCTCGCCGTTCAAGCGCGGAGAAATGGATTTCGACGCGCGCGGCAACTTCATCTATTCATGGCTAGATGTGTTTCTTCGGGACGACGTTCACATTATTGGGCTTGGATTAGACTTTACCGAGATAGATCTTTGGTGGGTCTTAACTTATAAAGGCCGGCTCAAAGCGCGCGGCTGGGGCGTAGGAAGGACCTACTTTCATGATTGGCACCTAGACGATGTAGGCGACGTAGGACAGGCAAAGCGGTCGCTTTTGACGTCGCTAGGGGTTGAAGTCAAGCCGGGCGTCTGCGACAGCGGCTTTGACTCGACGTACGACCAATTCCTAGCTGACGAGTTTGGCGTCTAGATCGAAGTCGTCTTCCGCCTCGCGCGTGGGAGCGCGCACATAGGGAGAGCCGTATGCCGAAGAAACGTAGCGACGTTTTGGTGCGCGAATACTTTGAACGCGTCTCAGGAAAAGTACTTGAAGAATACCGACCGGTAGTTGGAGAAATGATTAAGGGGCACGCTGGTGTGTACGCCCTATACAAAAACGATCGCCTGTACTATGTCGGACTTGCGAGCAACATGATGCGACGCATTAATCAGCATCTAAAGGATCGGCATAAGGGTAAGTGGGATGGCTTTAGCGTTTACTTGACGAACGCCAGTGATCATATTCGCCCGTTGGAAGCACTTGTGTTGCGCATAGTGTCCCCCGCGGGAAATCGCACAAGTGGACGTCTCCGCGGCGCGGAAGACTTGTTCAGAACCTTGCGTCGCGAGATGAGCGACCGCGACAAGGACAATCGAGCGGTCCTTCTTGGTGAACGGGCTGTTCGCTTGAGAAGGCGGCGTAAATCGCAGACAGCTAAGGGCTCACGTGTGCTCGAAGGACTTATTTCCCGCCACATGCCCTTGAGGGCCTGGTAAAGGGAAAGGAATATCGAGCATCGCTTCGGCGCACCGGACAAATCCAATTTGGCGGGAAATTGTTCGATTCACCAACGGCTGCCGCGCAACAGATCATTCATCGACCAATTAACGGATGGAGTTTTTGGCACTTTAGGAAAGGTCGAAAAGACTGGGTGCCTTTGGCGGACCTACGGCGCTGACATTTTCTTTGATGGGCGCGGTCTCGCGCGACGTCGTCGAGGCGGCGCACGGCGATATCCGCACCCGCGCGGTCGGCACCGGGCCGTATCGCGTCAAGGAATGGCGGCAGGGCTCGCGCCTGGTGCTCGAGGCCAATCCCGACTATCGCGCGCAGCGCTTTCCCGAAAGCACCCCCGCCGCGGCTGCGGCCCTCATGCAGCGCGATCGCTACCCAATCACCCGCCGCACGAGGGCAATGAACTGATCGACCTCTGCCGGTGTTCCGTCGAAACGGGTCACCAGGCGAATGACGCCGCCGCCGCGCCGCGCGAAGCGCACTCCGGCCGCCACCAGGGCCTCGATCGCCGGCTCCGGCATT
>Ga0137378_10002280_pt1 | contig 16399 bp, 14 predicted proteins | sample SagtaG_21_FD_104813 | JGI IMG/M metagenome (GOLD analysis project Ga0137378, IMG submission 104813) | Vadose zone soil microbial communities from Sagehorn Ranch, Mendocino, California, USA - Sage2_L_60_16 metaG | ecosystem: Environmental > Terrestrial > Soil > Vadose zone | place: USA... | reverse complement strand
CTCGCTGAACTTGTTGATGAGCGTGTCGCGCACCATGTCAACAAAGTAGGGTGCGTCGCTGGCTTCGACATTGGGCGGCGCCAGTTTCAGGGGCGCGGCTTTGGCTCTGTCCGCCTCTTCACGAGTGAGGGCGTGAGTTTCAACCATGGAGTCAAGCACCAAATTGCGGCGCTCGAGCGCGCGCTCGGGATGGCGGTACGGAGAAAGGTAGCTTGGCCGCTGGATGATGCCCGCCAGCAGAGCCGCCTCGGGCAAGGTAATGTCCTTCAGATCCTTATTGAAGTAAGCTCGCGATGCTTCCGCAACACCGCTGATGGCAAACGAGCCGCGCTGCCCCAGATCTACCCAGTTGGCATAAAACTCGAAAATCTGTTGCTTGCTGAACTTCTGCTCCATCTCCTCAGCAATCATCATTTCAGTCAACTTGCGCTTCACGGTTTTCTCCGGAGTGAGAAAAAAACCGCGCGAGAGCTGCATGGTCAGCGTGGATCCCCCCTGTTCATGCCGTTGACGGACCACGTCAATCCAGGCCGCCTCGGCCATTCGGAGGAAGTTAACGCCGCTGTGCTCGAAAAATCGTCGGTCCTCAATGGAGAGCACAGCATCCACCATCACCTTCGGAATTTCGTTGTACTTCACCACCTGGCGCTTGGATCTTTGTTCCGCGTCGAATAGCGCCGTAACCAGCTGTGGTTCGAGTTCGTACGCCGAAAGCTCGGTGCCATTGCTTGTAATGCGTTCCACCTGTCCGTCGTGGATCGTGATCTGCGCCGGCTCCGGGCTGTGGTAGGACTCGGGACCGGGGATGATTTCAATTCCATCCTTTGCCTGGTGGAAGCTGCCGAGCCGCGACTGGCCCTCTTTGTCCGAATATCCCGCTCGGCGCAGTTGAGCGGCGATTTCCTTGCCATTAATCTTCTCGCCGCCACGCACGGTTCGGGGAAGGGCGTAGATTTTTGCCGAGTTGCTGAAGACCGGAGTGCGGAATCGGCGGTCGATGATGCGATCGTACTTGATGTAGAAGTAGGAGAATACAACCGTCACCGAGACGGCAACGATCAAGAACACAACCAGCGCGGCACGCAATACCGGATCGCCCGGCAGCCATGCCCTGGCTGTGCCGCCGCCTACGCCGTCCTCATTTTTCGGGATTCTAAGCTTAATAGCCACGCTTTGGTCGGCGGAAACACATCCGCCTCCTTCTCAGACGATGGGACGCGCTAAAAGGTTTTATCGCCGTTCCTTCCAGGCCCCTTCACTTCCACCTACGCTCGGAAATACCGCGCGCAGATACGGATACCCCATTGTACCGTCTGGCGTAAAGATAAAGAGACCCGCCTGAACCACGGGTCTCTTTCCGGTAAATAATCGTCTTTCATTGTGTCAGCCGGCCAATCTTAAAATAGAACATTCACTAGCTAGGGTGCGTCGTGAGAGCAAAACCACCATTAGGCTATCCCAAAGGCTGGAGCGGATCTGTCAGGGCTCCTGTCGAGGTATTCGTGCTGTAGGGGTCACGATGGCACTTGGCCTCAACCCGCCGATAGCGAACAGCTCTTGGCCGCTTTGCTCGAACTGGCCGTCCGTTGCTTTCAAACTGACAAAGGGAGATGTCGACAAGGCCGTCAAACCGGATCTGCCGATTTGATCGCCTTCGATCGGAGCCGGAGATCCCTAGAAGCCTTTATTCCCGCTCGTTGGACTAAAGTGCATGTCAAAGGAGTAGCCTGGCAAATTAACCGGCACCGAGTACTCCGTCACGACATAAACGGCCATCAAGCCCGGGCTCCCAATGCGCTGTATCGTCACCTGTTCTGGCTTGATCGGCAACTGGTGCTCTTTGGCTTTGCGGAGCACATCGTTACGAACTTCTTCATCCGTCCTCGAGGGATTGGCCCCTGCCGTCATCGCAACGTTTTTGAGATCATCCTGGAAACTGTAATTCGCGAGGATGGGCGGAGTGACCTGGAAGCCGGCCACTATCAGAGCCACGATCGCAAGAAATCCCGCCAGTGCCTTCATACTTCCCATAGCCTAAAGAACTTTACCGCGAAGCCGGACCGTTTGAACTTTCAGGTCCGGGCTTGCAGTACCCGTTGAAAATAATCCACTATGGCTGGGATCGTAACATCGCGTATCTCGCGAGTCGAGCGTTGAACGACTTCCACAGTATCTTCGGTAACTTTCTTGCCCACGGTGATTCTAAAAGGGATACCGACCAGATCAGCATCCTTGAACTTCACCCCAGGCCGTTCGTCGCGGTCGTCGAGTAAAACGTTGAATCCTGCAGCTTCAAGACGATTCGTAATCTCCTCAGCTGCTGACTTCACTTTCTCTTCGCCTACATTCGTGGGAGTGACTACGATCTCGAAGGGCGCGATAGCAGGGGGAAGCCAAAATCCATTGTCGTCATTGCCCTGCTCCACTGCGGCGGTCAGGATCCGATCAATACCGATGCCATAACTGCCCATGATCGGCGTCACTTCCTTGCCATTCTTGTCGAGCACGCGCGCACCCATGCTTTCCGAATACCGGTAGCCCAGCTTGAAGATGTGTCCGACCTCGACCGCAGTATCGATACCCAGAGGTGCGCCACAATTCGGACAGGCTTCACCCGCCGTAACACTGCGCAGATCGGCGTACGCGGTCGGCTGAAAATCGCGGCCGGGAGTCAGATTCTTCAGGTGGTAGTTCTCTTTGTTAGCACCCGCGATCAAGTTACTGCGCCCTTCGAGCGCCTTGTCCACCAGCAAAACCGGGCCATCCTTCGTCACGTGTTGAGCCCACTCAATACCGGTGGGTCCCAGATATCCCGCGGGAGAGTTAAAAAGCGCTTTGATCTCGCTTTCTTCCATGGGCCGGGTTGGCTTGCCCAAAGCGGAATTCAACTTGGCTTCATTCAGCTGATGATCGCCACGCATGAGCACAACAATCGCGCGCAATTTCATCTTCCCGGACTGGGCATCTTTCTCCTCAGTCATCAAAGCCAGAGTCTTGATCTTGTTCCTCGGCGACACACCCAGAAATTTCGCGACATCTTCAATCGTCTTCTGCCCGGGCGTGTGTACTTCCAGCGGCTTGCCATCGCCTTCGGCGGCGAGGTCCTCCACCGCTGCCAGCCTCGACGTAGCTTTCTCCAGGTTCGCGGCGTAGTTGCATCCGCCGCAGCTGACGATCTGATCCTCGCCCGCCGGAGTGCGAACCATGAATTCGTGCGACTCCTTGCCACCCATCGCTCCCGAATCCGCCTCGACCACCATGTACTTCAACCCGCATCGGTCGAAGATACGGCAGTAAGTCTCGTAGTGCTTTTTGTAAGAAAGGTCGAGTCCTGCGGCGTCGATATCGAACGAATAAGCGTCCTTCATCATGAATTGCCGTACTCGCAGCAACCCAGACTTCGGCCGCAGCTCATCGCGAAACTTGGGAGCGATCTGATACCAGATCTGCGGCAACTGCTTGTAGCTGCGCAGCTCCTTGCGCGCGATCTCAGTCATCACCTCTTCTTCCGTCATGCCCAGCGCTAGATCCGCCCCTTTGCGATCCTTCAGGCGAAACAGATTGCCGCCCATCAAAGCCCAGCGCCCGCTTGCCTCCCAAATCTCGCGCGGGTGCAGCGCAGGCAACAAAAACTCCTGTCCGATCCCGTCCATTTCCTCCCGCACGATGGCCACAATCTTGTTGAACGACCGATTGCCCAGAAAAAGATACGAATAAATTCCCGCCGCCAGCTGCCGAATGTAGCCCGCCCGCACCAGAAACTTGTGACTGGCGACCTCGGCGTCCGCAGGCGCCTCGCGCAGTGTAGGGATGAAGAGTCGCGACCAACGATGCATCGAGAACGATTCCAGTGAAAGTGGAATTGGCTATTGTAAATGATGCCCTGAAACGACTGAATCGAAAGCGGCCATGGTCAGGTCGGGGACAGCTGCCTCGGCTGTCCGCCGAGCGCAGCTCGGTACTCGGTCCTCGCGGCTTGCTACTGGTACTAAGAAGTCAACTGCTTGAGAATCTCTTTCCCCAGCTTCTGGGTCTCACCGAAGAATTTCTGATACTCCACAAAAAGCCGGTTCAGCTCTAGCGACTTGTCCGCCGTGAGCTTCTTGCGCAAGATCATATCGCGCACGTGCACGGGGTTCGGCAGAGTCGCATCCTCAGTCAGTTCTTCCAGCGCAGTATTTGGATCGTAATGGTACATGCGGTGATTGTAGCGCCAGCGCTACGAAAGCAGTTGAGCTCGAGCAACCGGCAAGATATTGGCAATCTTTGAGGCCTTTTCCTCGGTTAATCGGCTGGTATATCGTGTCGGTCATGCAGGATGCCCTCCACCCGACTGCTCGGACCGCATTTCGTATTTTGGGAGTTTGTCGGCGGTGGCGGTCGAGGGTCATCGTGTATCGCAAAAGTGAGGGTGTCGAACCGGACGAACTGGAGACGTTTCTACAAGGCACGGCAGAAATCGTCCGTAACCTGGAAGCCGGCACAGCGAAACAAGGAGCTACCCTGTAGCCTCTATACCAACTCAGTACTCCAGAGATCATGCAGATGCACAATGCCTTCGAGTATTCCGCTTCCGTCAACAACCATTAAAGAGGTTATTTTCTTCTCCTCCATAAGCGCCAGGGCGCTGGCAGCAAATTCTCCGGCCGCGATCGTCCGCGGATTCTTCGTCATCGCCTCCTGGGCGATCAGATCGAGCGCGTCCTTCCCGCGCTTCTCCAGAAGCCGCCGCAAGTCGCCATCGCTGATGATCCCCACCAACCGCTCGCCTTCCACCACCGCCGCTACGCCCAGCTTCTTGCGCGACATCTCATAAATCACGTCAGGCATCTTCGTTTGCGGCGTAACCCGCGGCAGCGCCTCACCGGTATGCATCAGCGACTCCACTCGGGCAAGCCGCTTGCCCAGCTTTCCTCCTGGATGCAGATTGGCGAAATCCTCCTCCTTGAAGCCACGCTTCTCACTCAAAGTAACCGCAAGCGCGTCGCCGAGCGCCAGCATGGTAGTCGTGGACGCCGTGGGAGCTAATCCGAGCGAACAAGCCTCCTGAGCAACCGAGCAGTCCAGGGCCACGTCGGCAGCTGCAGCCAGAGTCGAGTTCTGTGTGGCGCGGCCGCCCGCGGATTTTAGGGAGGGTGAACTTCTGGCGCCAGCAGGTCCCTGAGGCTGGCCAATCTCATCGCCCGTCATGGCAATCAGCGGCACCTGCAGCCGCTTGATCGTAGCCAGCAACTGCAAAATCTCTTCAGTCTCTCCGCTTGCCGAGAGCGCCAGCACCACATCGCCGCGCACCACCATCCCCAAATCCCCATGCAGCGCCTCGACCGGATGCAGATACAGAGCCGGCGTCCCCGTCGAACTAAGCGTCGCTGCAATTTTGCGCGCAATCAGCCCGCTCTTCCCCATGCCGGTCACCACCACGCGCCCGGCACAGTAAAACATCAAATCCACCGCGCGCTGAAAGGCCGATGCCATCGGGCCCGCAATGCGATCGGCCAGGGCGCGCAAGGCCTCAGCTTCAATACGCACCGCGTGTTCACCAATGTTCTTCATGGGAAAAAGGATGTTAACACGCGCCCCAACGGGGGAGGTTCACAGCGGATTCGCCGTGGAGACGTTGCTTCTAACGTCTCCCCACCATGTTCATCGCCGCACCCGCAGCATGCCCACTCGCCTGCGCCTGCGAAGTGCCGTTCAGAAGTGGTCTTCGGTTACTGATGTCGCCGGCGGCTTAGAGGAAGATGACGTCGCCTTATGCCCCAACGCTTCGAGGCTCTTCGCCTGAATGGCGCGGTCCCACGGACCCGCCTGCCAGTTGTCTCTCATCTTCTCCTCATGTTTCCACGGCGGAAGTGAGAGCATCAGATTTTGCGCCGTGGAATGAACGTAGGGTTCATACATCGACCGCAGCCGCGTCAGCTTGTCTTTCGCATCATCGCCGGCTCGCAGTTTCAAGCCCGCATCGGCCAGTGTGTTACGCAAAACTTCGAAGTCCGCTTCCATCATGCGCGCGGGTGCGTGCGGATCATAGCGCGCATTCACCACCTGCGCCAAATCGACTGCCGCATGGCGTGCCATGGCAAATGTCAGCCTCGCCTGGCCGGGATGAACACCCTCTATCCCCGTAAGCACCAGCGAAGTCACATCGAGCATCGTGGTCAGCGCCCCTAACCACGACTGATTGCTGTGTTGCGATCGAAAGAAACTCAGCACAGGATAGGAAATATGGCTTTCCAGCAATTCCGCCGACCAGCGTTCCCAATCGCGCAGCACCTGATCAAGCACGCTCTGTTCAAGGGAAGGGCCATCCGATCTTCCCGCCAACCGCACTAGTAATTCCGTAGCGCTCGGAGGCGATCCCGCGCGCGCATCGAGCATGGAAATTTGAATCTCGCGTCGCGAAAACGAAGAGTAGACAACCGGGATATACCCGATCACCACGCCCAGAAACGCGAAGCCCATTCCCGCTTCGAGCACCGCCAGAGCCCGCGACGCCTCCGAGGTTGGCAGGATGTCGCCGTACCCCAGAGTGAAGAAGGTCTGACCGCTCTGATACAGCAATCTTCCGAACGTCACCGGCTCATTGCCAAGCTGGAAATGCTCCCCCAAGCCATACTGCAGCAGGGCAAAACCAAGAATCAGCCCAGCCGCCCAAACACAGAGCAGCAGGATCAATGACAGGGGCCCGAAGTATCCCAGGAAGTTCTGCTGTCGCCAAGGCGGTTGAATATGTCCCGCGATCTTCTGCCACGGCACCCAAGTCCGCCGGTAAAACCATGCGGTAAGCCTGAAATGGCGCGTTACCCGCCGCGGCAGCACTACGGTTTCAAAGGCGTCCAGCAGGACCACGGCGACGATGACGAGTCCAACGATGCTCGCGAAGATATTGCCGTGGTGATTCATGTGCCGGTGCGATCTTGATGCGCAAGGAAGGTTAACAGATTCGATGGCCCAGGCTGTAGGTCGGCGAGCTGCTCATCGTTCGCAGACGCCTACTGTTGATTGGAAGGTGGCGGCTGTTGCGAAGCGGGCGGAGTCTCAGGCGGTGGAGTCGCTGGCTTCCTGGGCACCGGCTTCTTCTTGGGCGCGGGCTTCTTCGCCGGCTGGGTATCGTCGACCACAGTTTTTTGCGGCGGAGTCGCCGGAATCGCCGCCTGTGCTGCCTTCAGATCGGTGCGAAGTCGGGCAATTTCATTTTCTTTGGCGGATGTCAGATTCTCCAGCCTCTCCCCTAATGCGCGGCGCGAACTCTCGAAGGCGTTCAAGTCGTTGGAAAGCGCCTGAAAATCATCTTTCGGTCCAAAAGCTCCGGCCGACTCCACCACGGAGCCGAGCACATCATAGAGCGCGTCCAGATTGCGATAGAGCTTAAACGACGCGCTCAGGTTTTCAGGCGCAGCGCGCAACTGCCCAATGATCTCAGGCAATGCCCCCTGCAGGTTGCGCTGGATCGAATCCACGTTAGCCAGAGCATGCTTCTTCGTAGATCCGTCAGTCTTCCAACGCTCGATGCGCGACTTCGCCAGATCAGTCTGCGTAGCCTTGGACGCGTCCTCCAGTTGGGAAAGCAAACCGTTGAGTTGCGATACCGACGCGTAAGAAACCGGACCACCGCCTTGCCCTGCCTCTGTCGAAGCGTTTCCCTGAAGCGAATATTCAGGCGACATGTGCCCCGCCGACGATGCAACCGGCGCTGCCGCGGATTGGCTGAAGGCTGTCGCGTACCAGAAGATTGAGGACAGCCCGAGAGAGCACGCTATGTGTGTGCGTTTCATTCCAAGAATGTGGTCGACGCGCTACAGAATACTACAAGCTAAGGATATTACACTGGGTGCATCCCTGCATCGCGTCTAATTTAGTTGTGGAACTGTCTCCGCGAACTCTGCGGTATTTCTTCGCGCTCTCAGCGATAATTAGGGGAGACCTATGTCGCCGATGCATCCACACCTTAATCGTCTCCACCGGATTGTTCTCCCGCTCGCCCTAGTCGCACTCTTCGCGCTCCCCTCTAGCTTTTCAGCGCAGGAGCTCGCCAAGCGTCTGTTCCTCAAGGACGGCTCCTACCAACTGGTCACAAAGTATGAAACGCAAGGCGACCGCGTCCGCTACCTAAGCGCGGAGCGCAATGAGTGGGAGGAGCTTCCTGCTTCGCTCGTAGACTGGCTCGCCACCGAAAAGTACGAAAAAGAGCGCGCCGCCGGCGCGGCAGTACCCGAAGCCGTCGAACTCGACAAGCAAGTCGAAACCGAACTGGAAGCAGGTCAAGCGGCCCTTCCTCAAGTAGCGCCCGGTCTGCGACTGCCCGAGGACTCAGGCGTTTTTTTGCTCGACACTTTTCAAGGCCAGCCGCAACTGATTGAAGTCCAGCAGACCGCCGGCGACGTCAACCGTAACACCAAACGCAATATCTTGCGCGGAGCGATCAACCCAGTCGCCAGCGCCAAACAGACCGTCGAACTTGAGGGCGAGCACGCCACCGTGCAAGCCCATGCAACGGTGCCCGCTCTCTACATCAAACTTGATGAGGATCTTGCCGCTAAGCAGCAGCTCACAAAGGATCAAGCCGGCCGCGGCAGCCAAGGTCAAGATACGACTCGAGATGGAGATCAGTCAGAAAAGGGAAGCCACGGTTCGGATCGCACTGCCCCGCAACAACCGCAGCAGCCACAACAACCCGAGCAGCCGATCGTTCCCTTCGAACGCTTCCGCATCGTGCACGCGCACGTGAAAGGCGGCAAACGCATCGTCGGCGACATCAAGGTCGCTGTCTATGGCAAGGTGAGCCAGGATCAGCGCTTCGTAAAGACGACCATCAACAATGTGACTGGCGGCTGGCTCAAGCTCACGCCAACGGAAGATCTAGCGCCCGGTGAGTACGCACTGATCGAGAGAGTCGGCAAAGAAGGCGTGAACCTCTACATGTGGGATTTCGGCGTGAACCCGAAAGCTCCCGCCAACGCTAACGCGTGGAAGGGGGAAACTCCCGCAGCGCGCTCCGTTCCGGCCATAGGCAATCAAACAGAACAGAAATAGGGGTCTGCCGGAAAGGCGATGCGAAACGGCCGAGCTACCTGCCTGAGAAGGTAAGCGTTGAGGCTACAAGCTAAAGGCTAAGAGCCAACAGCCAAAAGCCGCTTCCTACTTCATCACTCCACGCTGCGCGATCCCGATATTGTCTCGGGTGGTGTTCTTCACCAAGTACATCATCTCGTCAGCCTGGCGAATGATGTCATGCGCGGTCCGCGCGTCGTGCGGATATGTCGCCAATCCAATCGAAGCCCGCACATTCAGGTTGAGCCCTTCCTCGCGGCAGAAGCTACTGGCACGCATAGCGTCGCGCAAACGTTTGGCCACCACCAAAGCTTGATCCTTACCGGTCTGTGGCAGTAAAACCACGAACTCATCTCCGCCATAGCGGAAGGCAAAGTCAATCAAGCGCAGCTGCGCCTTCACCAAGTACCCGATCTCCGCCAGCAACTTGCTCCCAATGAGGTGCCCGTGAGTATCATTCACCTGCTTGAAGTGGTCAAGGTCGATGAACAGTACGCTGAATTCATATCCGAATCGTGATGACCGGTAGACTTCGGTCTCCAGCGTCTTATAAAGATGCCGCGCATTGTACAGTCCGGTGCAGTCATCGGTAATCGTCAGCTCTTGGATTCGCTCCACCCACCGGGCATTCTCGATGGCAATGGCCGCATAGTCGCAAAGGGACTGCAGAAAAAATAACTCCTGCTGGCTGACCTTCGACATGTCCACATTCACCAACTGAATCACGCCCAACACCCGCAGCCGTGATCGCAGCGGCATGCAAATGATGGAGCGCGTCTGCCACTGTGTTTCGTCGTCAATGCGTTTCGCGAACCGAGCATCACTTACCACATCAGGCACCACCAGTTGTTCGCCCTTCTTGGCTACCCATCCCGCAATGCCTTCGCCCACCTTGAGCCGGACGTTCTTCAGCGCCTCGGCCGCATCTCCCACGGCAATGGCGAAGTAAAGTTCGTTGCGCTGCTCATCCACCATAAGCAGCGACCACGTATCCGGACGGAAATATTCCGCCATCTTGTCCATGATGGTTTGCAGGATTGAGTCGAGGTCCAGCGACGACGTGAGCGCCTTGGCCACGTCGTGGAAGATGGTAAGTTCCTGGCTCTGGCGCGTCAGTTGAGTGCCGGTAGCCTCAGACATTCCGGAGTTCCTTGTTCCGCACTGGACGGATGGCAGTTCGCAAAATTATATTAGCCACCTCCGAACGCGGGCAATGAACCTTGGTAACCGGAACCCCTAAAGCCAACGGCAGCAGTTATTTGACCTGAAAGCGTACCCTGGTAGGGATGACCGTGAACAGAAAACCACGAACCCTATCCCCAATTTTCATCCTGACCACATTCGCCGCGATGATTCTCGCCCTGCCCATGCTGGCCGCCCAATCCAACTCCAAAATCGACCCCCACGCCATCCCCGTCATCGACGGAAGCATAGGCCCCTGCTCCGCTGATTTCACCGTCACAGACGCCGGAGGTGTCCCCGTCTATGACGCCAAAATCCGCGTCCACATCGCCTACGGATTCATGAATACCCACAAGCTGGATCTCGAAGTCGGAACCAACATCGACGGCAAAGCCACCGTCACGGGGCTGCCTGACAGGATTAAGCACGGCTTCTACTTCCATGCCTCGCAAGCTGACCGTACCGGCGAAGCCTTCGACGATCCCGCCAATACTTGCAAAGCAAAATTCTCGATCGTGCTCCAGAAGAAGACGGAATAATCTTGCCGGAAAAGGCACTCGGTCATCCGCCTGATAGAAATAATGCAGGCCATCCTTTGGCGCGATCCGGGCGTCCGACTTACATGGCATCGCGCGCTTCCCGGAAAGTAATCTACGCGGCCATCGCGGCCAATCTGGCGATTGCGGCCTGCAAGTTTGTCGCGGCGGTTTTCACCAGAAGTTCCGCCATGCTGGCGGAAGCCGTCCATTCCACGGTCGACACCGGCAACGTACCGCTTTTGTTGCTCGGACTGAAGCGCAGCCAGCGTCCTCCAGACCCGCTACCTCCTTTCGGGCAGGGCAAGGGGCTCTACTCCATTCCCTCCTGATCGCGGTTTATATTTTCGCCGTGTGTGTCCTACTCACTGTCTACCAACGGATCTCGCGACTTCGCCACCCCCAACCGTCGCCGCACCTCGGCTGGAATCATGCCCTGCTGGCGCTGGCCGCTGCCTTCGAACTCTATTCGTGGTGCACCTCGTACCGCGAACTCCTCTTAAGCAAAGACCCAGACAAGACCATTTGGCAAGTCCCAAAGACTTTAATGTGAGGACTTTAAGGTGAGCCTTGGCGCGCGCGGCCTTCTTCGCCTATGATTATCTCGGTCTCGTTTTGCGAGCCGAGACAGACTCAACTGCCGGAGTCCGCGGTGCCATCGTTCGGGGAAAAACTTCGTAAGGAACGCGAGCAGCGCAAGATCACGCTCGATGATATTTCTTCGACCACAAAAATAAGCACCCGCATGCTGCGCGCCCTCGAAGACGAACACTTCGACGAACTCCCCGGTGGGGTCTTCAACAAAGGCTTCGTTCGCGCCTACGCCCGTCACATCGGACTCGATGAAGAGCAGGCCATCACTGACTATCTGGACGCCACCAATCAGAACCCATCTGGCGCGACGCCGGCCAGCGTTCCCGAGATCAGTGCCGTCGCGGCTCAAGCCGCGCAAATGGAAAGATTGCGCTCGCTAAACCATGATGGCGCGGCGCGAGTTCCCTGGGAAGCTTTGGCGGCGCTGCTTTTGCTGGCGGCGATTGTGCTGGTTTTTTGGAGTTACCGCAAGCGCGGCGCCAGTGTCGCGCGTCCAGAACCCACATCGCAAAAAGAGTCTGTCAGCCCGCCCTCATCCGTAGCCGTAGGGGTCACGCCTGCGTCCGGTTCATCCGCCACACCGGCTCCCGACTCGGCGTCATCTGCCAGTCGGTTGTCGTCAGGGACGTCCCCAGAGGCAATCGCGAGTCCGGCTCCGGTAAACAACGCGGCAGAGACCTCCCAACTCCCTGCGTCGGCCGGTCCGCCGGCATCGTTGGTCGCAGGTTCCCGCGCCTTCACTCTTGTCATCCGGGCTGCCGAGGATTCCTGGCTCTCGATCGCGACCGACGCAAAGTCCCCGGCCGAAGAAACTCTTATCGCAGGTCAACAGCAATCCATCCCCGCAGACCGCCAGATCGTTATCAAGGCCGGAAACGTGGGTGGCTTGGTCTTTGTATTAAATGGCAAACAACTTCCACCACAAGGCGACTTCGGCGAAGTGAAAACTTTGCTCTTCGATAGCAAGGGCGTGCGTCTCTCTGCCCACGCGCCGGCGCGACCTTGATCCTCATAAAAATCTCTCCGGTAAAGTCCCGTTGGCATCTCTTGACAGGCACGTAAGATAAGGTCCCTGGTTGAAAATACTTGCGCATTTCAACTCGACGCTGCCTCTGTCCAACCCGCCATTTCTGCAATTGAACGCCTAGGCCGTCTCTCCCAAGCCAAAGTCGTTGCGCACAGGAGAATAGTTTGGTAGCCTTCCTCAAGGAGTTTCTCGATGCCATTGCGCATAGCGAAGCCCACTGCGATCGCGTGAGTTTTCCGCTGCTTCCCCGAAGATAAAGCCCGCAGATTATTTAAGGAGAAACACATTTGGCTGCAAAGAATCGCTATCTGTTCACTTCCGAATCGGTCACTGAAGGCCATCCCGACAAAATTGCCGACCAGATTTCTGACGCCATCCTCGACGCCTGCCTGACTGAAGATCCCGGTAGCCGCGTCGCCTGTGAAACCTTGACCGCCACCGGACTCGTAGTCATCGCCGGAGAAATCACGACGAAAGCCTACGTCGATTTTCAAAACGTAGTCCGCGGCACCGTCCAGTCCATCGGATACGACAACGCCCTCCACGGTTTCGACTGCAATACCTGCGCCGTAATCTCCACCATCAACAAACAATCTGGCGATATCGCCATGGGAGTAGACACCGGCGGCGCCGGCGACCAGGGAATGATGTTTGGGTATGCTTGTGATGAGACGGAGGAGCTGATGCCGGCTCCTATTTCTTTGGCGCACAAGCTTACGATGCGGCTTTCGCAAGTGCGGAAGAATGGGACTCTTCCATTTTTGCGGCCGGATGGGAAGTCTCAGGTTACGGTTGAGTACGACGCTAAAGGGAAAGTGGTTCGGGTGGATGCGGTGGTGATCTCCACTCAGCATGCTGAGACCGTGACTAATGATGAGTTGCGGGCAGGAATTTTGAAGCATGTAATTCAGGCTGTGATCCCGGCGCAATGGCTGGATGAATATACCCACTACCACATCAATCCCACGGGACGTTTTGTGATTGGCGGGCCCATGGGTGACACGGGTTTGACGGGACGCAAGATTATTGTGGATACATACGGCGGGATGGGCCGTCATGGTGGGGGGGCTTTCAGCGGAAAAGATCCGACGAAGGTCGATCGGTCGGCGGCTTACATGGCGCGGCACATTGCTAAAAATGTTGTAGCTGCGAAGCTGGCTGACCGTTGCGAAGTACAACTCGCCTATGCGATCGGCGTGGCTGAGCCGGTGAGCGTGCGAGTGGATACGTTCGGCACGGAAAAAGTCGATCCGGAAAACATTCCGGATCTGGTGCGCTCGCACTTCAACTTGACGCCGCGAGGCATTATTGAGTCGCTGGATCTCCGGCGGCCGATCTACAAGAAGACGGCGGCCTACGGACACTTCGGACGCAGCGACGCGGACTTCACCTGGGAAGCTACCGACAAAGCTGCGAAGCTAGCCAGTGATGCCGGATTGCGGGAACCGGCGGGACAGGTCGTTCGCAAGTAAACTTCGTGAGCGTCCTTGTGAGCTCGTGTGGAGAGATAACCCCGCTGCACGCAAGATGCTTCGCTCCGCCTGAAAAACGGCTGCGCTCAGGATGACACCAGCAATTCTGGGACTCACCAAAGTGCCATCCGGAGAGGGCCGAAAGACTAACCCCAACGGAGCACCTGAAGTACCTGATCCGCTCTTTAAAGTTCGTGTATTCTTGGCGGAGTACTGGGCACTGAACTGGCTATCCCGCCACTAGATCATCCAAGTATTTTCCGCGCATAAAGCGCCACAGGAGAAGTATGTCAACCACGGCAACACCCCTGAATTGCGACATCAAGAGCGTAGACTTAGCCGACCTGGGCAAGAAGCGCATCGATTGGGCCAATCAGTCGATGAAAGTGCTGCAGATCATCCGCAAAGAGTTCATCAAGAACCAGCCCTTGAAGGGCATCCGCATTTCCGCCTGTCTGCACGTAACGGCGGAAACTGCGAACCTGGCGATTTGCCTGCGCGACGGCGGCGCTGACGTAGTCTTGTGCGCCTCGAATCCCTTGTCGACTCAAGATGATGTCGCCGCCAGCCTGGTCCGCGATCAGGGCATTTCCGTGTTTGCCATCAAGGGTGAGGACAACGACACCTATTACAACCACATCCTCGCCGCTATCGACCATAAACCGCACATCACGATGGATGATGGCGCCGATCTGGTCACGCTGCTGCATACCAAGCGGCAAGACGCACTCGACGGTGTGATCGGCGGAACGGAAGAGACCACGACCGGAGTCATTCGCCTGCGGGCGATGGCGAAGGAAGGCGTGCTGCGCTTTCCTATTGTCGCAGTGAATGACGCCGACACCAAGCATCTGTTCGACAATCGCTACGGCACGGGACAATCGACGATTGATGGCATCATTCGCGCCACCAACTTTCTGCTGGCGGGATCGAAGTTTGTGATCGCCGGGTATGGCTGGTGCGGACGCGGACTGGCCAGCCGGGCGCGAGGCGCTGGCGCGGAAGTGATTGTCACGGAAGTTGATCCGACCAAGGCGCTGGAAGCCGTGATGGACGGCTTCCGCGTGATGTCAATGACCGATGCGGCCAAGCTGGGCGATGTGTTCTGCACCGTGACTGGCAACAAAAGCGTGCTCACCAAAGATCATTTCGAGTTGATGAAAGATGGCGCCATCATTTCCAACTCCGGCCACTTCAATGTGGAGATTGATATTCCAGCGCTGGAGAAGATGTCGTCATCGAAGCGCAGAACGCGAAATTATGTCGATGAATACTCGTTGAAAGATGGACGCAAGATCAATCTGCTGGGTGAGGGACGGCTGATCAACCTGGCGTCGGCGGAGGGGCATCCCGCGTCCGTAATGGACATGAGCTTCGCCGATCAGGCGCTCTCGGTCGAACACATGGTCAGGAATTTCAAGACACTGGAGAAAACGGTCTACAAGGTTCCCGATGAATTGGACAAGCGGGTGGCGAAGCTGAAGCTGGAGTCCATGGGGATCAAGATCGACCGGCTGACTCCGGAGCAGGAAGAGTATTTGGCAGGGTGGTCGGAAGGAACTTAGGGGCGGCACTCAGCAGTCAGCAGTCAGCATTCAGACAAACGGGGCGGCGTTCAGCTGCCTCGTTTGCTTTTTGGCCGTTGGGATGTGCCGAAGATCGTCGCCCCCCTCGCAACCACCCGACAGGATGGGCCGCACCGGACGAATCAACGGTGGCGTATCGCTTTCATGCCTCCTGCGATTTTCGCGAGCGCGCGAGTGTAGGCTGCGATGGTTTCAGGAACGGCCTGGCTGTAGACGAACTGCCCGTCGCGGCGGCAGATGACGAGTTTGGCCTCGCTGAGAACCTTGAGATGGTGAGAGACAGTTGCTGGGCTGGGGATTGTAGGCGTCGTCTGTTCGGCGAAACGTCACCGGATGTACGGGCTGAGCTCCCTGAGGCTCGGAGGGAGGGCGCGAAACGCAGGGGTACCGTTCGACAGGCTCAGGGCAGGCTTTCGCTTCGCTCAGTGACAGGGTGCGGGTTGTGCGTACTGCCGAGGTGGCTCACGCTCAGAGCCGAGATGGCTCACGCGCCCTAGCAGAGCAGATTCCTCGCCCACATTTGCTTAAATCCACCGCTATTGCGGTTTGTCCCAGGCTGGCACACGTGGCCACCAGCGACGCACGTGGCGGCAATACTGTTCGTAGTCCCTTCCGAATTTCCGGCGCAGAGTAGGCTCTTCGTAAAAGACCACGAACAGATGTAGGCCTAGGGCAACGGCCGCCACGGCAGCAATCGCTGCTGGGTTGGCATGTCCGAAGACAATCCAGAGTCCGATCCAGCCCGCGGCGAAGCCTACATACATGGGGTTGCGCACGTAGCGATAGAAACCCACTACTACTAATCGCTGTGGCGGAGCGACCGGGGCAGGCGTGCCGCGTCCTGTCCACCCGAAGTCCCAGATGCAGCGCAGGGCAACGGCGAATCCTAGCGCATGTTTGACATTATGGCCCGTAACTCCAAGAAGATAAGGGGGCGGGTTTTGAGGTTGG
>Ga0137378_10002276_pt1 | contig 16404 bp, 19 predicted proteins | sample SagtaG_21_FD_104813 | JGI IMG/M metagenome (GOLD analysis project Ga0137378, IMG submission 104813) | Vadose zone soil microbial communities from Sagehorn Ranch, Mendocino, California, USA - Sage2_L_60_16 metaG | ecosystem: Environmental > Terrestrial > Soil > Vadose zone | place: USA... | reverse complement strand
GGTGCCACTCCTTATCATGGCTACCTCCCTTGTGTCTAAGATAAACACAAGAGTAGCTCTTCTTAAGGGGTGGGTCAATTCTTTCTTGGCCTTCATGGGTCAATTATACCTTGGCCTCTATACTGATTTACCCTTAACGTCTAATGGAGTTTGGTTCATCTCAGTTTTCCTCTCAAACTTGGGCCTTACAAGTTCATTTACCTACTCTTAAACCTCAGTTATAGTCATATTCCTATTGGTATCAACGAACAAAGAGATAAGTTGTACAAGCAATAGACCGAATGAAAGAGACTTAGACAGATGTTTCACAAACCACCGTTTATGAAACTCTACAATACTGTCTCAAAATTCCAGAAAAGCAGATTTATGAAACAACCAAACAGTTAAATAGAACCGGCAATTCAGGAACCTTGACAGACGAGCAATTTCGGTGAATAGTAGAGGTATGGGGTTTTTCAAACCAACAAGGGTGAAGATACTAATCGTTGTAATCTTGGTCCTAGTTGTAGGCAGTACAGTAGCGTATTTGTTAGGAAAACGGCAAAACCAACCCAACACTTTCTCGCAACCTACTCTCTCATCCCAAGCACCAACAGGCACTCGTTTCTCACCAACAATTGCTCAATCCTTTGAAACTCCTTTACCAAGCTCAGGACGAACTGCCGTTACTGCTAGCTGGAAAACATATACGAACCAAGAAGCGAAGTACTCAATTCAATATCCTCCACAGTATTCAATCAGAATTAGAGATGACCTAAGTTATAGAGCAGGCTCAACTATAGAGTTGAGTTCACCCTCCTATTTCGATATAACAATTGCAGTGGCGTGGAATACCAACAAACTATCCCTTGACAACCCAAGAGGACTTTTTGGCTCCGGTCCGCTAGAAAACTATAAATTACCTCCTGATATTGAGGTAAAGCAGGCATTCTTAGGAGGAATAAGGGCGTTTCGTATAGATCATTGCTGTGGGGGGTATGATGGAGTTGAGACTGAGATTAAAGCTCTAAAAGATGGGAAGATTTATGATGTTGTAGTCACACCAGATAGCCGAGGGTATCAAGGCACGAAATATTCTGATGATCTAAAAAACCCATATAATAAGCGCGTCTTTGAGGAGATCATATCCACTTTCACACTCATACAAAGATGAGTACATGGGGCTGTTTCCACAGGTCACTATACAAGTGAGCCTGCTCGCTAAAAGGGTTCCAATTCCCATCACGATCGTGATGGGAATTGGAAATGAACTTGCTAGCTTAACTACTCAAGCACTGATTTTCGTGTGGCGGCTCTTGCCACCAACTTCAGCGTCATTGTAGGTCTCAGCCTTGGATGTTTTCACGGACGCCGAATAGTCCACCCTTGGTACTGGTTTGTGGAGCCATCTGAGGGCCAGGAGTTCTTGGGGTAGGGGTAGGGGCCAGTATTTTGCAAATCATTTACCACCAACCCTGCCAAGTTCATCGGCTGCTCTGCTCTGCGATCATTGTTCGCAGATACATCTGCGGCTGAGAACAACGAGAAATGGATATGGTAAGGACAGGGGTCGCTGCAAGTAGTTGATGTATGCGTATTTGATGCCAGCCCAATCTGGTCGTTTTGCTTCACCTGCTGGTTTGGTTGAACACTGAATGGGGTCTTCAGGTGGCAGTAGATGGTGAAATACCAGCGGGGTTTACTGTTTTCAAGGAATTGGTTATGGCGCAGAGCAACGCAGCCAGTTGAAGCCTCAGTGAAGACAACAATGCCATTAGCCGCCGCAAAAACAGGTTCGTCCTTTGTGCAATCCCCGCATGCATGGCCCTGGCTATCGGCGCGTTGCAGATCGAAAGCGTACCGATTATAGCCCTCATGGGTAAAGCCATCGTTGTACCCGTTAATGACAACCCAATCTTCAGGGTGGGATGAACTAGGTCTGCTGAACGGGAATATCAGTTGTGGTTGTGAGCCTTGAGAGGGTAGCGTTTGGGTACTTCGTGCCAGAATGTAGGGTGCCCCAGTTGTGCCATCCGGTGCCACGAAGCTTGAAGGAATATCCTCGGAGATCACCAGCACTTGGAAACTGGACGGCCATGTGACAAATCCCTCATGCGTCGAGCAACTCCAGTTCGACAAGGAAGCATCTGTAAGACCGGTAAGAACTGAGCTTGTGCCAACGATATGCGAATTGTTCGGGCAGCCTCCTTGACCCACAACAGTAAATCCGCCTGATGCGATCCCATTCAAGACCGGTACTGAAGTGCCAGAGGATGCACCGGCATAATAGCAACTGAGATCGATGTAAGCGCCTGTCTTGCCGGGTGTGGATGTGGCAAAAGCGATACCATTCTTGATGAGCGTCTGCGCCCCAATCTGGGATGGGGCGTGAAAGACAGGGTCAGTGCCGATAACCACCACATTTCCTTTGACCGCTGATCCCCAGGTAGAGGTGTTTGCCTCTGCGGGAGCGATTGGAGACGTATCAGACTGGCAGGTCGGATCGCCAAGGATAATGGCTTTGTAGCTGGCAAAGTCCGCGGTCGTCATACTACCCCAGGTAGATGGGTCGACAACGTTTACGGTCAGCCCTTGTGCCTGTGCAGCCTGCGCCTCAAGGCTATTCGCTCCGTTCGTTACCGTGGTACTGAGGATAAGTACGTTGGCAGCGGCATGCGACCGAGTGATGGAACCTGATAGTGGTATGACGATAGCAGCCGCTATCATAAGGAATGCGGCCAGAGACAGAACGAGTTTTGACTTGAGAAATCCTTTCATGAATGGTTCTCCTTAACTTGAAATACAGACTACAAACACAACAAAAACGCCAGAGATGAGGTCGCCAAAGAAGGAAAAGCCAAATGAGGGCTACATGTTGAACCGCCACCATATAACCCCGCACTGAGTTGATAACGCAGGAAGCGCATCATGCTCAAGGACAAGTAGTTAATCTGATACCTATGTGCCACGCTCAGTATAAGAGAAAAGAGGGTGTACCGTAGTTGTTAATTAGTAAAGATACGATTGTGAATATATCAACGGGGTTAAGATTACTTAACCATTTTGTACTGAAAAACTAGCTAGCAGATACACAAGAATAAGCAAGCTGTAATATAAAGGAAGAGTTTACTGATAGTAGCAAGCGAGCGATATTACTTTCTCTGTCTTGTATATCTCGTGTTTTCTTGTGTCAAAAACCTGCGTTTTAGAGAACGCTTGCTTCCGCTTCTCGCGTTATCCACTTGAAATGTACTGGCATGTCTCAAAAGCCATCTCGAAATCAAGGTCTCACTCCTTGACGTAATTGATGAGTATTGTAACTATAAAATTTTCACGCAACAACTGTTGCTGCGCAAGTCGGGAAAGTTGGCACACTATTGAGAGAGCTAGAAAACAAGCTTTAGGTTTTCTGTCTGCGGTCTCGGTGCCTTTTTCATGGTGCGGGTTATTTTCTCAATTGGCATGGTGATAACAGATCGTCCATGATCCCGAAAAAAGCTGGTGACCTTTGCCATGATTTTCTGCTGCTTTATGGTTCCTGGCACACACAACACGCTACCAGTAGGGTAAGTATTCGCGACATTTTGATAAGTTCCTTTCAAAGGAAGTAAAGACGCTGGCACGAGCGCAATATTATCGAGCCTGGCTTTTTTCAGCCTGGCCGGTGGTTCTGATAATTGGTAGGGTAGGGAAGTATTCATAGTCTGTGTTTAGAGGCTCGTTGCCTCCATTGCTCTACGCAATTCTTCTTGTCCGATTTCTACATACGCAATGGTTGTTGTGATCCGTTCATGTCCCATGAGCTTTTGTAGTTGAAACGCATTCATGCCCTTTCCCGCTTTCGCGCTGCCGAATGTCCGGCGCAGGCCATGACAACTAATTCTCTTTGTGATGCCTGCTTTTTTGAGGTATTTATCGACGATCTTTCTGACTCCGCGTATTGATAACCCCTCGCCGGAATAGTTTAAGAACAGGTGTTGATCCTGGCTCTCCGGTCTACGCATGAGATATGATTTCACTGCCTGCACGCTCTTTTTCTCAAGCGGGATTTCCCGTTCTTTGTTGCCCTTGCCGTGGACTTTCAACACATGGTTTTGTATATCGAGGTCTTCAAGCGTAATCGCGATCAGTTCTGAGACTCGTATGCCGGTTTGGAGGAATAACTGAAGTATGGAAAAGTCGCGGGGGTTGCCTCCTGCCTCTGATAACATGCGGCTGTATTCATCGGTTCGGAGTACTACTTTTTTCTTTCGCTCTTTGTTTGGCATGTGAATTGTGTCAGCAGGGGAGAGGATTACCAGGTGTTCATCTTTAAGATAGGTAAAGAAACTTTTGAGAGCTGCTAATTTTCGCGCTCTGGTAACGCCGCTTCGTCCTTGAGATGACAGAAAGGCCAGATATTCATTGACATGTCCTCGTGTGACCTGGGAGGGGATCGTCACTGTCACATCATTCTCCGAAAGCCAAGTGAAAAACTGCAAGAGGTCGGTCTTGTAGGCGGTCAGTGTCAACTGACTTTTATTTCCTCCCACAAGCTCTTGCAAAAAATCTAAGACGTTTTTTTGAAAAGTAGTTTGCTGTGTCATGGGTTAATAATGCCGGTTCTTTGCACATTTCGCAAGCAAGAAATTTTAAGAAAACCGGTTCCTATAATGCGCTTCGCGCTGCGTTATATTGTACCTTCATAGTAGAGGTTTAGGCATGGGATTGCAAGGGGTGGTTCCTAGAATAGGACATTATGGGAACTTTACAAGTCATCTTATATATTAAATTCGATGTGAGGGCTTGTTTGTTTTTGATAGTTGAGTTATACTAGCTACTGGAAACCTCATTTATCTCTCTTTATCTCAATTTCTCGTTGAAATTTTTATAAATTATTTTTCTGCGCTTGCGCACTTCTTCAAGGACTTTCCGGCGTTTCTTATGGTTCTCCTGGCTCATATGAGAGGGTAGGAAAGTAAGGTTATTGCAGAGCAAGAAAAGGTGACTTTTATGTGGTGGCAAAAAAAGAAAACATCTAAGGAAGAACCAGAAACTTCAAAAAAAACAACTCTACCACCAACTCAATCCAACAATATTTGTTGGAATTGCAAGGCTCTTAATTCTAGCGATAGAGAGAACTGTATTAATTGTGGTCTAAAACTTATAAAACGACAACCAACGAATACACCAACACCACAACCGACGCCTCAAGCTGACGCTCCTGATATGAAATTAATACAAGAGGCAATAGACCAAATAGCTAACTCAGGAGAAACCGATATACTTACATTTCTGAAGATGCTATCAGAAAAATACAAGATCATTATAAACGCTTATCATTTTCCGTATCTTGAACGGTCGAATATTTTAAATCAGCTTCCTTTTTACTCAGTTGTTCATGCGATAGGTGAAATAAGTTGGTTTATAAAAAAATACAACACAGCCCAGGAGCTTTTACCTGCGGTTAATCAATGGGTGACAAAAAATAACATCTCTGAGACGCTGTGCAATACACATGTTGATCTCATACTACAAGAAAGAGAAAAAGCGAGAGTAGAGCAGGCACAACAACAGGAAGCGGAAAGAATAAGAATAAGTGAAGAGTGGCTGAATAGCTTCCTAGCTGAGATAGTCAGCTCAGAAGAAACGGATGAGCGGGAATTTCTGAAAAGAGTTTATAGCTTCTGTCTAGGAATGTTTCCGGTGGAAGATAAAACAAGAATAAGACTTGAGATACACACAAGGGACAAGGGGTTTTCTACTCTTGACGAGGCAATAGACCAAATTAGCGAGTATGTACCTATTCATCCCCGTTTTCAGAGACTCCTTGAAGCTGTTCGTTCCTGGGCTGCAAAAAACAATAAAGTGATTGGAAAAACCCCCACAGGCAAAACAGCAGAGGGGAAAATGGTTTATTTACCACAAACCATACGGTCGCAAGGCGTGTATATTCTCGGAACAAATGGAACAGGGAAAAGCACGCTTATTGAAAATATGATTATTGCTGATCTTGAGGAAGGGTTAGGGCTTTGTCTTCTTGATCCTCACGGCGATCTGACTAAAAATGTTATTGCTCGGTGTCCAGAGAACAGGGTAGGGGACATTATACATATTAATATTTCAACCTCTGCTTATTCCTTCGGGTTAAACCTTTTTGAATGTGCTGATCCTACAGATATTGATGCAGTCGTTCATGCTGCTGAATTTGTTTACCATGTCTTTGCTAAGGTGTGGGGCGTTGGTGCTGAAACTCCGCAATTGGCGCAAGTTTTACGACACATTACCTATACCCTTATTTGCAATCCTGGGGCGACGTTTGCAGAAATACCGCTTTTGCTGCAAGACGCTGACGTAAGAGAAAAGCTAGTTTCAAATGTTACGCTTCTGCGTACTCGGCAATTCTGGCAACAATACAATAAACTCTCTGCAAGAGATCAAACAGACCGCACAAACTCAACACTTAATAAAGTTGATGCGTTTTTGACGAACCCACTCATAACGAATATTGTTTCTCAAGCTCAAACTACTCTTAATTTCTCTGAAATAATGGATAGCGGAAAAGTGCTTTTAGTCCAGCTATCACCTAGACTTGAGGAATTTTCTAATCTTATTGGAGCGGTCATTATAGGCAAATTGCTAGATGCTGCTTTCTCACGGTCTAACATTCCTGTTGAGCAAAGGAAACAATATCACATTTATGCAGACGAGTTTCAACGCTTTGCGACTCCTGACATGAAAACATTTTTAACTGAGGCGCGTAAATTCCGTGTCTCCCTTACTCTTGCACACCAAACCCTCGCACAAATTGACGAGGAAATTAAACAGGCTGCTCTGCAATCAGGAACAAGGATCATATTTCGGATAACAGGGGATGACTCCGGCGTCCTGGCTGCAAATTTTGACCATACACCAACAGAATATCAAGACGGAGAAGAAGAAATAAAAGCTCCGACTCCTGATGCTGTTGGGTTTTTACTGAGAAACGGACATAAAAACCCTAAACTTACGCCACTTATAAACCTACTGCAAAAAGCACAAATGAAGTTACAAGAGGGCTTTGTGCCTTCTGCTGCCTCTACTATGGACATTCCAAAGCATGTACGAGACGAATGGAAATATACAAACCCTCACGCAAGAGACGTAGAATTTAGCAGAATACAAAGAGAAGAAGCAAGTAATTTAAACGCATATATGCAAGCACACCATGAGGGAGAGAAAGCAAAAATCCGTAGAGGTATTACAGAATTGAATAATCTTTTCTACAGTGCCATGACTGAAAACACTATTCCTGATCCACCTCTTACTGCTGAGAAAGTGCAAAAATATGTACCTGGGTTTTCTATAGAGTGGGGTATTGTTACAGGATTTTCTACCATCACTCACTTGGATAGATTCATTGAAGCTATGAGTCATCGCTTTACAAGTTTGACTCTTGAAACAGTACAGGGGTTTTTCTTAATGTCAAACCACACCGGCATGCGTAAGGCGATAATTGAAGAGTTTAAAATGATGAAGTGGTATGATGCTTCTCAAGAAAATGATATAGATAGATGTATTGAATTTGTCAAAGTTATTAGAGATGCTGCCTGGGCTTTGATTTATGATCCTATTCTAGTTCCTACAGGGCAATTTAAGCCACGTATGAGAGTAAGAACTTATGCAGATATGGAAAACCAAATAGCCTCAGAACTGGCAAATATGCCAAACAGACAAGCTAAAGTAAAGATCATTGATAAGGAATATGAAATACTTACCCTTGCTCCTGGCTCTGGTCTTTCAGGTCAAGAATTAACAGACAGAATTTTACAAATTGGTGCTGCAACCTGTACAAACTACTGTGTACCGCGCTCAAAAGTTGAGCAAGAAGTGATAGAGCGGCAAGAGGAATTAATGAAAACTGAGCCAAAAGTAACGCGCTCTAGTGCTGTTGAACCGGAAAACATAGAAGAAAAAATTAAGCCTCGCTCACGCTCAAGCTGATTTACTGTTCCTGGCTCTGTTGGGCTTGCCAGTCTGCAAGTTTCTTTTTCCAATCTGGTACTTTTTCCTCTGAGTCTTGAGGTTTAGCAGGGGCTATAACCATATCTGGCGTTTGGTCTTCTCCTGCTGGTGCTTCCGGCGTTTCCGGCTGCACATTCAGCATAGTATGTAACTCCTGGCGTACCTGTTCCTCACCTTCCGGCGTGTTTATATCCTTAAGCATTGTTAGCCGTTGTATAACTCCTGGTTGGTCTTCTGAATTTTGCGGGTTTCTCGGTGCTGTGGTTGTTTCCAGCCCTAGAGCTTTTGCTTTTATTTCTTCTGGCAACTCGTTAAATCGCTTTTTATATGCCTCTCTCACTGCTGGCGGTAAATTTGGGTTAGGGTTTGCATAGCGGTCTAGGTATGAATAGTCTTCCTCGGTTTGACTTTTTCCTTGTTCTGCAATCTCTACGCGCTGGTCAATCTCATCTGCTTCTTTTTTATACCGTTCCATTAGTTGCTGGCGGGTTGGAATTGCGCTTAATTGCTGTTGTTGTAGCTCGTCCAGCCTCATTTTTTCTGCTGCTCTGATTAATCCGAATGGTTCATCTTTATTTGCTAAATATCCTTTATAAAGCTGCGCTCCGCGCTCGGTGTCCATGCCTGGGAATTTTTGCCCGTAAAATCCTTCATATTTGCTTACTTGTTCATTCCATGCCTGGGGATTAATCGAAGTCGGAGCTGCTGGTTTAGGTGCTTCACTAACTGAAACACTACCAGTAGGGGTTACGGGTTTAGGTGCTTCCGCTCGTGGTGCTGGTTGTGGGATTTCTCCCGTTGATCCTTCCATATATGTTTGCTTACTTTACATAATTGTACAGCAAGCAAACAATATTTTAAAGCAATTTCAAACCTTTTACTTGACTTTTAGATAACAGAAATTTAACAGATGGAAAAAACCCACCGAAAAACATTCCAAAACTTAAGACTATAGGTTATACTTGAGAGTGGAAAGGTGGTGGTGAATGTGGAAAAATACGCTTATCCACTCTGGCTAGAGAATGAGGCTAAACAGCCTTACGAACTTCAACCAACAAAAGAGGTTGAAAAAGCCAAAGCTGAATTAGCAGACACAGCCCTTGCGGTTGAAAGTTTGGCTAGATTAGCTCAGGTGAGAGCAGACTTAGCAAAAGAATATGCTAAGGTTGCTTAAACAGAGGCTTGGAAGGAGCGTAAAAACCATATTTATCTACCTCTTTCCAAAGCCCGCACGTCAATTAGCCTCTTGCCTTTTCCTGCTCAAGCAGTTTGATACGGTTTTCAAGCTGCGTTACCCGTTCCCTGAGCATATCAAAATGTCCTAATCTTTTCTTATCATTTTCTATCACAACATCAAGATTAGCGATTATCCGCTCATTGGCTTGTTTTCTTTCCTCTCGGAATTTTTCTATCTTCTCATCAATGAGCTTTCTTATTAGCTCTGATAGTTCTTTTGTAAACATAATTTGTGTGGAACGAAACGCTTATTCTGAGACATTATAGCAAAATTCTGCTTGGTTACTTGATATTAACCTCACAGTGGGTTTACAGTAAAATACTTGGTAAAATTAAACAGGACTAAATGTGCATCAAAGAGAATAGAGGGGTCGTGAAACCCTGCTATGAGATGAACATGCTCCTCGCTCTCCTCCTAATTGGCTATATGAGCCATCACCGCACTGGACAACATACCCGTCTCCTGGATCATCCGGTTCAAAAGAGGGAAGTGCCGATAACATGCGCTTATGGGAACGTGAGCACAATAATTTGATACAATTATGTGGTTATGACTGTTACAGCAACGGAAGCCCGCAAACGATGGTTTGAACTCCTCAAACGAGCAGGGAATGGGGAAGAGGTTGTGATAATGTATAAGAACAAAAAATTTCTGCTAACCGCTCAATTGGTAAAACCTGACAAGATGGAAATAGTAGAGCGAATGGGTGTTTTTGATACTCATCAGAGCCACCCTACTGGCCCTAATGATGATCCTCAAGACCTGGGCCAGTTCGAGTGGTGGCTCTGATGAGTAACAAATGGCCCTCATTCTGAGGAACATTCTAAAAAGCTCATCTGCAAAATGGCCCTGATGCTGAGGGACTTTTGGCCCAGGTGTTAAGTATCAAAAACAAATGGGAGCAATCGGACTCAAAAGCCCGTCTCCTATAGAATGAAAAACATCATCGGTTATCCGTAGCGTTACTTGTAATGAGCCATTATGGGAACAAAGGCATTCTTAATCGAAGTGGGCTACATGCTTTTCCTTAGATTTTGCAAGAGTGAGAAAGTTTCTACCAAAGAAAATGTAAAGAAATGTCCGACGGACAATCTCAAGAACGAGATAGTAGATCGCAACCGCAATAATGGTTACTTTGATCTGATCATTTGCTGTACGAATAACATGTGGGTAAGTTTGATAAGTTAATTTGTAGGTGACTTGATCGAGATTAGAGCCAAATCCGATAATATAAACATTACCATATTTACATTCTGCTTTTATTGCTTGGTCAACAAAATCATCTGGTCTGTCTAAATTGGAAAAATGATTTATTGGTTTTGAAGTAGGATCAAATGTCTTACCATTGTCGCACGTTACAAGATAGTTGCCATAGGTATATTCTGTGTAAGGCGCATCTCCCCTCCAAGCTAACCGTCCTATGTATAAACCTAAGAGAAGAAGTGCTACATAAATCACTTTCAAGAGTCGCCAAGCGACTTCCAGAGTTTTTTTCATAAAGGTAGTTTTTGCTCATCCCCCCGAAAAGGTAAAATAACGAGCAAAAACTTTTCTCCTGTTTGTCGTGATTTCCTTAAAAGTACGACAATTGCAAAGTAAAAGGTTACTTTACCTTTTTGCGGGGATAGTCAAAAATGGCCTATTTCTTTCGATCTATAATTTCGGGTAATATTAAGCAGTATGTCAAGATGATGGGTAGAGTAGGGTATGTGCTTGTCTGATACCTTCTTCTGAAACAACCCCCTGCTCATCCTGTTGTTTTAATGCTTCATAAAGGGGATGCTGTGCACCTAACTTGCTATCCCAAACATGCTTTATTTTATTACTCTGAGGATCGCGGGCCAAATTTGTAAGTGCTTGAAGAACCTCTAAATACTGCGAATTAGGAGGAAGCTTTTGTTGCGCATACTCTGTAAGTGACTCGCGTAGCCGCAGAGCAAAAGTGTTGTAATTTGCTCTTCTTTTTTCCATTTCCGCAATTGCAGCCTGTTTTGCATTCTCTACTTCCGCTGTTGGTGCTACTGTCAATTTTCTTCTTTCTATTTGAGCGGCTACATACGTTGCCGCTTGTTGATAGGCCAGTTGATAGACATACCCGCTCATGTACACAAACTCTGGTCGATCTAAATTCCATTCTGCACCAAATGCAACCGAAGCAAGTGTTGATCCAAACGATCGTCGAATAGCATGTTGTCCTGTAAGTCTTTGCCCGTGATGGATTGAGACGAAATCATCTGATCGTTCAATATCTCCAAAGGGAACACCTGCTTGTAGTTCACTCGCATTCAGATACACATTCTGCATAACAGTAGCAGATACCGAATGGCTGGATAAAGCAGAACTGAGCTGTTTTCCTTTTGCGTCACGAGGTATTCCTAAATCGGTATATGACAATTTGGGAGCGATGTGAAAAACTCTACTTGGGCGTGGTTGGTGTTCGGACATAAGCTACAATATATTGTAGAGCTTATAGCATAATCTCAATAATAAGGCAAATTTTGTGGCTAGTTTCGCACAATACAAAGTGGCCGGCGTGGATTAATGTTTATGGGGATGGGGAAGACCGACTTCTTTTTCAAGTTCGTCAATCCGCGCGTCATGGTCTTTTATTTTCTTCACGATCTCTGCTTTTAAATCGAGAATATCTGCTTTATCCGGTGTGGTTGCGAGTTTTTCTTGTATATCTTTTTGTCCAGCTTCCAGAGTCTCTAATACTGTTTTGATTTGTGCCTGCCCTTGCGCTAGATTATCAGATCGCTTTTCAAGTCGCTTCTGTCCTTGCACAAGGCGGACAATATTAGCTCCTTGCTCATATAATTGCGTCCGTAGAGGCTCAATCAGTTTTCCAATTTTTTCTAGTAGCGCGTCTTCTGCCATAAGCTAAACAATTGTAGCAAGATCGTTATCTGCTTGCAACTGACATTTTCGCTTGGGTAACATCATGAGTAGGGGAGTTAGTGAAAAAACTTTATCGCAATTTTTGCAATGGTAGTTATTAGGCGGCGAGTAGGCTATATTGAGGAGTGAACAAGGTTGTAAATTCTCCAACCTTTTATTGTATTTACTACGTAAAATATCATGTACGCATGACTATATTCCTCCCCACTTTTCCGTAGAAAATATGTTTCTTTTACAAAAACGACTTCTGATAAGCTGGTTTCGTTATCGGGATCAAGTTTTAGCACCTCTGTTTTCTGCGTATACTCTCTATTGATGTATCCTGAAGCATGAAACATCGCTATTTCAGCAAGGTATGCAGAAAGAAAAAGCTCCCGTTTATTTTCATTCACACCTTTATCACGCATTTGGAATAGTTTTAATATATTATTCTTTTTCATACTTATAGAGCATAGTTTCTATTGACATAAACATATGGTATCACATAACATCTTGCATGATATTTTTATTAAAGTATTATTATATTGTGTTTAACACAGTAAATGACTTCTCTTTAGTAGTTGTTAGCCGTGCTTGAGTTTTTTAGCAAGAAATGATGCAGCCTTGCGGATATCTTCTTGTTGTATATAGAGACGGAAGCGCGGTTGTATACCAAGCTCTAGAAGTGTTAGCCTGCCAAATTTATCTTCCTTAATAGTTGACATAATTCCTCCTTGCGCCAATATATTCTTTGCCTGTTCTGCGGCTTCGTACTCTCTAAATATTCTAATACAACGTGGTTCTCTCATAGAAAGTCTTGGCACGGTTATAATATCACGAAAAAAACAAAATCAAAAAAGGTGGGGTAACTTTCCTTAGAGTTACCTCACCTGTGTTTTCTCTTACATGCTATCTATTAGCCTCGTCGTTCTGGCCCTCCTGGGCTTCCTCCTTCGCGTCTCTCAGGGGGTTGTGGTTGTCCTGGAGGTACTGAAGTTGGACTACCGGGAATAATCACTCCTCGCCGTAGCGGGTGTGGTACTCCTGGTTGCATTGGAGGATGAGGTGGCATAGGACTACCTGGAGGTCTAGGAGGCAGTGGATAAGGCGGCATTGTACTGTTCCTTCCATGGGATATAAGCGGGTTACTTATATTGAACTAAACTTTCATCGGTCTATGGGGACAACAGAAGTGCAGATGAAGAAAGTATACTATAGGTTGCTTAATTTGTCAATGAGTAGTGTTTGTAGTTTTTGCTGAAAAATTGCGACGGGGAGGCAAGATTTTACATCCTATCTTGATACTCTCTAAAATCCTCATCACTGTTGTAGGCGTTCTGCTCTTTAATACGTCTTTGCGTTGCTATCTGGTATCTCCGCTTCCTCACTTCCTCAAGCAGTTTCTTTCGAGCTGCCTTTTTCTCCTTTGCTACAAGAGAGGGGGGAATGATCGCTTGTAGGTTGTAGTTGGTCACAGCTTGCTTGGCATAATACCAGACAAGTAAAAAAAGAGCAAGCGGCGTGATAAGGAAAAAGGGCGTGAAAAAAAATGAAACAGAGCCTCACATTTCGTAACAATTTCGCGTTACGAAACAGGGGGTAGGACGGCTGATAAGCTCAGTCCGTTGTCACTTCACGACACCAAAACGGCCAAACACCTGACGAAACTTCTCTTGCTGTGTTCCCAAATAGACAAAGATACTTCCTTTAGTTGCGCCTCCCCTTTTCCCTGTGGGTGTCGTAAATTGTATTCGTCCTTTGACAAAACACATGGGATAGAGGTAGAGGCGGTGAAACCAGGTGGTGTCTGTTGCTGAGGTGACCAGTACAATCGCTTCGTGAACGTTGCCCGCTTTGTATTCTCTTAACAGTTTCGCCGTCCACATCTCCTGGTTACTGGTATTTCCGATTTTGCAATAGGGTGGGTTTAGCCAGACTGTTCTTGCTCTCCACGTTTTTGTGAAGCCGTCTGTGGTCAGATCATAAAAGAGCTTTGCTTGTACCACGCGGTTTGCCTGAACGCTGCTGGCAGGGTCAAGTTCAATCTCTCCCAGAACGGCGCGTGCTGCACGAAGATATTTCTGTGGCGTATACCATTCAAAACTCTCTTGCCGTAAATGTCCTAATCGTGCGCGTTGGAGTTTCGCGTTTCGTTTGGCTTTCACCCGTCTTCTGTATGCTTTTTGCCTACACACGCCTGTTCGCAAACAATAGCGGGGTGTTCTGCCGGTTCGATGGGGTCGGGGAAGCTGCTTCCCACAAGTCGCGCAATACGCAGAGGGTGTTTTCATAAGCTAAATATAGCAAGAGGAAGCAGAAAAAACCATGCTTTCGTTCGATACCCAGGTGCCTTTTCACATTACCGTCTCTGCGGCGGGTTTCTGCGCTTTTTCAAGGCATTGCGGATCGTCATATCAAGATACGTGGTTTGTCCTGTTTTGCGCTCGGTCTTGTCCTCTCGGTATAATCCTGACTCAAGAAAGAGCTTTCTGGTTAAGTCAACATTATCGCCTGTCCAGTGCAAGAGCTTTAACACTAAGACAAAATCAGCGTTGGATGCTGAAGGATACCCTGTGGTATCTCCACGTAAAAGTTGCTGTAAGAGTGGATCGTTCGCCGCTTCTGGCGGTAGCTCGGTGAACGCTGTCACGCTCCCTACCCCACCCCTAGTGTTCTGATAATCTCTCTCCGCTAGAGGTGGTGCAAATTGTTTGTACAGAACTTCTATGGCTTCCTGCCGGTGTTCAATAGTCAGAGATGTATCTGCAAGGTGGTCTGTGGTGATGGTGGTAAATCGATCTTGGCCGTAGATTTCAATTCCTGTGTGTATGCCTCTGCCTGGTAATCTGCCGTAGGCTAAAATATGTAGTCCCTTTCCAGGTGAGACTTCGGTATAGGAATTGAGTGCTTGTACAATCTCTGCTGCTTGCGGGTCTGTGATCGTACGTGTTGCTCTGTCAAAACTTTTATCAAGATCAACCAGCACAAGCGGCGGGGTGAGCATAAAGCCAATACCGGAATACAAGCCGCTTGCAAGAGCGCTGAGTGATTGGTCTAAGGTTCCCCAACTTTTCGGTATCTTCACGCTTGCTCGTGCGTTTTTATAGTGTGGGTTATACGGGACTTTCTTGTGCTTCTCACCTTCTAATTCTCCTCTCCATACAACCCACTGCTGTACGCTTTGCAATTCTGAAAGCACACCAGAGGCAAACCGCTCTCTGAGTAGTGCGGTGTATGCGGTAAAGCGTTCTTTTCTGGTTTGTTCAGGTTGCATAAGGGGCACTATTATACACAACAAATACTGATATTGTTCCTTTGCCTGTTCCAATTATCGTACTGGCTCTGGTTCATCTTTGTTCAGATATATCTAAGACGCTCATCTATTGACATAGAAACACTGTTTGGTTCTTAATTATCAGTGAGGGAAAATCTATACAGTCGATCTCTCCTGCTGAGTGCTTGCGAGCAGTAGCCCGCGACAACTTATCTAACCTGACTCTCCTGACAAGGTAGTCAAACGACAAGAAGAAAGGACATTTCGATGACAGAAAACGCTTTCCAGAAATCCAGCATCACCAGTGAAGCAGCAGAACGCATTATTAAGGCCGCCGAAAAAAAGGCGCAAGAAATGGGAAAATTGATGAGTATCGCTGTTTGCGATGAAGATGGCACGCTCAAGGCTTTTCGCAGAATGGATGGGGCACCACTTTTGAGCGTGCAAATTGCGCAGGACAAAGCCTACACCGCGATCAGCTTTGGTGGCATGGCCTCGCATGAATGGTTCGACTTTATCAAGAATGATCCGCCCCTGCTGCATGGTATTGTGAAGACAGACCGTTTAGTCGTCTTTGGCGGTGGCTACGCCATCAAGACCGATGCAGGGATCATCGGTGGCATTGGGGTGAGCGGCGGTCACTACAGCGATGATATGAAAGTCGCAGAGGCCGGTTTAGAGGCGCTGTAAGAAACGCGCAGTTGTTTAGTAGCGCCCTACTGATAGTAACTTCGTAGGGCGCTGTTTCAGGAATACTTCCTTTCTCATCCTATGCGTGACGGGAGGCGGGAATAGCTACGGTTGGGGGTAAAGGGAACTCAGCAGGTACTAACAGGCTGGCGGCTTGTTGGAGAGCGGTGATTTTTTGGAGGATGTCTTGCAGGACAGCGATGATTGGCTTCTGGTCAAAGGAGGTGCAAATTTCGTTAGGTTGGCTTGCCCATTTCTTGAGCCTTTGCCTCGGCGGCCTTAATGATCCGTTCTGCCGCTTCGCCGGTGATACTGGATTTCTGGAAGGTGTTTTCTGCCATAGAACGTCCTTTCTTCTTGTCGT
>Ga0137378_10002273_pt1 | contig 16423 bp, 14 predicted proteins | sample SagtaG_21_FD_104813 | JGI IMG/M metagenome (GOLD analysis project Ga0137378, IMG submission 104813) | Vadose zone soil microbial communities from Sagehorn Ranch, Mendocino, California, USA - Sage2_L_60_16 metaG | ecosystem: Environmental > Terrestrial > Soil > Vadose zone | place: USA... | reverse complement strand
CGAGAGCAGCTTTGTCTTGGAGATCTCTTTCATCATTCAAACCAGCTTCTCCTGCATGAGCTTATGGCCGGCGATGGGTATTCCGTGGAACTGCTTGCGCATTTTGGCGTATTGAAGAGCCGTGTCATAGCAGGACATGGCGGCGCCGATCGCACCCCATCCAATGCCATAACGTGCCTGGTTCAAGCACATCAGCGGGCTCTTCAACCCGCCGGTGCCGGGCAGCAGGTTGGCAGCCGGCACGTGCACATCCTGCAGCGAAAGGCCGCTGGTGACCGATGCCCGCAGCGACCATTTTCCATGCACCTCGTGCGCCTTGAAGCCGGGCCGGTCTGTCTCCACCAGGAAGCCGCGCACCCGATCGTCCTCATCCTCCACCTTGGCCCAGATCACGGCGACATCGGAAATATTGCCCGAGGTGATCCACATCTTCTCGCCGTTCAGGATGTACTCATCTCCCGACCTGCGCGCCGTGGTCGTCATGCCTCCCGGGTTGGAGCCGAACCCCGGTTCGGTCAGGCCGAAACAGCCCAGCTTCTCTCCGCGTGCCAAGGCAGGCAGCCAGGTGTTCTTCTGTTCATCGGAACCAAACGTGTAAATGGGATACATCACCAGCGCCGACTGCACGCTGACGAAGCTGCGAATGCCGGAGTCGCCGCGCTCGAGCTCCTGCATCACCAGGCCGTACTCCACGTTTGACATGCCCGCGCAGCCGTAGCCTTCGAGGCTCGCGCCGAAGAAGCCAAGCTCGCCCATCGTCGGCACCAGCTCGCGCGGAAAGCGCCCCTCGCGAAAGCAATCCTCGATGATGGGGATCAGATTGTCCTCGACGAAATCGCGCGCAGTGCGCCGCACCAGCAGCTCGTCTTCCGTGAAACTGGAATCCAGATGAAGAAAATCAACGCCATGAAACTTGAGAGCCATCGTGCACCTGTCGCTCGGGTCCGGCCCGAAACTGCAAGGCTAGCAGATCAACAACAGAGAAATAAACTGGTGGACCCATTGCCGTTGATTTACGTTTGACGTAATGCGTAAATGGGACTAGACTGATTCGTGATTGTAAGCTATCGCGACAAGCGCACCAGGGATTTAGCGAACGGCAAGCGGATCAGCGCCTTCTCCGGCTTTGAACGTGCTGCGCGTCTGAAACTCGATCGTCTCGACGCTGCTACGTCGTTGCAGGACTTGGCGGCGCTCCCGGGAAATCGGTTCGAATCGCTCTCGGGAGATCGAAAAGGACAGTACAGCATTCGCGTCAACGAGCAGTTGCGAATCTGTTTCGAGTGGCCGGGGCGTGCGCCTGGGCCGTCGAATGTAGAGATAGTCGATTACCACTAGGAGGACAACGTGGCGAAGATGGCGATTCATCCCGGAGAGCATCTTGCGCTTGAACTCGAGGAACTCAGAATCACGCCTACGGAACTGGCGCGGAAACTGGACGTTCCTCCAAACCGGATCACGAGCATTCTGAAAGGACAGCGAGCCATCACCGGAGACACTGCCCTGCGCCTCGGGCATTTCTTTGGAACGAGTCCGGAATTCTGGCTTAATCTGCAAAGCCTCTACGATCTCCGCATCGCCGCAAGCAAAGCAGGGAGGACAATCAGCGCATTGCCAAAGCTTCGGGAAATCGAGCTAAAGTCCGCATGATTCTTTGATTTCACGCTGCCAGCTTCGCCTTGTGCCTAAGCATGTGCAGCGGATTCTCCGCGATCAGGACTGCGGAAAATGCCCCTAGTCCAAAAACTCCTTCACAAACGGATCGTCGCAGGCCACCAGCTCGTCAATCGTGCCGTCGAAGATCAGGGCTCCTTCATTCAGCATCAGAAACGTCGTGTTCGGATCCGTCTCCCCCTCCGGCAACGGAACCATACCGCCGGTTTCCGTGTCGAATCGGTGCGTCACCATTGTGAAGGCGTCCTGTAAACGATGCGTCACCATGATCGACGGCGTCTTGTAGAAATCGCGCTGCTTTACGATCAGCTCGATAATCGTTGTCGACGTCACCGGATCGAGTCCACCGGTCGGCGAGTCGTACAGCAGCAGTTCTGGATTGCGAATGAGAGCCCGCGCGATCGCCACGCGTCGCCGCATGCCTCCCGAAAGGCTGCCCGGGAACAACGAAAAGGTCTGCTCCAATCCCACAAACAGCAGCGCCTCCTTGACACGGCGGTCGATCTCATCGTCCGGAACGCGTTCCTGGATCAGCTGGTACGCCACGTTGTCGCGCACGCTAAGCGAGTCGAACAGGGCGCCCTCCTGAAACACCATTCCGGTGCGGGCCCGCATTGCGAACAGTCTTCTTTCTTTCATGCTCGCGATGTCTTCGCCGAAAAGAAAAATGCTGCCGGAGTCGGGACACACCAAGCCATCAGTCGCCTTCAGCAGGACGCTTTTTCCCACGCCGGCCGGCCCCAGCAGGATCCGCGTCTCCCGCGGCCCAACTGAGAAGCTGATGTCCCGCAGTACGGGAGGCCCATCGAAGGAGACCGTGACATTGCGGAACTCCACCACCGCCGACCTTGCCTCGGTCGTCGTTGGTTCGATAGGGGACACAAAGCTTTCGTTCATCGGTTGAAGATTGAAACCATCACGATACTGACCAGCAGGTCGCTGAAGATAATCATTACTGACGCCCAGACCACGGCCTGAATCGTCGATCGGCCCACGCCCTGTGTGCCGCCAGTGGTCCGCATGCCATAGAAGCACCCGATCGATGCAATCAGAAATCCGAACAGAAGCGGTTTCACCAATCCCTGCAGAATGTCGGGGAACTGCAGATACTCGTAGGCCATGGAAAAATACTGCGTCCCATTCTGGTGGTTCATGAAGACCGTCACGGCCGCGCCGCCCAGGATGCCGCAGAAGTCCGACACAATGGTCAGGAAGAAGAGCATGGTGATGCAGGCAAAGATGCGCGGAGTCACCAATTTGCGCATCGGATCCACTCCGAGCGCGCGCATCGCGTCTATCTGCTCCGTCACCACCATCGATCCCAGTTCGCTTGCCATCGAGGATGCATTGCGCCCAGAAACCATGATTCCTGTCAAAACCGCGCCCAATTCGCGTATCATCGACATGGCTACGAAGCGCCCCGTCACCGCGGTCGCTCCGAACGCAGCCAGCGTAGCGGCCGATTGAACAGCCAGCACGCCGCCAGTAAAGAAGCCTGCAAAAATTACAATCGTTGCCGATCCCACACCAATAATGTCCGATTGCAAAATCATGTCCGCCCAGTAGATGGGGCGGCTGAACAGGTTCAGGACAGCACGCCATGAGAACAGGAAGTAGTCCTGTACGGTATACACGAGTTCTTTGGCAGTCCTGTCGATTTTTTCGAACGGCATTGTATCCCGGAGACACTGAACACGGGCCGCTCACCTCGGCGCGCTGCTCTCCACGACAGAATAGCGCATGTCCCTTTCCCGCAACTCCTTGGCTCGCTTCAAGCGCGCCTCTTCGTCAAGTCTCAGTGGAACAAGGAAATTCACTGCAGTTAATGGTTCCCGAACGGCCAGTTACCCTTGTTTGCGCATCTTAACTAACAGGCCCTCAGCGTGCGATCAGGGGTGTTGTGTCGTTGGGAACACGGAGGGGTAGATGCGATCGTTTCGCCTGCGGTTGATTCTTGCGCTGATAGCTGGGATCACCGTTGTTTCCGTGGCCTCGACCTACTTTGAAGTGCTGGCCCGCAAACACGTGTTGCGCCATGAGCTTGAAGTCCGTACCGGGTGGCTGGGCACCAGCCTGCAGCCCTTCGTCGAGCAGAACCTCGCCTCGGGAAGCACCCCGCAGATCGCAGCGCTGGCTTCAGAATTACGCAGCCACCAGGAAGCCCTCGGGCTGGTGATCTACGATGCCAAGGGGAACGTGGTCGCCTACGACGCCCCCGCGGAGATTGTCCGTTTACTGCCGCCGGGCCCGGTCAAACTAGCCGTCAAGCGGGGAAGCAACTCCGGCGCATTTGGCCACATGGGGGATCAGCAATGGCTCGAGGAAGCGATTCCCCTGCATGTGAATGGGCGGCCTGCCGGCGCCCTGGTTCTGCTTGAGGACGCAGGCTATATCCGCTCCGAGGCCGGCATCGTCTGGCGGCAGACGTTCTGGCACATTGCCGCCTCAGTGCTGTTGATCGTGGGTGTCACGTTCCTCATGGTGCGCTGGTTCCTCATGCTCCCCATCACCCACCTCGCCGAGCGCCTGCGGTCGCTACGCATGGGGCATGCGGCCGATGGCATCGACCATCGCACCGAGGACCTCGCCCTCTTTACCCCCTTGGCGCGGGAGATGAAAACCATTACGGAAAGCCTGGTGAAAGCGCGTGCCGCCGCGGCCGCCGAGGCCCGGCTCCGCGAGGCCGGCGAGAATGTGTGGACCGCCGAGCGGCTCACCGTCCATGTCCGCGAGCGGATCGGTTCAAGCAAGATCTTCGTTGTCTCCAATCGCGAACCCTACATGCACGTCCGGCAGGGCAGGGAAACGGTTTGCGTCGTGCCGCCGAGTGGCCTGGTCACCGCCGTCGAACCTGTGCTGCGCGCCTGCGATGGCGTGTGGGTTGCTCTGGGCAGCGGCAGCGAAGACCGTTATGCCGTGGATGAAAACGACCATCTGCGCGTGCCTCCCGACGACCCCCGCTACACCCTCCGCCGCGTCTGGCTCTCCGCGGAAGAGGAAGCCGGCTACTACGACGGCTTTGCCAACGAGGGTCTCTGGCCCCTCTGCCACATCGCGCACACACGGCCTATCTTCCGCGCCTCTGATTGGGCCACCTACCAGCGCGTCAACCATAAGTTTGCAGAGGCGGTCCTGCAGGAGATGGAAGACACCGTGAATCCCATCGTCTTCGTCCAGGACTACCACTTCGCCCTGCTACCGCGCATCATCAAGTCTGCCCGCCCTGACGCGCGAGTGGCGATATTCTGGCACATCCCCTGGCCCAATCCGGAAGCATTCGGCATTTGTCCGTGGCAAGCCGAACTACTCGAAGGCTTGCTCGGCGCCGATCTCATCGGTTTCCACATCCCGCTGCATTGCAACAATTTCCTCGATACGGTTGATCATGTGCTGGAGTCCCGCACCGACCGCGAGCACATGAGCGCTCGTCGTCACGGCCACACCACCACGATTCGGCCGTACCCCGTGAGCGTAGATATCGATCCGGCCGGAACCGCGAGAGCCTCGGCTGGCCAAACGCGCGATGATCTTCTGCGCGAATTCGGAACCAAAGCTGAAGCGCTCATCCTCGGCGTCGACCGCATGGATTACACCAAGGGCATCGTCGAACGGCTCATGGCATTCGAGCGCCTCCTGGAGGAGCACCCCTACCACCGCGAGCGCATCGCCATGGTTCAGATCGCCGCGCCCAGCCGCACGCGCATTCCCAGCTACATTGACCTGCGCCGTAACGTTGAAGCCATGGCGGAGCAGATCAATGAGCGCTTCGGAACGCCCGCATGGCGCCCCGTGGTCCTGATCCAGCGGCAGTGCAATCATGAAGAGGTCACCACCTGGTACCGCGCGGCGGATGTCTGCCTGGTCACCTCCCTCCACGATGGCATGAACCTCGTGGCCAAGGAGTACCTGGCGTCTCGTGAGGATGGCGATGGCGCGCTCATCCTGAGCAAGTTCACCGGCGCGGCTGTGGAACTGCGCGATGCCCTGATCGTGAACCCCTATGATATCGATGGGGTCGCAGAGACCATTCACCGTGCCTTGGAATTGCCCACAGCCGAGCGCCGGTTGCGAATGCAGCGCATGCGCCGGCAAGTGATGGAGCATAATGTGTATCGATGGGCGGCCACGGTTCTGGGCGACCTGCGAGAACTGCGCATCGAAGTCCTCGAAAACATCACCACCGGCGGGCGGCCGGAGCCGCAGCTTGTTCACAGCAAGGAAAGTCCCCACCGCAAGTGGGCGTAACGCACATAGAAGGTGTATCGCGGAGCGGTATTCCGCTAACGGACGCGAGCATGAACCCCCAGTTTTCCAGCGACAAGACCTTGTCGCTTGGATTGAACGACCGGCGACCGAGCCATCAATAAGATAGACAAAATTTCCCGGGGTTTGCCGTAGAAGGCGAGAACAGTGTGACCGAAGAGACGACTAAGACCATCGAAGAGTTTTTCAAGTCCTTCTCAGCAAAGACACACCCGTTGTTGTTGCTGGACTACGACGGAACGCTTGCCCCATTTCGTGTAGACCGCTCCCGGGCCCGTCCCTACACCGGCGTTCGTGAGGCGCTGGCGCGGATTCAGAGCAGCGGCCGCACACGCATCGTGGTCATCAGCGGCCGTCCCGCCAAGGAAATCTGTCCACTGCTGCGCGGCAATCCGCCCGTTCTCAAAGAACCGGTGGAGGTCTGGGGCCTGCACGGAGCCGAGCGGATGCACGCCGACGGCCGCCGTGAAGTGGAAGAAGCTCCGCCGGCCACCCAGCGAAAGCTCGATGAGCTGCGCGAGTTTCTTCGCCACAACAACCTCGGCGGCGAGTTCGAAGACAAACCCAACGCCGCCGTGATGCACTGGCGCGGAGCGTCGCCGCGGACCGCGAAGTTCATCGAGGCCCGTACCCGCGAACTCTTCGAACCTCTCGCCAAACTCGAGGGCCTCACCCTGCTCGAATTTGAGGGCGGCCTCGAACTCCGGGTCGGCCGCGACAAGGGTGGAGCGGTCAGAGCCGTCGTCGCTGAAGAGCCACCCGGCACTCCCGTCGCCTATCTTGGCGATGACCTTACCGATGAAGCTGCGTTTCGCGCTCTCAGTAAGCTGGACAGCCCGCATCTGAGCGTCCTCATGCGGCCCGAGCCGCGAGAGACCGCCGCAAGCCTGTGGCTCAAGCCTCCATCCGGCCTTCGCGCCTTCCTCAAGAAGTGGAACAAGGCCCTGGCCGCATAATCGCCTGGCGCAGAATTCCCCGTCCTTTCACTCGGTTCCTGGGCTATCATCGGCCCCAACGCCTTTGGTGCACCTCCAGGCATAAGGAACCGCGATGCGAGCTCTCCTCCTCTTCTTCCTTGCAGTTCTGGCTATCCCACCGTCGTCGGATGGTTTCGCTCAGGTTGATCGTCTCGCCGCGCCTGAGAAGCTGGGCACCGTGAACTTTACCACTTCGTGCAGTCCCGCGGTCCAGCCTCAGTTCAACCGCGCCGTGGCGCTCATGCACTCATTTCAATTTGCCCGAGCGGTCGAAGCATTTCATGCGGTCCTCACAAGCGATCCATCGTGCTCGATGGCCTACTGGGGCATCGCGCTGAGCAATTGGGGCAACCCCTTTGCTTCTGGCCTCAAGGCGCAGGCGCAACTGGAGCAGGGCCTCAAAGCAGTCACGTTGGCGCGGGCTGCGAATCCGAAGACTGCACGTGAACGCGCCTATGTGGAAGCTGTAGCTCATCTCTTTACTGATACGGCCAATATCGATCAGCGTTCGCGCATCCTGGCCTACGAAAGCGCGATGGCTGCCGTCAGCGCGTCCTATCCTGACGATACGGAAGCTGCCATTTTCTACGCGCTGGCACTCGCCGGCGCCGCCGACCCGGCCGACAAAACTTATGTCCGGCAGCTCAAAGCCGGGAAGATACTGGACGAGCTCTACGCTCGATACCCGGATCATCCGGGACTCGCACATTACATCATCCACACCTACGACGTTCCGCCGCTCGCGTCGCGCGCAGTCGCGGCTGCCCGACACTATAGTGAGATCGCCCCTTCTACGCCGCACGCACTGCACATGCCGTCGCACACATTCACGCGGCTTGGGGATTGGCAAGCTTCAATCGATGCTAACATCGCCTCCGCAGCAGCCGCACACAGCGCCGGTCAGTTGGCCGAGGAACTGCATGCATGCGACTACCTTGAGTATGCATATTTGCAGACAGGGCAGGACGCGGCAGGCCGCCGCGTCCTGGAATCGACCATTCCCGTCTTCGCGCATTTCAACCCGGCTGAATTGATTGGCGGAGCGGCCAGTCCCGCCTCAGCTTACTTCGCCCATGCGGCAATCCCGGCCCGGTACGCTCTGGAGCGGCGAGCCTGGGCTGAAGCCGCGGGGCTCGTGCCCACTGCCAGTCCGTACCCGCAGACTGAGTCGATCACCTACTTCGCTCGAGGCCTGGGCGCAGCGCATTTGAAAGACCAGGCCGCCGCGAGCGCAGCAATCGACGCTCTGGAACAAGCCCGAGACAAACTCATCGGAATGAAGGAACCCTATTGGGCCAACCAGGTGGAGATTCAGCGCCAGGAAGTCGTTGCGTGGTTGGCGTTCGCTGAAGGCAAGCCACAGGATGCGCTCGCCGGCATGCGCTCAGCCGCGGAACTCGAAGACAAGACCGAAAAGAGCGCCGTTACTCCGGGACCGCTCGCTCCGGCGCGTGAACTGTTAGGGGAACTGTTGTTGGAAATGAAGCGGCCGCCCGAGGCTCTCAAGGAATTCGAAGCCACGATGGTCAAGGAACCGAATCGCTTTCAGGCACTCTATGGAGCAGCGGAAGCGGCGAAACTCAGCGGAGATCGTGAGAAGGCGCAAACCTACTTCAAGAAGCTGGTGAAGGTAGCCGAGCATGCCGATCAACCGCCTCGCCTTGAGCTAGCCGAGGCGCAGAGCGAACTCCGGCCACAGTAGCAAATCTAGCCCCTAGCCCCTGCTCTACTCCCGTCCCCGCTTACGAATCTCAATATTCAGCCGCTTGATCTTCTGGTTCAGCGTCGAGAGCGGAATATGGAATTGCTCCGCCGCATCCGTCTGATTCCAGTTGCAGCGCTCCAGCTTCTCGATAATGATCCGCCGCTCGATGTCTTCCAGAATGTCGAACAGCGACGCATTCGGATTGTGCTCCAGCAGCGCATCCTGGAAGCTTCGTCCAGTGATGTGTCCGGGCAGCAGGTCGCTTCCGATCACGGGTCCTGACGACAGCACGACCCCGCGCTCAATCGAGTTCTCGAGCTCTCGCACATTTCCCTGCCAGTCGTAATCCATGAGCGCCCGCAGCGCGTCCGCGGAAAGCTTGCGCATCGGCAGTCCGTTCTCGTTGCAGTAGAACTCCATGAAGTGCTGCACCAGCAGCGGAATATCTTCGCGCCGCGCTCGCAGCGGCGGCAAATCGACCATGATCACGTTGAGCCGGTAGAACAGGTCCTCGCGGAATCGCCCGTCGCGCACTGCCTGGCGCAGGTCCACATTGGTCGCCGCGATAATGCGCACGTCCACCTGGATCTCCTGAATTCCGCCCAGGTGCATGAACTTCCGGTCCTGCAGCACGCGCAGAATCTTGGCCTGCGTGTCTGTGCCCATGGTGGCAATCTCGTCGAGGAACAGCGTGCCGCCGTTGGCCACTTCGAACAGGCCCTTCTTTGAAGCCACCGCCGACGTGAACGCGCCCTTCACATGTCCGAAGAGCGTCGACTCCAGCAACTCGCTGGGCATGGCGCCCGTATTGATAGGCACAAACGGTTTGTCGCGCCGCGGCGAGTTGGCATGAATCGCCTTCGCGATCAGCTCCTTGCCCGTGCCGCTCTCGCCCTGGATCAGCACCGTCGACCGGCTCGGCGCCACCTGCGCCACCAGGTCGAACACCCTCTGCATCACTTCGCTCTTGCCCACAATGTTGGGGAAGTTGTAGCGCAGCTTGAGCGTGCGTTTCAGCTGCACGTTCTCTTCTTCAGCCTTGTGCCGCGCAATCGCCGAACGAATGTCCGCCAGCAGCTTCTCGTTGTCCCACGGCTTCTGGACGAAGTTCTCCGCGCCCGCGCGGATCGCCTCCACCACGTTGTCCACTGTACCGTACGCGGTGATCATGATGACGGGAAGCTCCGGTTGCAGCACCTTGATCTGCGGCAGCAGCTCCAGCCCGCTGCGTCCCGGCAGCGCCAGGTCAAGCAGCACCAGGTCAAAGTTCTCCAACTCCAGGATGCGCAGTCCCTGTTCGCCGTCGGCCGCCATCTTCACGGCGTAGCCTTCCAGGGTCAGCAGCACCTCCAGCGAATCTCGAATCCCCGCCTCGTCATCGATCACAAGAATGTTGCCCGTGGCAATGCTCGGTGCCGCGGGTGCTGGTGCGTTCAGGGGTAGGTCGACCTCAGGCATGGACAGAATTCCTCAATAAGGGAAACTCAAGATGAAATGTCGTTCCGGCTCCCACCGCGCTCTCCACATGAATCTTGCCGGCGTGCTCCTGGATGATGCCGTAGGAAACGCTCAGTCCCAATCCCGTGCCACGCCTGTCTCCCGGCTTGGGCATCGTCTTCGTGGTGAAGAACGGATCGTAGATGCGCTTCATATGCTCCGGCGCAATGCCCGATCCGGAGTCGCTTACGCGCGCCTCCACGTGCCCGTTGGCCAGCGTGGTAACCCGCAGGCGCCCGCCACCCGGCATCGCTTCCTTCGCGTTCAGAAGCAGGTTGAGGAAGACCTGCTGCAGCTTGCCCGGATTGCCTTGAATGGTCGGCAGCGAGGCCGCCAGATCCAGCTCTACATCCACCTGCGCTGTCTTGAATTGATGCTCCAGCAGCGATAGCGTGTCGCGAATCACCTGGTTCAAATCCGTCGCCCGCATCTCCGTCGTAGACGTGCGGGAGAAGTTCAGCAGCCCATTTGCAATCTCTGCCGCCCTGAAGCTTTGCTGCGTGATCTTCTCCATCACCGGCGCCAGCCGCGCATCGCCGCGCAGTTGCTTCGTCAGCATTTGCGCATAGCTCGAAATCACCGCCAGCGGCGTGTTGATCTCGTGCGCCACTCCGGCTGCCAGCAACCCGATCGAACTCAGCTTGTCGGCCTGCGTCAGCTGCGCCTCTAGTGACACCCGCTCCGTAATGTCATCCACCAGGATGATGCGTCCCACCGACACAAAATCGCGCGACAGCAGCGGCGCCACCGCAATGTTCGCCGTCCGCTGCTCCCCCGCCCGCGTCGTTAGCCGGAACTTGTAGAGATGGTGCACGCCCGACTCGTTCTTGAAGCTGTCCACCGCGTCGCAAAACTCTGCCGGAAACACCGCGCGCAGCGCCTTGCCCAGCACCTCGCCGCGGCTCAGCGCGTACATCGCCTCCATCTGCGCATTCCAGCTCTCGATGCGATCCTCCAGGTCGATAGCCAGGATGCCCACGTTGATCGACTCGACGATGTTTTCGTTGAACTCCTTCAATCGCTCGAACTCGCTGATCTTCGCTTCCAGCCGCGAATACAGGCTCGCGTTCTGCAGCGCGATCCCGATGTAGCTGGCCAGCGACTCCAGCAGTTCCACATCCTCGCTCGACAGAAAGTCCCCGCCGACCGTCCGCCCCAGCCCGATCACCGCAATGGTCCGCGTCGCCGTCCCGTCTTGCACCCGGCAGGGCAGGTAGTAGTTCAGGTCCAGCAGCGCCGCGGTCCTGCGCTCGCTCTCCGGCAGGTGCAGCGCCTGCAATGCATTTTCCAGGAAGATATGCGAGTGCCCACCGATGCGGTCGAAATCCAGGAAATTCAGATTCAGGCCGGTCAGTCCGCCCAGCCCACTATGCCCGCTGCCATCCTTCGCTGGGCGAAGAGCGTCGCCCGGCAGCCCGTGGCCCGCCGCCAGCCGCAGTTGCCCATCCGGCGCGGAAAGAAACACGGCCACCCGCGACACCAGGAGCGTCCGAGGCAGTCGCTCCACAATTGACGCCAGCAGCAGGTTCAAATCCGTCTCGGAACTCAGCCCGCGCCCAAACTCCACCAGCGCCTTCCGGTAGTCGTAGCGATGGCGATCGAACACGCGGTCAACCCAGCCCTGAATCCTGCGCTTCAACGGCTCGAAAAACGCCGCCACCAGTACGATCGCGATGCCTTCGCCCCAGTCCCGCACCGACTCCGGCAGCCGGTTATGCGCCACTCCCGCGGCCAGCGCGATCACCCCGAAGTACCCGCCCAGGATCAACCCCGTAGCCAGCGAGTACGCCACGCCGCGCTTGAAGATCAGGTCCGTGTCCATCAGCCGGTAACGCACAATCGCCCAGCTGAAGGTCAGCGGCAGAAACACCAGCGACAGACCCGCCACCCGCGTCAGCAGCGACGGCGTATGCAAGTCAAACAGGTAGGGAATCGCGTACAGCAGCGTAAACGGCAGAATCGCCAGCAGTGTCCCGCGAGTCAGCCACTTCAATTGCTGCCGCAGCAGGGGCGTGTTGGCCCGTGCGTAACTTCTCAGGAACAGCGCGGCGGCCAGCACGTAATACGCGGCATCGTACGCCGTGCCCATCTGGTCCATGCGGTGCTTCAGCAGCTCGGTCGCCTGCCACTGGTTGATCGCCCAGATCCACAGAAACAGGTATCCAGCCCCGGGCGCATAGATCACCGGCAGCAGCCACTGGCGCCGCAGCCTCTTCAACCGCTCTTCGGGGAAGCTCAGGGCAAAGTGCAAAAACAGTGCCGGTTGCAGCGACTCCGCGAGCACGTTGCACCAGAACACCGTCCAGTCGGCAACGTCGAGCTTGCCCGTCACCTTCAGCGCATACAGCGCGAACGACACCAGGCAGAAAACGTAAAAATGCGTAGCGCGCGGAGCCGTCCACCGTCGGAACAGAACGTAGATGCCGATCGCGAGATAGATCAGGCCGATGATCCGCTGTGCCTGCTGCGCACTTCGGTCCACTGGCTCGGGGATCACCAGCACCGGGCTGTCAAGCTCTAATCCGGCACGCGTAATCGTGTAATGCGCGCTGCCGTATGCACCCGTGTGATGCAACTCCCGTCGAAGGTCCGGACCGCGCCGCACCGGAACGTCGTTGACCGCGGTCAGCAGGTCATTGACCCTGAGACCCGACCGGAACCCCGGCGTGTTCGGAAACACCTTCTGGGCCACAAGCCCCGACCCATTGGCCGCCTCGGCCCACCACACCCCATCATCCGGTTGCGGAAACTGCCCTTCCTGGTGGAAGTTCCACAGCCCCAGCAGCACCAGTCCAACCGTTAGAACGGCCAGCAGCGTCGCTTGAACTCGGTTGGATACGTTCGTCTCCATCCGTGGGGGAGTCCTTGTTAACAGTTTAGAATGCACGTCGTTTGCCACCCGCGAAGATTGCATGCGGCGGTTGAGGAATTATTTTGGATGTCATTGAAAACGTTCGTGTTGCCCATTGTGGATAGACGTTGCCCACAATCGCCTCGTCAACCGCCAGGCGCGAATCATGCAAAAAACGGTAGGCGGGCTACGTAGAATCGAATCGCCCTACGCAATTCGATATTCACACAAGCTGCGGTCGAAACGACACACTTCGCACAGAATTTAACGGGTCTTCTGCTTAACTTAGCCCTGTCCGTATGTAGCGCGCGGTCCATGTTTCCGCTGGTAATGATACTCCCCAACGTGGACGGGAAGCCCGCCCTTCGGTGCTCCTAGCAGGATACTGCGAAACGCCAGCCGCGCGATGTACTCCAGCACGTCGGCATGTTCCACCGCCTCGGCCGCCGTCTTGCCCCAGGCGAATGGCGCGTGTCCCGCCACCAGCACGCCCGGCACTGCCACAGGGTCCAGGTTATCCAGGCGGAACCGCTTCACGATCACCGCCCCGGTATTCCGCACGTAACCGTCCATCACCTCAGCCTCGGTCAGCGGGTCCGTCACCGGCACAGGCCCGTGAAAGTAGTCGGCGTGCGTGGTCCCCAGGCAGGGAATCGGCCGGTTGGCCTGTGCCCACGACGTCGCAAACTCCGAGTGCGTGTGCACCACGCCGCCAATCTCCGGAAACTCGCGATACAGCAGGGTATGCGTATCCAGGTCGCTCGAGGGCCGCAGCGATCCCTCCACGGTGCGGCCGTCCAGGTCCGTCACCACCAGGTCCCCGGGCGTGAGCTTGGCATAGTCCACACCGCTGGGCTTGATCACCACCAGCGGCTCCGGCCCGCGCCGGTCAATCCCGCTGGCATTGCCAAACGTGTGCGGCGCCAGCCCACGCCGCGCAATCTCAAGATTGGCGTGCAGAACTTCCTCGCGAAGAGCAGCCAGAAGCATCGTTCATTCCCCTCGGCGCGTCGATGATTGCGCCCGGAACTCGGCGCGCAGGAGACGCGCTCCCGCCCTCAGTCTACCAATCGTCACCATGCCCGAAGGGTACGTCCGGCAGCTTGCGAAAAAACTCGTTCGGAGGGAGGCGGGGGTTTTAACCCCCGCATAACGCCCGCGGAATTAAGGTCGGCTTCAGCTGCGGAGGGGTACTTTCCCCATCTAAATAAGTATCGAGACGATAAGGTATCGAGGCGGCGCCGCCGACTTCCTGAATCCGCAACCCGCTCGGCCACAATACTCAAAACAACCTCAATACCCACTCCTTTCCATTCCCGCTGTAAACTACCTCAGCAGACCGGCGTCTACCTCAGTGATGGCAGCCTGCACCGCAGTGGAACCAATGACCATGGCCTCGGCGCAACCGATTGCCGCGCAGGAGTTTTCGCACGTCGTCGTCGCGCACCGGCAGCAGATCTTCCGTTTCCTGCTGGCCTCCACCCGCGATGTCGATCTGGCCGAGACGCTCACCCAGGAATGCTTCCTGAAGGCGCATCGGAATTGGGCCGGCTTCCGCGGCGAGTCCAGCGCGTTGACCTGGCTCATGCGGATCGCCATCAACGTACAGAAGGACCACTGGCGCAACCGCCGCCTCCAGTTCTGGCGCACCACCCGCACCAACGCGGTGGACGTCGACGAGGCTGGCGAGTGGCTCCCCAGCGGCGAAAGCTCCCCCGAGCAGCAGCTGCTCGCCCGGGAGAAGGTCGCCAAGGTCTGGGAAATAGTGAAACGGCTGAGCGGACGGCAGAGAATGGTGTTCCTGCTCCGCTACGTGGAAGAGATGGAGATCGCGGAGATCGCAGGCGCCACCGGTCTCAGCGATGGAACAGTTAAGGCGCACCTCTCGCGGGCACTGGGACGGGTCCGCGCAGAGCTGGGAGGAAGAGCATGAAGAGCAATCTGACAAACAGCAATCCGGGCAAAAGTGAAAAGGGGTCCGCGCGGCACGGGTTCGAAGACGCCGCACAGGATCCCGAGCTGGAGGCAGTCCTTCGGGACTTCCGCGCCAGCGTGCATGCCTGGAGCGACGCGACATATCAATCCCGAAGCGAAACAACATATCGAAACCCATCCTTGGTTCATTCTCCCGCTCCGCGCCGCACCCTCTGGCGACAGTCTCTGGTCTGGGCGCTGTCCCTCGTCCTCACAGCCGGTATTGCCACGGGTGGTGTTTACGAGTACCACCAGCGCGAGTTGGCCCGCCAGATGGCCCAGCGCGAAGCCGAACACCAGCGCCAGCTCGCCCAGCAGCAGCACGCCCGCGAAGTGGACGAACTGCTCGCAAAAGTCGACAGCGACGTCTCACGCGAAGTGCCCAGTGCCATGGAACCCCTGGCCAGTCTGATGGCCGAGGATGACACCCAGTAACCCGGCACAAACAACCCGTTTTTCACATTGCCGGACACGGTGGTAGGCGGGGTTCGCTCTTAGCTGTCCGGTCTGGTTTTGAAAGGGCACGGCTTCAGCCGTGCCGCAAATGCCGCAGAATGAATGGGGCTTTAGCCCCTGAGGAATGGCTTTTCGGAGATTTTCGACTTTTGCCACGGGTTAGTGATCCCTGACAAAATCGGGTCCGATCCCAACGAAACAAGAGAGTTTTACTCGACCTAAGTTTCAAGCAGCCAAGAAGGAGAAGAAGATGAAAGGAATCAAAGCAGTATTTGCAGTGCTCGCCATTGCTGCCCTGGTCGGAGGATTCACAGCCGGGGCGCAAGAGCCGGGTCAGGGCCCCGGTTCGGGCTTCGGGATGCACCGGCCCCCGCTCGAGCGAGCCCTCGGTTTGGGCCCCGCCGGCCGCTGGTGGAACGATCCCACCATGGTCGAAAAGCTCAACCTGTCCGAGGATCAGCGCAAAAGCATGGATGACATTCTGCTGCAGCATCGCGAGAAGCTCATCGACATGCGCGGCTCCGTCGACAAGGCCGAACTCGGCATGGAACCTCTCATCGGCGCCGATCAGCCCAACGAACAGCAGATCCTGGCCCAAATCGACAAGATCGCCCAGGCCCGTGCCGAGCTTGAGAAGGCGAATGCGCGCTTTTTGTTGGCCATCCGAGCCAAGCTCACCCCCGACCAGTGGAAGCAGCTCCAGGCCGCCCGTGCGGAGCGCAAGGAGATGCACAAATTCGGCCCCGGACCGGACGGCGAGCGCCCCCGCCACATGCGTCCCCAGGGCAATCCCGACGGCGCTGCCCCGGGAACTCCGCCCCCGGGTCCCGGCGCGGAAGGCATGATGCCTCAAGGACCTGCACCCAACCTTCCCCCGGGCCCTCCCCCCTCTGCCGAGGCCGGTGCAATCGAATAACCGAAAACTTGCATCAGATGAATTAGGCAGAGAGCAAAATACGGTTGAAGCCAAAAACCGGTGGCGGCGAGGATAAAATCCCCGCCGCCGTTTTTTTTTGCGGTCTGCCT
>Ga0137378_10002265_pt1 | contig 16469 bp, 7 predicted proteins | sample SagtaG_21_FD_104813 | JGI IMG/M metagenome (GOLD analysis project Ga0137378, IMG submission 104813) | Vadose zone soil microbial communities from Sagehorn Ranch, Mendocino, California, USA - Sage2_L_60_16 metaG | ecosystem: Environmental > Terrestrial > Soil > Vadose zone | place: USA... | reverse complement strand
GAGCCCTTGCTTACGCGCGGGCTTCTGCTTCGGAGATAAGTTTGTCGAGCGCTCTAGGAAGAGAGAGAAAAATGAAACGCTACTTTCCGTTTGTCATCATTATTGCTGTGTTGTTAGCGGCGATTGCCGGGGCTTCGGTTCTGTTTCGTTCGAGACAGGCCGGGACTGTTAGAGACTCAACTCCGTTTACTGTCGCGACGAGTTCAACTCCCGCAGCTTCCACTCAAATCCCTGCTCAAGCCCCGGCTCAAACGCCCGTTCAGGCCAGGGACTTGCCCAATGTTTCGGTGACGGTCGAGGAGTATGGAGACTATCAGTGTCCTCCGTGCGGAGTGCTCTATCCTGAACTCAAGAAGATTGAAGCGGAATACGGCAACCGGATCGATTTCATCTTTCATAATTTTCCCCTGACAAAGAATCACAAGAACGCGCTGGCAGCCGCGCAAGCCGCGGAAGCCGCGCGCCTGCAGGATCATTTCTGGCAAATGCACGATCTCATCTACGATAATCAAAATGTCTGGAAGGATCAGCAAGACCCGCGCCCGACGTTTACGAAGTATGCGCGCTCGCTCGGTCTCGATCTAAAGCGCTTCGCTCGCGACCTGGACGGCCCCGAAGTGCAGCAACGCATTGCCGAGGACAAGCAGCGCGCCGATTCGCTGGGCATTCAGGGCACGCCGACGGTTCTCGTAGAAGGACGACAGTTGAGGCCGGAAGTTACCACCCCGGAAGGTATCCGTCAGGGGATAGATCTGATGCTCGCGCGGAAGGCCGGCAAGCAGTAGCGACTAGCCGGCTTCTGCCAAGGGGCGTTAAGCGAATCTCTTAACCCTTGCTTCTCACAGAGTTAAAGTCACCTAACCTCAAGTTTTTGTTGACATCCTAAGCAAGACCAACCTATAGTGACTCACCCGTACGTCGCCTCTGGTGGCCTGCTTGTTCGGGACCGGGGCTAGCCGGTAATATAAGACTCGTACGCATGTTCAAACTGCAACGGCTGGAAATCATCGGTTTCAAATCCTTCGCGGACTACACACAAATTATCTTTACCGGTGATGGTATCACCGCCGTCGTCGGACCAAATGGCTGCGGCAAGAGCAATGTTGCCGACGCCATCGCCTGGGTATTGGGCGAGCAAAGAGTCAAGCATCTGCGCGGCGCCGAGATGAAGGATGTGATCTTTCAGGGCTCGCGCAATCGTCCGCCCAGCGGCCTGGCCGAAGTCATAATGCATCTGGTGCGCGATGAAACCGTCGAGCACGAACCCGATATCGAAGACATCGACTCAACGCTCGAAGAGATCGACGAGCACGCCGTTAGTTTCGAGGATGTAGCAGGGGAAGAGATTGAGGCGATCGCTGCGCCTGACCAACCCTGGGAGCAGGCACAAACGAACGAGAGCAGTGCGGAAGCCGCGGTCGCCGAGAATGGTTCGTCCGACTCTGCCGCAGTTGCTACCAGTGCTCCAAAGAAGATTCATCCCAGGCGTCACTGGCGGCGGAGGAATCTCGCGCTTGAATTTGCGCCCGGTGAAGCAGTTTCGGTAACGCGCCGGTTATATCGTTCAGGTGAAAGCGAGTATCTCTTAAACGACCGGGCGTGCCGCCTGCGTGATATTCAGGATCTCTTTTCGGGAACCGGCTTGTCCGGCGGTCACTATGCGATCATCGAGCAGGGTCGCATCGGGCAGATCCTTTCCGCTAAGCCGATGGATCGCCGCGCGATCATTGAAGAGGCGGCAGGCATCACAAAGTTTCGGGTGCGTCAGCGCGCGACCGAAGGGCGACTCGAATCCGCGCGCGCGAACCTCTCGCGCATCTCCGACATCATTTCAGAAATCGACCGACAGGTGAACAGCCTGCGTCGCCAGGCCGCCAAGGCTCGGCGTTACCATGTCCTGCGGGAGGAGTTGCGCGAACTTCTTCGCAGCGTGTATGTCGCAGACGATCGCAAACTGGTTGGTTTGCTCGAGCAGACACAGGCGCAGCTCGAGGCCGTGACCGGTCAGGAGCGTGGCCTGGCAGAAGAGCTGGCGCGCCGAGAAGAGGAAGCTCGCAACGCGACCCACGAGGCCCGGAGGTTCGAAGATGAATTGGCTGACGCTCGCGCTGCCGTTGCCGAAGCCGCGTTGCAGCGCGACCGCCAGGTAAGGGAGCGGGCGTATCAGGAAGAGCAAGTAGTCGAGCTTGAAAAGCGACGGGCCGAAGTTCAGTTAGAGATCGAGACGCTCTCCGCGCGTGTCGTCAGCGTTGGCGCCGAATGCGAACGATTGCGCGAGCAGGACGAAGAGTCACGTGCAGAGAGTGAACAAAGCGCGCTTTCGCTTCACGCCGCCGAGCAAGCTTATGCTGAGAAGCTTGCCACTGCCGCAAACGCCGAAGGAGAGATCGAGCGGGCGCGGACCGAGCTGCTGACCCACACCGCTGTTGCTGAAAGACTTCGCGAGATTGCCCACCAGCTTGAAGGAACCCTTGAACGGCTGGCGATTCAGGCGGAGGGTTTGGGGCGCGAAGGCGAGCGGGCCGCCACCCAGCATGCAGAGCGCAAGAGCGAGGCCGACAAACTAAACGACGAGATTCTCGTCGCGCGCGAACACATCGCAAATTTGAATTCCGAGCGCGAGGCGGCGGTTGACGCCGTGGTTCAGGGTCACGAAGCGGTCAGCGACACAGATGCGGAACTGACGCGTGTGCGTGACGAATACTCGCGGACCAGGCACCGGCTCGAGAGCCTGAACGAACTCGACGGGCGACGCGCATATTATTCTTCTGCCGTGCAGTTTATCTTCTCGCAAACAGACGTCGCACGCGACTTTCACTTCATCGGCACACTTGCCGACGTGCTCAATGTGAACGCAAAATGGGAGCGCGCGGTTGAAGGCGTGTTTGGATCGTCGCTGCAATCGATCATCGTCCCCACTCCAGAAGATGCTGTGCGGGCCGCGCGCTGGTTGAGAGAGAACAATGCCGGGCGCGCCAGTTTTCTCGTCGCGGGAATGCACGGTGCCAGTGAGGAGGCGAGCACAGTGGCGTTCAAGATCGAAGAGCGCGCGCCGGCTGCAATTTCTTATGCGGACGAGGCGCTTGACAACCTGCGAGTTGGCGATCTTCTGGGAGTACCGCGCGAGTTGCTGGGGGTGCTCAATCGCACGCAGGCGCACAGAATGAACGCGCGCCTCGCAGCCAATCTCGACGATGCGATGACGAAGTCGCTCGCCGACGGCGAGATCTATGTCACGCTGAATGGCGACTGGGTCGCGACCGGGCAGTTAGTGAATGCCGGCGACGCGCGGGCGTTGGAAGAGGGCGCGGGACTGCTTGCTTTCAAACGAGAATTACGGGAGTTAGAAGCGCGCTCTGAAACGCTCCATACTGAGTTGGCGGTGGCCGAGCAGGCGGTCAAAGATGCGCGCGCGCGTCTGGTTGGTCTCGAAGACGCAGTCGTGCTCTTGAATGAAGCCATCGGTCGCGAGGAGCGCGTCACGATTGCGCGCGAACTTGCCGCCGCCGGGCTGGTCCAGGAGATCGAGCGCGCCGAGCGGCACCTGCGTGTGGTTGCCGACGATACGGCTCGCCTCGAGGAAGAACGTCGGGACGTTGAGGAGAGACGTTTGAAGGCCCTGGCGGATGCTCAGAGCGCCGAAAGTGCGCGCCTCGCTGCCTCAGAAACCGTGATGACTGCGTCAGCAGTTTTAGCAGAAGCACGTCGCGAAGCTGAAAGTACGAACGAAGGGCTTGCGGCCCAGCGCGCAGCCGCTGCCGCCGCCGCGGAGCGCCGCCGCGCCACTGCCGCTGAGCTGCGCCGGATGGAGGCTGAACTCGCCGAGCTAACCTCGCGAATCGACCGGCATTCACGCGAACTGGTCGAGATGATTAGCAGGATTGAAGAACTGCGTCGCTCAATCGAAGAGATTGATCGACGCGCGGCAGGTGCTGAAGACGAACGCGCGCGCGAAGAGGAGCAGATTGCCGCGGCCTCTGTGCGCCTTGAACAAGCTCGCGAACGCGCGGATCAGTTGTCCACTGAACTGGCCGAACTGAATCGTCAGGCGGCGGCCGTGCGCGATGGGCGCGCTGCTATTGAAGTGCAGCGGGCCGAAGCGCAAGCGCGCCTCTCATTCGTGCGCGAGACCTGCGCCGCTGAATTGAACCAATCGCTCGAGGAACTGGCGCGCGAACATCCGCTAGCAGACGACTTTGATCTCGATGAGGGGCATGCGCGAGTTGACGAGTTGCGCACTCGACTCGAAGGCTTTGGCGCCGTCAACATGATGGCCCTCGAAGAGCTGGGGGAATCCGAGGAGCGTCTACTCTTCCTTACGACGCAGCGCCAGGACATTACTGAGGGCATTTATTCCACGGAAGAAGCGTTACGCGAAATCAAGCGGCGCTCGCGCGAACGGTTCCGTCATGCCTTCGAACAGATCAATCGCAACTTTGGTGAGCTCTTCCAGGAATTATTTGGGGGTGGCCGCGGCGAGATGAGTTTGATCGACGCCGACGACGTGCTCGAATCGGGCATCGACGTCGTGGCCCAACCGCCAGGCAAGCGATTGCAGAACGTGCTCCTGCTCTCGGGCGGCGAGAAGGCGATGGCCGCGCTCGCGCTGGTACTCGGCATCTTTCATTATCGCCCGGCGCCCTTCTGTCTGCTCGACGAAGTCGACGCGCCGCTTGACGAAGCGAACATTGGGCGCTTTACTAATAAGGTCGTGCAGATGTCGGCCAACACGCAGTTCATTGTCATTACGCATAACAAGCGGACGATGGAAATGGCGCGCGCGCTTTATGGCGTAACCATGGAAGAAGTGGGCGTCTCGAAACTCGTCTCGGTTAGATTTGAGTGAGCAACGCGGGAAGGTCTAATCAGAAAATAATCAGCGCCGCGCTCCTGATTTTGGGCGCGGCGATTTTTGCCGTGCTGGCCGCCCAAAAGCCCGCCGATCCCAAGAGCAACCCTCGCCAGGAGAACGCCGGCGCGAGACGCGAGGAAAACAAGAAACCTCCGGATGCAACTAAATACTCCTACGAGTTCACCCAGCCGCAGTTCTACGTTCGCCACATCCTGATCGAGCACGATGCGACCGGTCGCGGCAAGATCACGTTTGAGCGATTAGGCGAAGAAACCGCTATCGTCGAACCCATTGAGCTTTCGACAGGAGCGTTGGGGCGCATCTTTAGTTTGTGGACCACGCTCGCGTTCCTCGACTCGAACGAGAACTATCAGTCGGCGAAGAATTTTGCGCATCTCGGCACGATGCGTTTAGTGATGGAGCAGGGAACGCGCAAGCGCACGGCGGAATTCAACTGGACGAATAATAAAGACGCGTTTGCGCTGGTAAATGAATACCGGCACGTCGCCGACCAGGCCGTCTTCATTTTCGACATGTCGATCGCGCGCGAGAATCAGCCGCTCAACGCGCCGAAACTCATGGAGCAACTCGAGTCGCTTTTGAACCGCAACGAACTCTCCGATCCCTATCAACTCGTTCCGCTTCTCCGCGAACTAACCACCGACGAACGCCTTCCCCTGATCGCCCGCAACCACGCCGTGCGGTTGTTGAAGAAGATTGAGAAGTAAACTTCAGCGGCGTCCGATGTGATGTCCACCGTTCAAGTCCTTTGCTTTCCTCCTAAGGATCGACAACATTATTGCGTCCAGCTCTACTCACGGGAAAATTGATTTCGGTTTCGATCATGGACGATTGAAAAAGCCTCATTAAAGTTAGCCATTGGTTTGGCACATCTGGTTGACAAAAATTTACGCTCCTTGACTGAATCTTTACACCTCAACCTGCCGGCGAACGTCACAATAACCGGACGGGTATTGAGGTCATCAACTCCCCAAGGAACGAGTTTGGGGCTATCATTGGCTTACGCCATCCCCTTGCGCGTAGGAACGAGCCCCCAGAGTTGATTCAATACGACTGATCAAAAGCAGGTCTTCCATGAATGAGAACGTTTCGGAGCAAATGCCGTCCGGGCCGATAGCAGGGGTGCGCGATGAAGCTCGGGCCGGTATTAATAAAGCCAAGACTCAATCCAGGAACAAGACCAGATCTCGCATAGTGCAAGCAGTGAGCCTGCTGGTCCTGATTCTGGTCTTACTACTGGTGTGGTATTTTTTGGGCGAGAAGTCTGACAAGGCTGCCAACAAACCTCGCAGCGAAGCGGTTCCCGTTGAGATGGCCGCCGCCACCCAGAAAGACGTTCCGATACAGATCAAAGGCATTGGCAATGTCGAGGCGCTCTCAACCGTGGCCGTGAGATCGCAAGTCGAAGGAACACTCCAGCGGGTTTACTTCACGCCGGGCCAGGAGGTGAAGAAGAACGATATGCTCTTCATGATCGATCCGCGTCCGCTGCAAGCGGCGCTCAGCCAGGCAGAGGCGAATCTGGTTAAGGCAATGGCCGCGGTCGCGCAGGCACAGTCCATCGTTGCGAGGGATCAGGCCACCGCTTTGAATTTGAGAATCATCGCTAACCGCGACGCGAAGCTGATTGAAGACGGTGTGATATCGCGTGAAGAATATGACAACGCAGTTTCAGCGGCGAAGGCCGCTGACGCGACGGTAAGAGCCGATGAGTCGTCCGTGGCTAACCTACAAGCGGCGGTTAAAGCTGAACAGGCCAATGTTCAAAATGCCAGAGTGCAACTTGGCTATACCAGCATTCGCGCGCCGATCAACGGCAAGACCGGCAATCTCGCGATAACGGTCGGTAACCTCATACCCGCGAACAACACTACGCCATTGGTGACCATAACTCAGACCGCGCCGATCTACGTGACCTTTTCTGTTCCCGAGCAGGACTTGCTGCGAATTCGACAATACTCGAGTTCGAGCGCCTTCAAGGCTGAGGTCATAATTCCCGGTGACGAGTCCCATCCAGCTCAGGGCAAACTGTCATTGCTGGACAATACGGTCGATACGACGACGGGTACGATCAGACTAAAGGCGACTTTTGATAACTCGGACGAGAGACTTTTTCCAGGACAGTTTGTCAATGTAGTGCTCACGCTCGGAAGCCAAGACGAAGCGATTGTGGTCCCCTCTCAAGCCGTGCAGGTCGGTCAGGACAATTCTTTCGTTTATGTAGTCAAGCCCGACATGACGACCGAGGTCAGGACCGTCAAGACCGGCACGACTATCGACAACATGACTGTCATTGAGGACGGATTAAAACCTGGTGAGCAGGTTGTCACCGATGGACAACTGAGATTAGTGCCTGGCGCCAAAGTACAGCCCAAGTCTGGTCAAGGTGGAGGAAGCCCTGGCGCCAAAGGAAATCAAGGTGGCGGCAACCGTAATTCGGGAAGTCAAGGTAATCAGGGCGGTGGCAATCAAGGCGCAAAAGGCACGAGCGGGGGAGGGAAGTAAATACGTCAGAGCTTTTTATTCAACGCCCGATCACGACCACACTGGTTATGGCGGGGATCGTGCTGTTTGGCTTGATCGGTTACCGCGCTCTGCCGGTGAGCGACTTGCCGAATGTTGATTACCCGACTATTCAGGTCACTGCGCAGTTGCCCGGTGCGAGCCCGGAAACGATGGCTTCGTCGGTTGCCACTCCGCTTGAGCGGCAGTTTTCAACCATCGCCGGCCTCAACACAGTAAGCTCGACCAGCACCCTCGGCAACACCCAGGTAACCCTTCAATTCGATCTGAGCCGCAATATCGACGCTGCGGCGCAGGACGTACAGACGGCGATTGCTGCCGCTGTGCGTCAACTGCCGCCGGGCATGCCAAATCCGCCCACGCTAAAAAAAGTAAACCCGGCCGATCAGCCAATAATCTATCTACGCGTCAGCTCTCCGACACTGCCGCTTTCGCAGATAAATGAATTCGCCGACACCTCTATCGCGCAAAGACTTTCGACCATTAGCGGTGTCGCTCAGGTGCTGGTTACCGGAGAGCAAAAGTATGCTGTGCGCGCGCAGCTCGATCCATCAGCGCTGGCCATTCGTGGCATCGGCATTGACGACGTAGCGAATGCGCTTCAGCGGGGCAACACCAATTTGCCGGTTGGCACGCTGTATGGCCTTCATCAGAACCTGACGGTGCAGGCGAACGGACAATTAACGAACGCCGAAGCCTACCGTCAGTTGATCGTCGCCTACCGAAACGGAGCGCCAGTCCTGCTGAGAGATCTCGGTGATGTCGTTGACAGCGTTGAGAACAATCGTCTAGCCAGCCGCTACAACGGGCAGCAGGTCGTGACTTTGACTATTCAACGCCAACCGGGTACGAACACCGTTGCAGTCGTTGATGCCATTCGAAACCTATTGCCGACGTTTCGCCAGCAACTGCCGGCTTCAGTCAACCTTGATGTTCTATATGATCGCTCGGCTTCGATTCGTGAATCAGTCAACGATGTCCAATTCTCTTTATTGCTGGCGATTGCCCTGGTCGTGCTCGTTATCTTCCTTTTTCTGCGCAACGTCAGAGCGACGATTATTCCCACGCTGGCCCTGCCGACATCGATCGTGTTCACGTTTGCGGTGATGTACCTGCTGGGTTTCAGTCTCGACAATCTTTCGCTGATGGCCCTGACCCTGTCAGTGGGGTTTGTCGTGGACGATGCGGTGGTGATGTTGGAAAACATCGTACGCCGGATGGAGCTGGGCGAAGAAGCGATGCAAGCCGCTCTAAAGGGCTCGCGAGAGATCGGATTCACGATTGTTTCGATGACGGTCTCGCTGGTGGCGGTTTTTATTCCAGTGCTGTTTCTGGGCGGCATCCTGGGAAGACTGTTTCGCGAGTTTGCGGTCACGATCAGCGTGGCGATCCTGATTTCGGGATTTGTTTCACTGAGTTTGACTCCGATGCTTTGCAGCCGTTTGCTCAAAGCTGTCGGTTTTCGCCGGGAACGTCACTTGGCCGCATCTGAAGGCACAAGCCCGACCGTAAGGGAGGGCTCAGTGAGTGATGTTGACGCAAACGATAAGTCAGGCGAAAAAGGTTCCTGGGGGCACGCGACGAAGCGCGCTTACGAGCGGATGGTAAACGGCTACAGATGGACGCTGCAACTCGTGTTGGAGCACCGCGCGTTGACGGTACTAATCAGTACAGCCCTGTTTGCCGTAACCATCGTTTTATTCTACGTGATTCCGAAGGGCTTTATTCCCAACGACGACACGAGCCAAATTATTGGTTACACCGAAGCCGCGCAGGGCATCTCCTTCGCAGAGATGTCCAGGCACCAGGAACAGATCGTCGATCTTATCCGGACCAATCCGAATGTGTCGGGAGTTTTGTCCACCGTTGGCCAAAGCGACGTAAGCGCCGCCAGTAACACCGGCAACATCCTCGTTCTCTTAAAGCCTTTGTCGCAACGCCGGGAAGGTGTCGACGCAATCATTGAAGAGTTGCGCCCGAGGCTCGCGTCTGTACCAGGTATCACAATCTATCTCCAGAATCCTCCTCTGGTGCAAGTGGGTGGTCAGGTCACGAAGAGTCCTTATCAGTTGACTCTGCAAGGTCCGGATCGAAAAGAGCTTTACAGCAAAGCGGAAGCACTGGAGCAAAAGATCGCGGCGTTGCCGGGACTGCTTGATGTGACCAGTGACATTCAAACCAACAATCCGCAGCTCAACGTTGAAATAGATCGCGACAAAGCGGCGACCCTGGGTATCACGGCACAGCAGATTGAGAATGCTCTCAACAATGCTTATGGCACACAGCAGATCTCTACGATCTACGCGTCGACGAATGAGTATCAAGTCATCCTCGAAGTGAAGCCTGAATTCCAGCAGGATCCATCGGCGTTAGGAAGACTGTATATTCACTCGACTGCGAGCGCTTCATCCGCGAGTCAATCATCTGCCAGCCAATCGGCCCTGGCTCAACCGTCGTTGCCACAAACGTATTCGCTTCAGCCGCCGTCGGGCCAGGCGCCTGCGAGCCAGATTTCGGACCGGCTTATACCATTGAGCACCGTCGCAAAACTCTCGAAGACTGTGGGACCTTTGCTGGTTAATCATTTGGGTCAATTGCCGTCCGCAACCATCTCGTTCAACCTGCGCCCAGGTGTTTCCTTAAGCGGCGCCACAGACAAGGTGCAGGCGCTCGCAAAACAAACATTGCCGGCAACGATTACGACCAGTTTTCAAGGCACGGCGCAAATCTTTCAATCGTCTTTGCAGAACCTGACCTTGCTGTTGTTGGTTGCCGTGATGGTCATATATCTGGTGTTGGGGATCCTGTACGAGAGTTTCATTCATCCATTCACGATTCTGTCGGGACTGCCGTCCGCGGGGTTGGGAGCCTTGCTGACGCTATTGTTGTTTGGACGCGAGTTGGATGTGTACGCCTTCGTCGGATTGATCATGCTGATCGGGATTGTTGAGAAAAACGCGATCATGATGATCGACTTTGCGCTCACTGCGCAACGGGAAGAAGGAAGAGAAGCCGAAGAAGCAATTTATCAAGCGTGCCTGATTCGGTTCAGACCGATCATGATGACCACGATGGCGGCGTTGATGGGCACCCTACCGATTGCTCTGGGCTGGGGAGCCGGCGCCGAGTCGCGACGTGGATTGGGCCTTGCGGTCGTCGGCGGACTAGCCGTATCCCAGATACTCACTTTGTATTTGACGCCGGTCGTATACATCTACTTCGAACAATTTCATGACTGGCTGAGGCAGGAAAAGAAGAGTGAAGACGCTGAAGTTAGTCCCGCGAGTGCGTAGGGTTGGAAGTTGCGTGTTGCTCAGACCGGGTCCGGATTGTTCATGAACTGTGCGTTTGGGCGGTGAGCCTGCGCAAGCAGGCGGCAGCATAAAGCCTGGGGCGTGAGCCCCAGGTCACGACGAGTTAAAGGATCGAAAGCCTGCGAAGCAGGCGACAGCCTGTTGTGGCGCAGCGAAAAAGACAGGCTGTCGCCCGTTACACGGGCTCACTAACGTAGCCGACGGTTTCCTGGGGCTTACGCCTCAGGCTCTATGCTTTCGCCTGCTCCGCAGGCTTCGCACTGATGCCGCTCGTGAATATCGGGGCTAGAGTCATGCAAGAGGAGAATAAGACCAAGAAGGGTAAGCGGCCGCACGGTTCAACTGAGCGCGGTGGGATCTCGCAACTCTTTATTCGTCGCCCGATCACCACGACGCTGATCATGGCAGGGATCGTGCTCTTCGGGTCCATCGGCTATCGCGCACTTCCGGTGAGCGATCTTCCGACTGTTGATTATCCTACGATCAGCGTCAACGCAAGTTTGCCCGGCGCGAATCCAGAGACGATGGCGGCCTCGGTCGCCACCCCACTGGAGCGGCAGTTTTCCGGAATTGCCGGCATCGATTCGATCAACTCGACTAATTCCCAGGGTTCGACCTCGATAACTCTACAATTCAATTTGAGCCGCAACATCGATGCGGCCGCGCAAGACGTGCAGACGGCGATCTCCGCCGCTCTCCCGCAGCTTCCACCAGGATTGCCAACGCCGCCAAGTCTGCGAAAAGTCAATCCAGCCGACAGTCCAATTCTTTTCATGTCGTTGAACTCGGAGGTGCTGCCGCTTCCCTCGGTTGACGAATATGCCGAGACGCTCGTGGCGCAGCGCATCTCGATGGTTGAAGGTGTTTCGCAGGTCCAGGTCTACGGCGCTCAGAAATATGCCGTGCGCGCGCAACTCGATCCGGCGGAACTTGCCGCTCGCGGAATCGGCATTGATGAGGTCAACGCAGCCATCAGGAACGGAAATCCAAACACACCCACAGGAACTCTTTATGGGAAGTATACGAATCTGACGCTGCAAACCAACGGGCAGTTATTGAACGCCGCCGCGTTTCGGCCGTTGATAGTGGCTTATCGCGACGGCGCGCCCGTGCGTTTGCAGCAAGTCGCGAACGTCATCGACAATGTCGAAAACAATAAAGTAGCAAGCTGGTTCAATGGCCGGCGCAGTGTGACGCTGGCCGTCCAGCGACAACCAGGGACGAACACGGTTGCTGTTGTTGACGCAATCCGGCAACTCATACCGCAGTTTCATGAGCAGTTGCCGGCTTCAGTTAGCCTCGATGTGCTGAACGACCGCTCGATCTCCATTCGCCAGTCAGTCAATGACGTGCAGTTTTCGTTGATGCTGGCCGTCTGTCTGGTGGTGCTCGTGATCTTCCTGTTTCTGCGCAATGTCAGAGCGACCATCATTCCCACGCTGGCGTTGCCCACGTCAATTGTGGGCACCTTCGCCGCGATGTATCTCCTACATTTCAGCCTGGACAATCTGTCGCTGATGGCGCTGACGTTGTCGGTAGGATTCGTCGTCGATGACGCGGTGGTGATGTTGGAAAACATTGTCCGGCGCATAGAGCTTGGCGAGGAAGTGATGCAAGCGGCGTTACACGGATCGCGAGAGATTGGTTTTACGATTGTTTCGATGACGGTCTCGCTGGTGGCTGTCTTTATTCCGGTGTTGTTTATGGGCGGGATATTGGGACGGCTGTTTCGCGAATTTGCGATCACTATCAGCGTCGCGATCCTGGTTTCCGGATTCGTCTCTTTGACTTTAACTCCAATGCTAGCCAGCCGCCTGCTTAAGGCCGGCGGAATCAGAGAGAGTGCGCTCCGTGAAGAGAGTGGCAAGCCCGTTCATCGAGGGTGGTGGGGATTTACAGAGCGCATTTACAACCGCGTGCTCCACGCTTACGAGCGGAGTCTGAAACACGTGCTGGCCCATTCTCTATTGACGATTTCCGTGATGGGACTGCTGGCAGGAGTAACGGTCTATCTATTCATGATTGTGCCCAAAGGCTTCATCCCGAGCGGCGACGCCGGTCTGCTTCTAGGCAGCACGGAAGCGGCGCAGGGCATTTCGTTGGACGACATGATCCGGCACCAGAACGCCATTGTCGACATCATTCAGCATGACCCAAACATTCAGTCGTTAGCTTCGACGGTTGGCTCGGGAGGAAGAAATTCTGGTGGCAACAACGGCACGATCTTCATCGGTCTCAAGCCGATCAATCAGCGGAAGCTAAGCGCCGACCAGGTCGCGGAAGAATTGCGGCCCAAGCTGTCACACGAGGCGGGCCTAAGGGTTTACATTCAGAATCCGCCTTCGATCAGCGTGGGCGGCCAATCATCGCGCAGCCTCTATCAGGTAACGCTTCAGGCTACCAGTACGAAGGACCTGTACGACAACACTGCGGTGCTCGAAAAGTCGATGCGTGACCTGTCCTCGATTCAGGATGTCAATAGCAATTTGCAAATCAATACGCCGCAGATCAACGTTGACATTGATCGTCAACAAGCATCGGCGCTGGGCGTGACGGTGGCCCAGATTCAATCGGCGCTGGGCGATGCCTTCGGCTCGCGCCAGATTTCGACGATCTATACGCCGACAAATGAGTATCAGGTAATCATCGAAGTGAAACCTGAGTATCAGCGTGATCCATCGGCCCTGGGGCGACTCTACATTCGTTCTTCGTCAGGCCAACTCGTTCCCTTGAGTGCCGTGGCCAAATTCTCCACCGGTGTCGGACCGCTACTTGTCAATCATCTTGGTGAACTGCCGTCTGCGACCATCTCGTTCAACTTGCGGCCGGGCGTTTCGCTGAGCCAGGCGACGGCGGCGGTGCAGGCGCTGGCGAAACGAACTTTGCCGGCAACCGTGACGACCAGCTTTCAAGGCACCGCCCAGGTGTTTCAATCATCACTTCAGAACCTGACCTTGCTGTTGGGGGTGGCAGTGCTGGTGATTTATCTAGTGCTGGGAGTCTTGTACGAGAGCTTCATGCACCCGCTGACGATTCTTTCCGGCTTGCCGTCCGCCGGACTGGGCGCCTTGCTGACTTTGCTGATTTTTGGTCGCGAGCTGGACGTCTACGCATTCGTGGGATTGATCATGCTGGTCGGAATCGTAAAGAAGAATGCGATCATGATGATCGACTTTGCCCTGGAAGCGCAGCGGCGAGAAGGAAAAAGTGCCGCAGAAGGAATTTATCAGGCGTGCGTCGTTAGGTTCAGACCGATTATGATGACCACAATGTCTGCGCTGATGGGCACAATGCCGATCGCCATAGGCTGGGGCGCTGGAGCAACTGCCCGGCGAGGTTTGGGGCTGGCAGTGGTAGGAGGGTTGGTTGTATCTCAGGTGTTCACGTTGTATTTGACGCCCGTTGTTTACCTTTACCTCGAACGTTTTCAGGAGTGGCTGAAGGGCGAAAGGCCTTACGCGCGCGAGAGTGCCAAGAGTGGCGCGATTGCTACAACCTCAGATTGATCGTTGCGGGAATTCACGGTGCTGATGAATGGGCTGGCGATCTGTTATCTCGGACTCATTCAGAACTATTAGCCTCCACCGAACCCGTGATTCGCTATCCGGCAAAACTCGACCACGCGGTTCTCGGCCCAGAAGCGGTCCTCGTGATCCGGATCGGCGGCGATGAAGGCTACATGCCCGCCATTTTCCGTGGCGATCAGCAGAATGTAAGGATTCGCCCGAGCCGAAGAACGCTCGAGCGGAGCGAAGGGAATGAAAGGGTCATCCTGCGCGTGAATGATTAACGTCGGTATTCTGATGCGATCAATCAAGTGAATCGAACTCGCCTTGTCGTAATAATCATCGGCGCTGGCAAAGCCGTGAGCCACCGCCGTGAAGCGATCGTCGAAATCTCTGATCGTGCGCACGAGATTGATCTCGGAAACGTCGTAGAGTTCGGGATAGAGTTTTTTCTTTGTCAGAACGCGCCTGCGCAGCCGGCGGAGAAAATCCTGCTGGTAAATCCAGTTTGAGGGCTGATTAATAATGTCAGCGGTGACAGCGAGATCGACGGAAGGCGAGACCGCGCACAGGCCCATCACTTCAGGCGGCGGATCGTCGCCGTACTCGCCGGCAAGTTTCAATACCAGATTTCCGCCGAGCGAGAAGCCGATCGGAAAAAGTCTCGGCAAACCATCGCGCTCGATCAACTCGCTTATGACGGCGCGTAAGTCTTCGCTTAGTCCGCCATGATAGAGCGTGGGAGTCAGATGCTCGGTGCCGCCGCAGTTTCGCAAATTCACGCGCACGACATTAAAGCCGGCGCGGGCAGCCTTGTCCGCTATGGCAATCATGTAGACCGACGAAGTCGATCCTTCAATACCATGCCAGAGCACGATCGTCGGGTGTGATTGCCGGTCAGGCAGCCAGCGACAATGAGCCAGAACTTTGACGTCAGGCGCCAGTTCAAACAGGCGTTCTTCATCTTCAGGAACCTTATTAAAGCGGCGCGGCCACGCGTATCCGGCGAGGGTCTGCGCGTGACCATTGGTGAAAACCGTATGGGGTTTAAAGGGCTTGCCGGCGAAAGCGCGCTCTACTTGCGACAAAAACTTCCGCGCGCCTTGCTCGGTTATCTTGTTTTGCGTGCTTTGCTCTATAAGGTCCGTGTCGAGCCCCATCTTGTTCTTGACTGCAACCGAAGGAATGCGAGGTGGCTGCATTATACAGTAAACGAGCGAGCAATGTGCGTGGTGGACGCGAACCAAAGTCAATTTGTGAAATCCTCTGCGCAGTCTCCGGGCTCTCTGCGTCTCTGCGGTGAATTTCCTGGACAAATTTCTCACCGCGGAGGCGCAGAGGACGCAAAGACGGCGCGGAGACGTTTTGAGATATTCAACTGCTGAGTTCTATCGTGACGTCGACCGTCAAGGTGTCCCGGTTAGGTTGCTCGCGTGATTGAATCCTTGGTACGCCCTTCTTGCCTTGTGCCCGGCTTTCCTCGATAACTTTTTTCATCACATCGCCAAGGGTCTTGTCAAAGAACTCTTTTGGATACCCCTGGTCGTAAACGTCGCCCGCTTTTAAGGCCCACGTCTCGCGCAACAATTTTGCGGCGCTATCGGGGAAACCTTTTATGATGAGATTACCCATGTGATACTGCGGTCCTTCCTTGATCGCTATTCGATAAGTGACCTTGCGCGCGGCATCGTCGAACTCAGGACTCGACCGCAGGCCGGCCGCGATAAATCCCTTGCGTCCGTAACCCTTTCGCACCGCGACCATGCCCTGGTCGAACTTCAGACCATTAGCCACTTCTCCCGCCTTCATGCCGAGTAGAGTGTCCAGTTGCTGACTGACGAGCGCCTGGTTGCCGGACCATTCTGCCTTCTCCCACGAATAGATTGCTCCTTCATCGACGGGTATGGTTACCTCAACTCTGTCCTTGCAATTCGCGTCTTTCCCAAAGCTCGCAGTCGGCGGGCCGAAGGTGGCGCGGAGCTGGCCCACTTCCCGGTAGATCGGAAACAGATTGTTGGCGGCGAAAAGACCGGCGAATCTTCGTGAGTAATCAATTCCCATCAACTTCTCCGAACTTTTGATCAAGTGGTTCTCATCCACGTTCTTCGCGCCGGGAAAATGCAATGCGCAAATCGGAAGGCTGGCGCCGCGCACGGTGAAGATGTGTTCCTGCTTGCCGGGATTGTCAGACGCAGGCATATATTCAACCTTCCCTGCGATCTTGTGTTCACTTAAGAAAAGCTGCAGAGCGCG
>Ga0137378_10002258_pt1 | contig 16488 bp, 18 predicted proteins | sample SagtaG_21_FD_104813 | JGI IMG/M metagenome (GOLD analysis project Ga0137378, IMG submission 104813) | Vadose zone soil microbial communities from Sagehorn Ranch, Mendocino, California, USA - Sage2_L_60_16 metaG | ecosystem: Environmental > Terrestrial > Soil > Vadose zone | place: USA... | reverse complement strand
TAATTATCACATCGCACGTTCTAATTTTCGTTCGGCTTGCCGCGACTGCTGCAATCAGAACAAGCTCTCAATGAAACGCGTCACTGGAATCGGAGGAATTTTCTTTAAGGCAAACGATCCGGATAAGCTACGCGATTGGTATCGCATGCATCTTGGCATCGAATGTGAAAAGGAAGGCGGCGCAATATTCAGATGGCGAAAAGCGGACGATCCAAAGTCGGAGCGCTGCACAGTCTGGTCTCCATTTCCGGCCGACACCGATTACTTTGCGCCCAGCAACAAGCCATTCATGATCAACCTGCGAGTTGAGAATCTGGATGAAGTTCTGACGCAATTGAAACGCGAAGGCGTTGAGGTCGATTCCAAGGTGGAAAGTTACGACTACGGCAAGTTCGGCTGGATCATGGATCTCGAAGGAAACCGAATCGAACTCTGGGAACCTAAGAAGAACTGAATTCGCAATCGCGAAGTCGCGCAATCCCCGATCGCAAATCGAAAAACTTGTTCTGAGCGAAGCCGAACGGATGTGAAATCGAAAAGTGAGACTGGGCGGTGAGGGTTTCGAACCCCCGACCCTCTCGGTGTAAACGAGATGCTCTACCACTGAGCTAACCGCCCGAATCGTTCGACTGTAGTATCAGAGCCCGCCCCGCGCAAAAGTCTTGCCCTGAGCGGAGTTGAACGGGTCGAACGCGGCATGCCGGCTGAGCGCTCCGCGAAGTCTTAGAATCCTGTCTGTTGCCTTGGAGCTCGAGCCAGCGGAATATTGAGATATGAAAGCTCGACTGGTCAAATTTGGCGAGATCGAGGTCGAAGGAAAGCGCTACACACATGATGTGGTGATTGACGGCGGCAAAGTGCGGAAACGGAAGAAAGGACCTTCCAAGCAATTCCGCGAAAAGTTCGGCCATACGCCGCTTTCGGCCGGGGAAGAAATTCCTTGGGGAGGCAAGCGGCTCATTGTGGGGACCGGCGCCCGCGGCGCGCTTCCGGTAATGGACGAAGTCCTAGCGGAGGCCAAACGGCGCGGCATCGAGGTCATAGCGGCGCCCACATTGGAAGTCTGTCAACTGCTGGAGGAAGTGAAGAAGGGCCAGGCCTACGCCATCCTGCATTGCACGTGCTGACTGGGGATTTCGGAGACCGGCGTCGCAGACGTGAATCACGAACGTCATTTGCGCGGCTGACAAACTTTGCGTAACCGTCTTGCATTGCTGATTGCATCGACTCGGCAATATCAGCAGGCGCTTCGAGTGAAAGGGATCTCTTCATTGTGCAAACGGATGAAAAGCTGACTGCGTTTGTTGAGCCGGAATTGGCGATCCGCCGCGTAATCGCGACAATAATCGGGTAAACGCGCGCGAGCCGTCAGGAACGAATATTTTAGTACCATGAAAGCGTTCTTTTCGATCATTCTCGCGATGGCCGTCTCTCTCGGCGCTGTCGAGGCAGGGCCCGTTAGAACGGCAACCAACGTGGCGAAGAGCACTGCGCACACAGCCAAGAATGTCGGGCACAGCGCTGTCAAAGGCACAAGAAGAGCCGTGCACACCGTAGTCTATACGCTACCCGATAGGTGAGGTAATTCTTACAGCTCTTTGAACTGGCCGCGGGGCTTGCTCGTGCATCTCGATCGTGTTGCCCGCGTGTTATCTTAAACGCGAATCACAGCATCACGTGGACGGCTGAAATTGGCTGCCTTATTCCGCGGTCAGCTAGCGCGCGAGGAATGATCACGCAATGCCTTGAACCACACGCTTCGGAGTTTAATAAGTCCGTCCGCGGGAGTTAGTGTTCTTCAATCAAATCGTGCGGCGGGCCCAGGCAATCGTCGAGCAACGCGATAACTCCGTGCATCGGTAACGCATGACTTCCTAGCTTGGAATTGATGTTTTGTAGTGCGCTGCTCGGCGAGTCGCCGCTCGTGTCGGTGCCGTTCGCGAAGCTTGCGGTCGACGAGAGTCTTGAAGGTGTTGCCAACCTGATTCCAACCGATTAACAGAAACTTTCCATTCATTGTTTTCCTCCCAACGATTCAATAGGAGAGACATGACAAGAAGTTTTCCGGTTTCGATCGCCTCTCCTATTTGAAGCACACATTCATCGAATTTACTTCGGCCTCCGGATGCCCAGAACATTATCGCTCAGGCCCGTTTCATCGCTGGCATCATGCGCGTAACGTTCAAGGCTGTTTCAACTCGCCCGCGTGCTCGTGGGTTTCGACCACGAATTAGTCGAGGATCATCTGTGTTGCGGCGGAGTTGCTGATCGGCTAGGAGCGCCTTTCCCTGTTTTCTTTTGTGCTTTTTCTTTTTCTGAAGCGGCAAGGGCGTCGCGTTGCTGCTTTTTGTATTCTTGGACCGATTTGCCTATCGAGTCGGCAATCTGGACTTGTGCGGCGTAATCCGACTTGGCTGCGTTTTCTGCAATATCCAAGTCATTAGTTAGTTGAGGCGAGGGGACCGTGAATTGGTACTGTCCAGCTGAAACTGTGCTCATTGATTCGCCCTTATCGATCATTGTAACTTTCGTTCCCGGGGCAAAACCAATAACGCCTGAATCGGTCTTCAAAGACGCGCGCTGGAGGAGAAAGTATGTTCCTTCAGGCGCCAGACGCGGTTGTTTGGCCACCATGGAGCGTGCAGGTGTCGGCTTCGTGCCGCGCTGTTGTGCCGCGGGTCCTTTGGCCGGAGTCGGACGCGTGAGAGCTGCCGGCTTGGGGGTACTGCGTTGCGTTGGAGCGTGCGCGACAGCGGGTTGCCGCGGAGCAGGCGCAAACCAGCGCCACGCCAGATAACCAACAATCAAGGCGGCGATGATTCCGAGTGCTATTTTCATGCCCAAAAGGGCGAAGAATTCGACCCAAACCGCGATCCTATCAAGTAATAAGAGCCGGACACGATAAAAAAATTAACTTCGTGTTTGTTGCTAGCCGGGCACTTATTACGATTTATTCCCCTATGCTCGCTCGCCGCGGCACCATCGCACTGGCCAACATCGTCTGCACAATTTCGCCGCGTTGATCCTTCGTCACATTGCGCAGACGAATGATTCCGTATTTGGGTTTCGAGCGCGATGGCCGCAAATCGACAATCTCAGTTTCAACCGTGAGGACGTCGCCCGGTCGCACTACGTTGGGCCATCGCAATTCGTCGACGCCGAGGCCGATGGCGCCTTCGGCAAAGTTCAATGTTTGCACAAAGAGACGCATGGTCATTGCCGCCGTATGCCAGCCGCTCGCAATCAAGCCTTTGAAAATTGTTCGCTCAGCGCTCTTGCGGCTGAGATGAAACATCTGTGGATCAAACTTGTGGGCGAACTCGATGAGCTGCTTCTCCGTCACGTTTAGCGGTTCAGACTTGAAGCGATCACCCACTTTCAAATCATCGAAGTAGTGCTCTTTCATTCTGACGATGGCGCAAACACATTCATGCGCCATTGTTCAGGATTGAGCAATCCACAAGGTGGGGTTGTAACCGGGATCGGCGATGCCGGTGGAACGCGTTGTCCGCAACGCGTTCCTAAAAATTGCGTCTTGGCGCCAACTTCCACTTGGTTTTTGTAAAATTTCCGCAGCAGTGTCGGTTTGCCTGACGAATTGCGGGCGTGATCGTAGCGCAGTACCCCCAGAGAGTGTCAGGCTAGAACCGTAGTGCTCGTTTATTTTCAGTCGGGTTGGAGATGGCGAACAAATGAAACGTGGGTTTGCTAGAAACACAGACTTGGAGTTTGTGCGGCCAGCGGAGTTGCACTCCGCTGAGTTAGAAGCACCGGACATGGATGTCCGCTGACCGCACAGGCAATATGCCTGTGTTCCGAATTTATCGATTCACCATCGCCATCGCCCAGTCGGGATAACGCGCGCCTGCGACGGCTTCCTGCGGGGTGACTTCGTCGATGCGAGCGAGATCTTTGCTGGTAAGAGTAACATCGAGCGCGCCGATATTTTCCTGCAGGTATTTCCGGTGTTTGGTGCCGGGAATTGGGACGATGTCGTCGCCTGGCGCCATCACCCAGGCCAGCGCCAACTGCGCCGCAGTGCATTTTTTCTCGCGGGCGATCTCTCCGACTCGCTCGACCAAATCGAGGTTGCGCTGAAAATTTTCTCCCTGGAATCGCGGTGACGTGCACCGGTAATCGTCCTTCGGCAGATCTTCAAAGCGTTTGATCTGCCCCGTCAGAAATCCGCGGCCGAGCGGGCTGTACGCCACTAAACCGATGCCAAGCTCACGACATACACTGAGAACTTCCTTCTCGGGATCGCGTGTCCAGAGCGAGTATTCCGATTGCACCGCGGTGATAGGATGAACGGCGTGCGCCCGGCGGATCGTTTCCGCACCCGCTTCGGATAGACCGAGAAAGCGCACTTTGCCTTTGCGCACCAACTCCGCCATCGCGCCAACCGTCTCTTCAATTGGCGTGTCTGGATCGACGCGATGTTGATAATAGAGATCGATCACACCCAGCCCGAGTCTGCGCAAACTTCCGTCGCATGCTTTATGGACGTAATCGGGCCTGCCACTGATCCCACGGTAGTCCGGCCTATCCGGATCACGCAGAATTCCAAATTTTGTCGCAATGATGATCTTCTCACGATGTCCTCGTAGCGCGCGCCCAAGCAGTTGCTCGTTCGTGTGCGGTCCATACATGTCAGCGGTATCGAAAAACGTGATACCGAGCTCCAGCGCGCGATGGATTGTGGCGATTGATTCCTGATCGTCGCGCCCGCCATAAAAATCGGACATTCCCATGCAACCGAGGCCAATAGCAGAGACAATCGGCCCACCGCGTCCTAGTTTTCGCTGTTTCATATTTGTTGAGATTCGATTGTCAAGTTTATCGCGGCCGCGAAATCGTCCGGCAGCCGCGCTTCAAAATTTTTCCATTCCGCGGTGCGCGGATGACCGAAGCCGAGCTTCCAGGCATGCAACATTTGTCGCGGATAATCTTTCGCCACTTTTGGCGCATAGACTTTATCGCCGAGCACTGCGTGACCAAGATGATGAAGATGCACGCGGATCTGATGAGTGCGTCCGCTGTGCAAACGGCATTCAATCAAACTTGCCTGATCGCTTGAGCGAATAACGCGATATTCGGTTTTCGCGGTGCGTCCACGCAATGAAGTCACGCTCATGCGTTGCCGATGAACTGGATGTCGTCCGATTTTTTCCTCGATTATGCCAGCCGCCTTGCGCAATTTGCCGGCGACCAGCGCAAGATAAACCTTTTCCACTGTGCGCGCGGCAAACTGCCTGGATAATTCCCGATGCGCCACGTCATTCTTAGCCGCAACAAAACAGCCGCTTGTTTCTTTGTCCAGTCGATGGACGATGCCGGGTCGTTCTTTTCCGCCGATCCCTGAAAGCGCGCTGCAGTGGCTGAGCAACGCGTTGACCAAAGTGTGTTCGCGATGACCGGCACCCGGGTGGACGGTGAGCCCAGCCGCTTTATTGATAACGATGAGATCATCGTCCTCGAACAGAATCTCAAGCGGTATCGGCTCTGGCCGGTTCTCGATTTTCTCCAGCGGTGGCTCGATCAGTTCAATCTTGTCACCCGCGCGGATAATTTGGCGTGGCCGGGTGGTTTTGTCGTTGAGCCGAACAAACCCGCCGCGAATCAACTGCTGAAGCCGCGATCGGGAGTATTCCGGGAGTCGCTTTGCCAGAAACTGATCAAGCCGCAGCTTTGATTGCTCTTCTGGTACGAGTAACTGATGCATTTTCATGTCTTCCCGCAAAACGGAAAGCCTTCCGGGCTCTGGCCATATTACGCTTTCATTGCGGGGGGACTTCTCAATGTTACAATCAGATGTTGATGGCGACTAACGGGACTCCACAGAAGTGTCCTGCTTGCGGTACTGCCATCGATACGACGGATGCAGAGCCATTGGCGCGCATCGCCTGTCCCAACTGCGATAAAAAAATACGCGTGGAAAGAACCTTCGATCATTTTGTCGTGGTCGAGACGCTCGGTGTTGGTGGGATGGGCACCGTTTACAAAGCGCGCGATACCCATCTGGAGCGGTTCGTGGCGCTCAAACTTTTGCGGAGAGATTTGGGCGGCGAAGGGGATCATAATGCTCGTTTGCAGCAGGAGGCGCGCATTGCTGCTTCCTTGAATCATCCCAACGTGGTACAGGTGTTCGATTCGGGAATGGATCACGGCCAGTTTTATGTGGTAATGGAGTTGGTCGACCATGGAAGTCTCGACGATCTCATGGCGCTGCAACCCCGGTTGCCGGAAAAGCAGGTGCTCGAAACCGGTATTCAGGTTGCGAAGGGATTGCGAGCGGCGCACCGCAAGGGCTTGATTCACCGCGATGTGAAGCCGGCAAATATTTTGTTTGTTGATGAGCATGCAGCAAAAATCAGCGACTTCGGTCTCGCGGGCGTGGCAACGCAGCGTTTGGAAACAGATAGCGTTATTTGGGGGACGCCGCAGTATGTCGCGCCAGAAAGATTAAACAATGAGACGGAGGACTTCCGCAGCGACATTTACAGCCTGGGCGCAACACTGTTTCACGCCGTCGCCGGCAAAGCGCCAATTGAAGGCGAAACAAATTCCGCCGCTGCATTGCGCGAGTTAAAACAACGGCCACTCGATTTGGAGGTCGTCGCGCCGGACGTTTCCGCGGCGACGGCGCGCGTTTTGCAGCGAATGATCGCGGCGGAGCCAGCGCGACGTTTTTCCTCCTACGACGAACTGGTGGCAGAACTCGAGCGAGCGCGGCGAGCGCTTGAGGGCGGCCCGCGGCGCTGGCGGTGGCCATTGGCTCGCTTTTCCCGGCGCAGCTTCGAAGGCCCAACAGAAACTGCACGCCAGCGCCGGCGGATTTCCGTAGCTTTGCTGGCTTGCTTGGCTGCTGCAGCAATCTTCTTCGTCGTCGCGCGCAGCATTTCGCCGTCGTGGACGGATCTGACGGCGTGGGCAACAGTCTGGCTCGAGAGAGGTCCGTGGAATAGAGCGGTTGCCAATTATGAAGAGCAGGTCGCCCTCTACAACTTCCCTGCAGCGGCGGTGGCGATAAAGAATGTGAAGCTGTTTGGCCCGTCGTTTAAGCAGTCAAAGGAAGCAGCGGAAAAGAAAGCGCAGCTGCTGATCGATTGGAAGAGCACGTTGATCGACGACCTTAATCGCGCGCATTTCTCGGGCGCGATCAAAGACAGCACCGGCGCGCAATACACGGGCATTGCTGCCGCGACGGAAGAGGGCCTTAGCATGAAGCTTCCTTACGGTATCGCATGGGTAACGTGGGAGAAGCTTTCGCCGAAGGCGTTGCTGGCTGTCTCCCAATCGTTTATCGAACCCGGAGCGCGCGATGCAGCGGATCGACAATGGCGTTGCGCCATCTTTGCGAGCGAGACCGGACAAATCGAGGCAGCTCGGCAACTGGCGGAGGCGGCTGCAAAAGCCAAGCCCGAATACAGAGAGCAAATTTCTGTCTTGTTTTCGGATATTCCGCAGACTCGCTAGCCGCGCCCGCAACGCAGTTTGTTCCTATCCTTGCTCTTGCGGTTGCTGAAGTTCCAGCTCTCCTTATCGAAAGCGCGAGTGAATCACAGGAAAAGAAGACAGGCGCGGATGAACGAATTCGTTGGCTGAGAGTCAGATTTTAGACGAGTCATTGCCATAATTGATTTTTGGCGCGATTTTTTCTTAATCGCGAATATGGAGCAAAACCCGCCACCGCCATTTCCTTCACCGGAAGAATTGAAGACCAAGATCACGGAGTTCATGAAACAGAACTTTGGCGATCGCGTCTCAGTGGCGACGTTTGCCGAACCGGAAGCGGCTGCCGCGGTTGAGGATGAAAAGCCGGAGAAGACCAGCGATCAGGAATTCGAATTCAATTTTCTGCCGCGCGACATTAAAGCGCATCTCGACCGTTTCGTGATTAAACAAGATGAAGCGAAAAAAGTCCTCGCGATTGCGGTTTGCGATCACTACAACCACGCCAAATACCTGCGCCAGCTGGAGAAAGAAGATGCCAGGCGCGCAGAGGAGACTGAATACATCAAGCAAAACGTGATTTTGGTTGGCCCGACCGGAGTCGGCAAAACGTATCTCATCAAGCACATCGCCGATCTGATCAAAGTGCCGTTTGTGAAAGCGGACGCAACGAAGTTCAGCGAGACCGGTTACGTCGGTGGCGATGTGGAAGATTTGGTGCGCGAGCTGGTGCACAAAGCCAATGGCGACGTGAACCTGGCGCAATTCGGAATCATTTACATCGATGAAATCGACAAGATTGCTTCAGCCGGAAATTTGATTGGCCGGGATGTGAGCGGACGCGGCGTGCAGACGACGCTGCTGAAGTTAATGGAGGAAACGGAAGTGCCGGTGCGCAGCATGAACGATCTCCAGGCGCAACTGCAGGCCGCGTTCGAATTTCAACGGCGCGGCAAGGCGAAACGCGAGACGATTAATACGCGCCACATTCTTTTCGTGGTAAGCGGCGCGTTTGAGAAGTTGAAGGAACAGGTGGCGCGTCGTGTTAGACAAGGCCAGATCGGGTTTAGCGCGCAACCGATTCAGGTGATGGATAACGAGCTGTTTCAGCACGTCACGACGCAGGATTTTATCGAGTACGGATTCGAGCCGGAATTCATCGGCCGGTTGCCGGTGCGTGTAGTCTGCGAAGATCTCGACGCCGACGATCTCTTTAAGATCATGAAATATTCCGAGGGGAGTTTGCTGCGGCAATACGAGCGCGCCTTTCGCGCCTACGGCATCCAGATTAGTTTCGAGGATGAAGCGCTGCTTCTGTTAGCCCAGGCTGCCGCCAAGGAAAAAACCGGTGCGCGTGGATTACTCACAGTATTTGAAAAGTTGTTTCGCGATTACAAATATTATCTTGCCGGATCGGGCCTTAGTCAGTTGCGTGTCACTGCGGCGCTCGTGTGCGAGCCCAGGCGCGTGCTCGACCGGTTGATGGCCGAGGGACAAAAGCTGGAGACGCAAATGCTCGAAGCCGGTGCGCGTCAATTTGCCGAGAAATTCAGCAGCGAGTATGGACTGGAAATTGTCTTCGATGAGACGGCGGTGCGGCGTTCGGTCGAGCGCGCGCAAACTGAGCGGATGACAATGAACGATCTTTGCGCTCATTTATTTAAGGATTATCAGTTTGGATTGAACCTGATCAAAAAGAACACCGGTCGAACGAAGTTTGTTCTTGATGCCGGGGCAATCGACGCTCCGGACAAATTCTTGAGTGAACTGGTGGTCCAGTCCTACTACCCGGCTGCAATCGCGCAACAAGCTTGATTGTTCATGAAGCGGTCGCTGATCACAACGCTCATAATTGGAGTCGCCGCCGCTTTCGTCGTGGGAGCGCTGCATGCAAGCAGATCAATAGCGGGCTTTGAGACTGTTGCTGCGCAGGTTGTCTCCGACTACGCCAATGCGACGAGAATCGTCGGCGAAAAATGGCAATACGTTTTCATCTTACTAATTGCCCTTGGTGTTGCGTGGATCGGCCTGAGCAATGTACCCCGGTGGGGTAGCCGCTTGTTGTTCGGCTTTTTGTTGATTGAGTTGCTTGGCCTTTCGTGGGTCTGCTCACTCTACCGGGTATTTTTCCAACCGATACCTTCCATTTTTACGCTCGTATTCGCATCGGTCGTCGCGGAGGGCTGGACGGCTTTTTTGCGGAGAGACCGCTCGCATTTAGCGCGAACATTTTTTGCCAATCGCTTGTCAAAAAAGGAATTTCGTCGTCTTAGCGACGGTACAATTCCGTTCGATGCCCAGCCGAAAGCATACGAAGTAAGCGTGGTGGCGTGCAATATTGCTAACAAACGTGGATTCGCGGACGATTCCGAGCCTGCCACTTTCGCGGAAGCAATGGGGAATTTTATTCGCGAGACCGCTGGCCGTCTTGTCGAAGGAGGCGCTTATCTACAGGCTGCCGACGGAGAGGGCGTTGTTGCCATTTTTGGATTTCCGAACGGCAACGCTGAGCATGCCGAGGAGACAGTGCGCGTTGTCCTGGACTTGATAAAGAATTTTCATAGCCGCCGACGGGATAGCGAAGAAATTTTCAGCAACTGGGATATTCATGCCGGAATTAGCTCCGGCGCGATAATTGCAGGCGCGCTGAAGGATAGCGAACGTCCCGTGCTACTGGCGAGCGGCGAACCGATCGAACTGGCCCGCAGGTTCTGCGCCCTGAATAATTTGTATGGATCAAACGCCCTGATTGACACGTCCACCTTTGATCGAGTGAGCGAAACAGTCATCGCGCGCCCGATTGATTTTGTGAGCGGGGTGAATTCGCATGATCGACTTGAAATCTACGAGCCGCTTTGGCTTGCCGCGGAAGCCAAGCCGGAGCATATCGCGTGTCGAGATTCTTTCTGGAGCGGCGTGGTTCTGTACCGGGAAAAACGCTGGGCGGAAGCTTACGCCGAATTTCAAAAGGCGCGGGGATCGGAGGCAGAGGTCGACCCTCCGCTGCAATTTTATTTGCGTCGGGTGGAGCCGCTTGTCCTGGACTTAACGGAATCGCCCCCGGAATAGATCTGAGCACATCTTGAGAAGGACGGAATATCCGGTCGCAATCCGGAATTTGATTGCGCAGCTGCGACAAATGCCGGGAGTTGGTCCTCGCTCAGCGGAGCGGATTGCGCTGTGGATCGTGCGCGCTCGGAACGATCAGCCGGAGCAAATCTCGCGCGCTATCACGGACACCCGCCAGGCTATTCGTCCCTGCAATTTTTGTGGATTCTTTGCTGTTGATGAAGTGTGCGAGATCTGCGCCGATTCCTCGCGTTCAACGGAGTTGCTCTGCGTTGTAGAACAACCCACAGATATCCTTCCTCTGGAGAAAACCAGCGCGTTCCGCGGTCGATATCATTCTCTCGGAGGAAAAATTTCGCCGCTCGATCATGTTGGCCCGGAAGATTTGCGGATCAAAGAATTGCTCGACCGGGTTGAGCGCGAAAACATTTCCGAGATCATTTTCGCGCTGCCAGCGGACGTCGAAGGGGAAGCGACTACGAGTTACATTGCCGATCTTTTGAAGGACAAACCGATTAGCTTGACGCGCATTGCTCGCGGCATTCCAGCCGGCGGCGGTCTTGAGTCTGCGGATGAATTGACGCTCACTGCTGCGCTCTCAGGCAGAACAAAACTGTAACTCGTTGTCATCCCGAGCCCAGCAGCTGCCGCACGAGGGATTACACAATTGCCAATTATGCTACATAAGCATTCGTGTGTTCACTAGAGCCGATGTGAGGTCCCTCACTCAGTTCGGGATGACAGCGCTGGTTTGCTTTTCGAACTACGGGTGACTAACCTTCGGTAAATGTCCTGCGCAAAAATTGATCCGGGATTGCACCAGGGCCAAAAGCCGCCCTGGATCAAAGTGCGGCTGCCCTCCAATCCGGTTTTCTTTTCGACCAAGGCACTGATTTCCGATTTGCGGTTACACACGGTTTGCGAAAGCGCGCAATGCCCAAATCGCTGGGAATGCTGGAGCCAGGGCACAGCGACAATGATGATTGGGGGGGACCGTTGCACGCGCGCCTGCGGATTTTGCGCGGTGACAACGGCCAAGCCTTTTGCGCTGGAAAAAGACGAACCGCAGCGTGTTGCCGAAGCTGTGCGCCGTATGAAATTGAAACATGTCGTCATCACCGCAGTCGCGCGCGACGATCTCAAGGACGGCGGTGCCGTTCATTTCGCTCGCACGATTGCTGCCATCCGGGAAATGGATCCCTCGGTAATTGTTGAAGCGCTCGTTCCCGATTTTCACGCACAGGCTTGGTGCATTCAGATCGTGCTCGATGCCGCCCCGGACCTTTACAATCACAACATGGAAACGGTCGAGCGCCTCACGCCTCTGGTGCGGTCGCGCGCAAAGTATCGCACGTCTCTGCAAGTTTTGCGGCTGGCAAAGGAATTATCATCGGGCTGTCGCCGGATTGTGACCAAGAGCGGTGTCATGCTTGGGCTGGGTGAAAAGGAGACCGAACTTTTTCAGACGATGGACGATTTGCGCGAGATCGGCTGCGAAGTGCTGACCATGGGCCAGTATTTGCGCCCGAGTCCGAAACACTTGCCTGTCGTCGAATACATCACGCCAGAGCAATTCAGTTATTACGGCGACATCGCGCGCAACAAGGGGTTTCTCCATGTTGCCTCCGGTCCACTCGTCCGCAGTTCTTATCACGCGGCCGATTTTCATCCGGTAATTCGCCGATGACAAAGGTAGGGCGCGACCAAGCTTGCCCTGAGCGAAGCCGAATGGGGGCGCGCCGAACGAAAGCCCGACCGTGGTTGCGAATTCCCTGATAGAGCACGATCCGCTTGCTCAGATTCGTTCGCAAACCGCCGCAGTTATTCCGGCGTACCAGGACGAAAAACATATTGGGGACATTGTGCGGCGTGTCCGCCAACGACTCGACCGCGTGCTTGTGGTTGATGACGGGTCAAACGATCAGACTGCACAGCGCGCGCGCGAGGCCGGCGCTGAACTCATTGTTCACGATCAAAACCGGGGCAAAGGCGATGCGATTAAGACAGGAATCGGACACTGGTTGGATCGAGAAGTCACGTGGGTGAGCCTTCTCGATTCCGACGGCCAACATGTTCCCGAAGAGATTGATCGGTTTATAGCGGCCGCAGCCTCCGCAACGCAGCCCAGCTTTTTCATCGGCAATCGCATGAACAACGTGGCCGGCATGCCGTTCATCCGCCGCGTCGTCAACCGTTACATGAGTAGGCGCATTAGCCGTCTTTGCGGACAAATAATTCCCGACACCCAGTGCGGTTTTCGGATGTTGGAGCGACAATTGATCCCAGAGCTGCTTGGCGGCGGAGACCGTTTCGATTACGAAACCGAAGTACTCATCATCGCTAGCCGTAAAGGTTATCGGATCGAATCAATCCCAATCACAACTGTTTACTCCGATCAAGTGAGCAAAATTCGTCCCCTGCGCGATGCGCTTCGCTTTTTTAAGTTGATGTGGCGCTATAGAAAACTGCGCCACACGTAATCCGAATCCGTGCCGCTCGAAGTCTGCTCATATGGTGGAAATTATTCTTTTCTTGGGCACTGCTACCGCGGATGAGGACAACCCCCATGGCTATTCTGCCGGGGAAAAGCACGCAGTCCTTCTCTTTTTACGCCAAGACAAAGGATCTGCTCCAAACTGGTCAAATGCGGAAGACGAGTTAGAGAAGAAGGGGTGGTCCGATATTGTTCTGTCGGAGGCGAGTCCAATTGCGCCTGAAACTCTAAATTCTGTTCACTCTGACGCGCTTGGTTCGTATGAGGATGCAGTTAAGGATGGATTTGCCGCGCTTGTCTTCGCAAGCTGTTTGACGCGGCGCTGTTGAACCCTAACAACTTCCGTGCCGCGTTTTGTACTTTCCATGAGGAATAGCTCGAATTCCCTCAAGGCCGGGCTGCTCGCGAATGAATTGTGACCACAGCTGCGTACGTAAGCCGGCGGAAACTGAACTCACGGTTTTCGTGCCGGCACGGGTTTTGAGCTTTTCAGGATTTCCGATTCGGGCGTGAGCTTTGCCGGCTTGCCACTAAAAATGACGCGGTTTGGCTTTTCAGCGAGGGTTTCGACGAGCGCCTTCGCATACGTCGTAACCACTTTCAGGTTCAAGAGAGTCACATGCAGCTGTTTCAATTGTTCCTGAAGCTGTTTGTCGGTCGTGCTGATGAAGGTATCGGCTGTGCCGAACAACTTGTCTGCGCCTTTCGCCACGCCCTCGAGATTGGTGATCACGTTCTGTAGGTTGTCCACGTCGATTTTTAGCGAGTCGGCCAGCGGTCCGAGCTTCGGCGTGAATTGGTCGAGGTCGCGTTTTAAACCGGTGACCGTCACGTTAAGATTGTCGAGCAGCCTATTTGCATTTTCGAACAACGGACCGGCCGCCGCGGTGATTTGTTCAAGCCCATAAGCCGGATGGCCCTCGATTGCCGCGTTGTTTGCGAGTGTGCGCCCCCCGGGCGTACCTGCGGAAAGCGCCACAAATTTCGGCGCGAGCAGTGTATCGGAGCTGAGCGTCGCAATGACGTCGATCGGCAAAGGCGGAATATCTTGGTCGACGCTGACTGTCACGCGCACAGCGTCCTTTTTGTTAGGGCACGCTTCGCGCTCTTTCGCAGTTAAATGACGCATCGCGATCACGCGGCCTGCTTGGGCGCCGGCATAACGCACCTCGGAATTTACTTTTATGCCAGTCACATCTTCATAATTGATTTGCAAGGTTCGTGCTGGTTTTTTCAAGCGATAACCGGAAAGCGCGAAAGTGAGGGCACCCAGCAGGACCAGACTGCATAAGATGACCGAAATGGCTACGACGTAATCGGAAAGATTGCGTTTCATGAACGGAATAACGAATGACGCTTGGAACCGACACGACTAACGAAGCAATGACGAAACCGGAATGACGAAAGGGTCCCCACTCGAATGTTTGTTCCGTGCTTTGTCATTTGTTCGTTCCTTCGACATTCGGCATTCCGGATCTCGCTTTTCGCGACGGTCATGTCAGGTCGTCTTGCGATGAAACCTACCGCGCGCGACGACACATGGACGCGGTTTAACGTGCGGATGGTCCTCATGTTCTTCCTGGAAGAGGTTCAAGGGCATGGGGCCATCCGCTTCGCCCTTAATGAATTGTTGTACTTCCGGATTGGAGCTTGTGCGGATTTCATCTGGCGTACCCTGCGCGACAATGCCACCGCCTCCAAGCATAATCATCCGCGTGCCGATGCGGAACGCGCTCGTCATATCGTGCGTGACCACGACTGCCGTCATGCCGCGGCCCCGGGTCAATTTCAACGTCAGCTCATCGACTACTGCGGTCATGATTGGATCAAGCCCCGAGGTCGGCTCGTCGCTGAAAAGCAACTCGGGATCGAGCGCGAGCGCGCGCGCAAGCCCCACGCGTTTTTTCATTCCGCCGCTGATTTCGGCGGGTTTAAGATTTTCAAAGCCGGTCAGGCCGACCATCTGAAGTTTCTGCTTCACGATCTCTTCGACTTCATCAACCGACTTATCAGTGTGCTGCAAAAGCGGCAGGGAAACATTCTCGCCAACTGTAAGCGAGGCGAGCAGCGCACCGGATTGGAATAGCATTCCGAACCGGCAGCGGACACGGATGATTTCATGCTCCTTCATAGTTGCAATGTCTTCTCCGAAGATTTTCACCGAACCTGAAGTTGGTCTCATTGAACCAATCATATGCCGGAGCAACGTGCTCTTACCGCAGCCACTGACACCCATGATTACGAGTGTCTCGCCGCGACGAACGTTAAAAGAGATATCGTCGAGCACGGTGCGATCACCGAATGTGTGAACAAGATCGGTTACTTCGATGAGTGGAGAGTCAATTTGCATCAGAAAAATGACGAATGTCGAATGACGAATTAATGACGAAGGTCATTCCTTGGTTATTTATTATCGGGATTTCGCTGCTCATTTTTTCCGCTCCTCCAAATCTTTGAGAAAATTAGATGCAGTTCGCGCGCTTCCAGCCAAAGCTTGCGAGCTTCAGATTTCAACTCTGGCGCCGCACGAACTGCCATGCGTAGAAGGTGCTTCGTTTCACGTGCCTCTTTCTTGCATGTCCCGATGCTTTTCAAAAACTCCCTCTTCGAGACCGCGTCATCGGCTTCGACGTAGTTCGCCCCGACGCTCGTTCCCGCTCCAACCAGCTGGTTGACGATTCGATTCGTTACGGCGTTCTGCGGCATCGTTCTTGCGAAATCGATGACTGCTTCTCCGAATCGAGCCGTTCGTTCCTCCAGATCATAAACACGGTTATCGTTCGGCTCTTCACGAATCATCGGCCCAGTGGCGTCATTCCAGAGCGCTTCGGCGAACTCGTCGCCCGATATTTCGGATTTCGTCATTCCTTCGTCATTCGTCGTTAGTGCTTCGTCATTGATGTCATCCGCTGAAAAAGAAGATTCCCGTGAGAATGGCGTTCATGACCAACATCGACAGTAATGCTTGCACAACCGAAGTTGTCGTCGCCTGGCCGACGCCTTCCGCGCCACCTTCGACATTTAGCCCTGCGTTGCACGCAATCGTAATAACGATCCACGCAAAAACTACGCTCTTGATCATTCCCGAATATAAATCCCACGTATCCGCGCTTTCCAACGCGCGCAGCACATACCCCGCGGTGTTGAAGTCGAGTGCGAAACGGCACACAGCCCAGCCACCGAGCACTCCGATGTAATCTCCCATGATCGTGAGCGCTGGCAGCATCACCAGCATCGCCAGAAAACGCGGCACCACCAGATATTGAATCGGATTGATTGCCATGACTTCCAGTGCTTCGATTTCCTCAGATACTTTCATTGTCCCCAGTTCCGCGGCGACAGCTGAGCCACTGCGTCCAATCACGATCACCGCGATCAACACGGGGCCCATTTCACGCAAGAGTGTCAGCATCACCAGGTCTGGAATATACATTTCCGCTCCAAGCTGTTGGAGCGAGTGCGCGGCCTGCATG
>Ga0137378_10002245_pt1 | contig 16539 bp, 9 predicted proteins | sample SagtaG_21_FD_104813 | JGI IMG/M metagenome (GOLD analysis project Ga0137378, IMG submission 104813) | Vadose zone soil microbial communities from Sagehorn Ranch, Mendocino, California, USA - Sage2_L_60_16 metaG | ecosystem: Environmental > Terrestrial > Soil > Vadose zone | place: USA... | reverse complement strand
CCTTCCCTCACGGTCGGGCTACTGCCGCGAATAACTCTCAGCGCCTGGCGTGTGAGCAGTTGCGTGACGCCGCCGGGCACCAGCGCGCGTACCACCGCGTGCGCCACGCGCGGCGGAATGGTCACGCCGCGCTGACCCAGGCAATACTCGCTTTCCCACCAGCTGGGGACAAACTTTCCTTTGAAACGGCGCAGCCCTTCGAAATTGTAGAAGCCACTCAACCGTCGCGAAGCTACGCGCAGCCCGGTCTTGATCATTCGGTGTTCGCCGGCCGCGATGTGGTTCGGGCCGTCGGTAGCCAGCGGCGCTGTCCCCAACGTAGCGAGCGCGGCCCCTTCTTCTTTCAGCTTCGTCAGCGCTTCGACGACCAGCAACGTCGCCGTTCCCTGCGGCGCGTCGGGTTCCCGCAAGACGTCTTCGAGGTACCAGCCGTTGCGCGCGGGAATCGGGCTGGCGGCGAGGAAACCCACGAGCTTGCCGTTTACGCGCGCGGCAAAATACTTCTTGTATTCGGAATGCAGAAAGGGATCGAGAGCGACCAGCCAGCCGAACGTCGTCGCGGTGCGGCGAGTTTCCAGCCAATTCATACACAACCGCGCAGTTTCCTTCTTCAACGATTCATTAATGTCATCGGAAATCATTTCGACGGCGACGCCAGCCCGGTGTGCCTGGTTCACGCCCGCGCGAATTTTCTTGGCGCAGTCGCCGCGCGGATTCCACGTCTGGAGATCGAAGTACGGCGCGGCGCTGACTTTCAGGGCAGTGAAATCGCGAGGCGCAACCATGCGCGCGAAGGCGGCGCTTGTGGGCACAAATGCGACCGCGCGACCTTTCCGTTTGGCGAAAGCGGCAAACTGGCGCGCCAGCTCGGCCATATCGTCAAGCGGCGCGAGTGGATCGCCGGTGGCCAGCCATACGCGGCCAAACTCGCCGTAGATAATAGCGCCGTCAATATCCGGCGTTGACCACAGCAATGCACCGGGCGCGATGCTCACGAGCGAGTGCGCATTGAACCCGTAGAGAGTCTGCAAACGCAGCAACTCGCCAGTCGGATCGGGCACACGTCTTCGCTTACGCGCCGACCGCGCGGCTTCGATGCGAGCTTTCATGTAACGCGCGCCGTAGCCTGCGCCGCCAGCGGCTAACCACCAAAGATCATGAACGGGAATGAACATAGGCTGCGAGTTTCCTTTTACGCCTGTGGTTGGATTGAAGTCAATGCCGGATCGGGTTGGCCGGGGCAGTAGCCCGCGCGTAAGCAAGGGCGTGAGCTGGTGACGCGCGCTGACGCTTCGAAGCGAGTTGAAACGCTCTTACGCCCTTGCTGACGCGCGGGCTACTGCCCCGGCGGCCGCGCCGCCCTAGCCAAACAACGCGCCTTGCGCGGAAGGTCTGCGAAAGGTGTTGGCTCTGCTCTGCCGCTCGCTGCCGACGTGGCGCTCGTTGAATCCGAGTCGCTGACAGTAGACGCTGAAAAGTTTTTCCTGCGCTTCCCAATATTGGCCTTTGCCGCGCATACGCTCGCCAAAAACTGCGGAGTTTAACTTCCCTTCCCGCGTGTCGCGAATTCGATTCAGGATGCGCTCGGCTTTTGTCGGCAACTCCTCACGCAGTCGTTGTTCGAAGTAAGGCGCAACGCTTCCCGGCAGACGCAGCATGCTCATGAAGGCCTGTGTGGCGCCCGCTTCTTTCGCGCGCTTTAATAACTCGGGGATGTCAGTGGTCAACCCGGGAATAACTGGAGCAATGCCAATGCCAACCTGGATTCCGGCAGCGGCCAGATCCGCCATCGCATGAAAGCGCGCATCCGGTAACGGCGCGAAAGGTTCCACCGCGCGCGCTGCTTCGCGATCCGCAAACGGGATCGTGAAGAAGACACCCAGGCTCGATTCGCGCGCGAGCTCTTTCAACAGATCGATGTCCCGGCGAATCAGCGCTGACTTCGTGATTATGCCAACGGGATTGCGAAACTCGAGACAAACTTCAAGGCAGCCGCGCGTCAGTTTGTAATGCGCTTCCAGCGGCAGGTATGGATCGGAAGTAAATGAGAAAACCAGCTCGTCGCCTTTCCATGACGCGCGCATCAACTCCTTGCGCAGCAATTCAGGAGCACGCATCTTGGCGACAATCTTCCGCTCAAAATCAGTGCCTGCGCCGTAGCCCAAATACTCGTGCGTCGGCCGGCTGAAGCAGTAGGTGCAGCCATGAATGCAGCCGCGATAACAGTTGACTGAATAATCAAAGGCGACGTCTGGGCTATCGTTGTGGCTGATGATCGAGCGCGTCTCGGTTTCTTCAAAGACCTCGAGCTGCGCCTCGGGCGGCTCGCCCAACCACTCAACCGAGTGGGTCAACCAGGGATTTGGTGGATTCTCGAGGTAGCGCATATATTAAGTGATTACACTTTAGGATCTGCTGCAGAAACAGTCGACCAAAACAATTTGTCCAAACAGCGTCTGTTTTAGCCGCGTTCACGCGGCTTGCCCGTCAGGGTTATTAGACCGGCCGTTTGACGGCCGGGTAAGTGGCCAACCACAATTCCATAGCCCGTTTGAACGGGCTTGCTGATCAGCGATCATGCAAACAGTCGCTCGAAAGCACGCTTAAGCGCGCTGGTCAGATCCGGGCCGAGACACTCCCCAGCGCTCGAAGCGCTGGTCTAGTAACCCTTCGGGGAAGCCGTCTAAAGACGGCTAAGAGTTACGAGCCCTCAAAACATTTCGGCTAGCCTGCAGATCCCTCCATTGCCATAATCGATTCGATGGCGTTAAAGAACAGGAACACCTGGGCCGGCTCGCCTTTTCCTTTCTCAATCAACCCGACAAAGTCGTTCGTAATTTCATTGACTCGTCCCTCGTAGATACCACCCGAAATGGTCTTGGTGATGACAAGTTGTCCCTTGTATCTGCGAAACAAGTTTTCTGTGTGCTGCATAGGCATCTGGGCACTCCAAAGTAATTCTGGTGTGGTGTCTCTAGACTTCGCTGAGTTTATCACCACGGGGCTAGCCCGACCGTCAGGGAAGGCTCCGTCTTTTGCGCCGCTAAACATATGAGCCCTCCCTGACTTTCGGGCTAGTGCCACTCGATTTGTTCAGCGAACTTCTGAGACATCATACTAGCTTGAAACGAAACTCTTCGCTGCGCCTGCGCCATCCGACCAGGTCACGAAGAAGAACCGGTACTTGTCCACGTCCTCAATCGTAATGAAGCGTCCACCCCAGCCTTCATCCGCCGGCGGGGCGATCTGCAGACCGCGCGCTTTCAACTGCTCGTAATAAGCATCGACGTCTTTGACACCAAGAAAGAAGTGCGCTCCGCGGCCGCGCCGCAGCATCGTTTCAAGATGCTGCGCCAGCGTAATTCTAAAATTGCCCGCGCGCAATGTCGCCATCGGCGGTTCCGAGTCGGGAGTGCTGCTGTCAATTTCAAAGCCGAGTTGATCGTGGTAAAAGAAGAGCGACTCTTCGAGATTATTCACCTCAAGAAACAAGAGATCGAGTCCGTTGACCATCTGTTTACCGTCCAACTCCTGCTTGCCATTCTACATGCTGAGAAGTAGATAGACTCCATAACCGCTGCCGCCCACAATTGTCCAAAAGAGAGCTTCCTGCAAAATGGTATGACGACGCAGCGGACTGGCAAGCGGCAACGATTCGTTAAATGACAGCATGGCGGCGTGGGCCAGTAAAATACCGAAGACAATCACGAACATCGCGAGAATAGCCAGCGGCCAGAGGAACCAGATCCACTGGAAGCGCACCAGAAGCAATAAGAACAGGCCCGCGCTCAGACACAAGAGCGCGCTCAGCGACTGGCCGTACAACCCAACGTCTCGGGCCGGCGGAGCAGAGACAGGTCTAAAGGCCACTTCGCGTGGTTTGCGTCGTTGCAAGTCGTACACGCGCCTTGCTGCCTCGTCCTTGAGCACGCCGTAAGCTTCGTTGAGGGATTTCATTTCATCCTCGCTGCCGCCTCGGTCAGGATGGCGCCGGGCCGCCAGACGTTTGTACAGGCGCTCGATGTCGCGAGCCGAGGCCCCTTCTTCGGCGCCAAGAATGTCGTAATAATCTTTGGTCGAATCGAACTGGCTCATTGGTCCGATGCCCGAGTGCGTGGTGTGCGTAATAGTACTCGCGGTCGGGGAAATTTAGTAGGGGCGCACCTGTGTGTGCGCCTCTTGGCACGGTCATCGTAAAGACATGCGTTGCCGAGGTCTCCCGACGCGCCTCAGGGCGGACACGCAAGTCCTCCCCTACAGACACATCTGGAACTCTTGCAGGGTGAAGTCAAGGGGTCAGGCATTCTGTGCGGTTTATGTTAAGCTGGGCCATACATTCAATCAATTCAGAGGACAACTGCTTTATGCCGCAGTCGTTCGCCGCAGGCGACGATCTCGTTTTTCAACTCGAAAGCGGGTTTGGAATTCTTCGAGTCCTTGCGATAGAGGGGGAAGGGGCGGATACGATCTGGCATGTGCTCGCTTACGAAGAATTCTTTCCTGAGGTTGAGGCGGCGGAGCGCGCATTGGCCCAACCGCATTCGTTAAGAGTACGCAACGGCCACATGGCTTTAACTGATCGCGCGTTTGAGCGTACACCCGCGGCGAAACTGGGCAACCGCGCCGTAAAGGATGAAGAGTTGGAAATGTATCGGCAGTGGCAGGAAAGCGCGGAACGTGCGGTCTCGGATCGCTCCGTTCTCCTACTGCTGGGAATGAGGTAAGAAAAGCGGTGTTGATATGAACGTTTCTTCCTCTTTACATTGTCTTTACATCTCTTTACATTTCTTTTTCTGCAACCATAGTACAATGCGATTTCTCTAAGAGAAATGCTGACGAGCATAGTTTGGACCAGGTGAGCAGATGGACACAAAAGTAGACTCAAGCAGAGCGATTCATGTACCCGTTGCGGGACGGCTAAGCAAGCCAATTGCCTTCATCAAGTCGAAGGCAAAGGTCCTGGCAGTCGTGGCAGTTCTTCTGATCGGCGGCGCGTTGGCTTATGTCTGGTGGACCAGGAAAGACTCGGGCGCCGACTACGTCACCGATAAAGTGAGCCGTGGGTCAATAGAGGTAGCCGTCTCCGCCACCGGCACTGTCCAAGCGGTGACAACCGTACAAGTTGGCTCTCAAGTATCGGGATCAGTTGCGTGGCTTGGCGCGGACTTCAAATCAAAAGTTACCCGCGGGCAGGTGATCGCGAAGCTCGACCCGGCGCTCTTTCAGGCGCAAGTCAACACTGCGCGCGCCAACCTGCTTAACGCGCAGGCAGGTGTACAAGCGGCGCTCACCGACATTCAGAATCAGACCGCGAACGTGGAAGCGGCAAAAGCTAATGACCGCGCCAACCAGGCGCAGCGCGACGACGCCATCGCGCTGGCCAAACAGAACGAGAAGCTGCGCGGCGTAATCACCGACCGCGAAATCGAGGCCGCCCAGAACGCCGCCAAGGTTGCGATTGCGCGTTACAGCCAAGCCACCTCGCAGATTGGGCAGGCACAGGCCCAGTTGGAGATCGCTAAATCAAAACTCAAACAGGCGCAGGCGGGAGTCGAGCAATCCAAGGCGCAACTTGACCAGGCCAATGTTAATCTCCAACACAGCATCATTGAGTCTCCGATTGATGGCGTAGTCGTATCACGAAATGTTGACGTTGGTCAGACCGTGGCGGCGAGCTTGCAAGCCCCGACACTTTTTACGATCGCGAATGATTTGACGAACATGCAGGTGCTCGCCTCGATTGACGAAGCCGACGTTGGGCAAATCCGCGAAGGCGGCAAAGCGCACTTTTCGGTTGATGCATTCCCGGGCCAGACATTTAACGGCGATATCACCCAGCTCAGACTCAACGCGCAGACGCTGCAAAACGTCGTCACTTACACCGCTGTCATCAGCGTCGCCAATCCGGATCAAAAACTGATGCCCGGAATGACGGCCAACATCACAGTCCCGGTTGCGCGTCGTGACGACGTTCTGCGTGTGCCTAATTCCGCATTGCGCTTCAAGCCCGAACTTACAGAACAGCAGCAAAAGGATCTCCAAGCAAAGATCGACACGTTTCGCCAGCAACAGCAAGGGCAGGGCGGCAATGAAGGAGAACAACAGAATCAACCGCAAGGCGAAAAGCAGACGCAAGGTCAAAGCCAGACGGTCTCTCCGGGCGCCGGCAGCGGCGCCGGGCACAAGCGCAATCAACCACAAAGCGAAGGCGGCGGGACCAAGGGGCAACAACAGGGCGAGACCAACGACAGCAGCGGAGGCCAAAGAGCGAAACGGCCACACGGCGACAATCAAGCTTCATCCTCCGGCTCCCAGGGCGGCGGCGGCAAGCAACGCCATCAACAAAAGCCCGCCGGTGATAATCAAGCTGAATCCTCGGGTTCCCAGAAGGGCGATTGGAAGCAACGCCATCAGCAACAGACTGGAGGCGACAATAAACAGGCTGCCTCTTCAAGTTCTCCAGGTGGCGGTGAGAAGCAACGCCATCGGCAGGACGGGCAGACTGGAAACAAGGAAGATTCGCAACAAGGACAAAAGCCCCAGCAAACTCAAGGACAACAATCGACCGCGAATCAAAATACGCCTACTGGAGGTCAGGGCGGCGGTGGCAGGCGTCAAATCCAGGTCGTCTGGGTATTGACCGCCAACAAGACCTTGGAGCCGCGCGTCATTCGCACTGGTATTACCGACGGCCGTCTTACGGAAATCGTCGCTGGTGATCTTAAGGAAGGCGATGTGATAGTCATTGGACAAACGGGAGGCGCGACCAGCAACAACAATCGTTCGCCACAAACGACGACGCCGTTTGGTCAACGACCACCGGGCGCCGGGCCGCCGCGAGGCAGGTGACGACGAGGCACATGCTCGAAGCTCAGATCAGTTCAGACGCGCAACGGGCCGACGTGGTGGAAGGGAGAGAGCCTTTCGCGAGTCGTCCCTTCCTGCTGGACCAACAGGACCATTTGGTGGATTCGGATCCGCTCATCACGCTCACCCATATCCACAAGATCTACAAAATGGGCGACGTCGAAATCCACGCGTTGCATGGTATTTCGCTTCAGATCAGGCGCGGCGAGTTCGTGGCCATCATGGGCGCGTCAGGTTCGGGAAAATCTACGACGATGAACATCATCGGCTGCCTCGATCGTCCGACGCGCGGTCATTACTTTCTTGAAGACCAGGATGTTTCGAGACTTTCGAAGGATGAACTAGCCGACATACGCAATCGCAAGATCGGTTTTGTCTTCCAGGGTTTCAATCTGCTCGCCCGCACCTCGGCTCTTGAGAATGTCGAGCTGCCGATGCTTTACCTGGGCGTCAAAACTGATGAGCGTCTGGCCCGCGCCAAAGAAGCGCTGGAGTTGGTCGGACTGGGCGACCGTCTCGACAATATGCCCAATCAACTTTCCGGCGGACAGCAGCAACGCGTCGCGGTCGCTCGCGCGCTGGTGAATCGACCCACGATCATCCTGGCAGACGAACCGACTGGAAACCTCGACAGCCGCACTTCAGTTGAAGTCATGGACGTATTTCAATTCCTCAACCGCGAGCACGGCATTACCATCGCGCTGGTCACACACGAGGCGGACATCGCGCAGTATGCCAAGCGCGTAGTAATCTTTAAAGATGGCCGAATCAAGCGTGACGAGCCGATGGCGAATCAGCGTTCGGCGCGCGAGGAACTCGAGAGAATGCCGCCCGTTGTCGAAGATGAGGATGAGGAGGACGAAGAATGAATCTGCTTCTAACATTCAAGGTCGCGTTGCGCGCGCTCGCTCGCAACAAGATGCGCTCCATCCTGACCATGCTCGGCATTATCATCGGCGTCGGCGCAGTGATTGCGATGGTGGGCATTGGCCAGGGGGCGTCGGCGTCGATCCAGGCGCAGATCGCGAATCTCGGCAACAACATGCTTATCGTGCAGTCCGGTTCGGCGAACACCGGTGGCTTACGCGGCGGCGCCGGATCGACAAACACCCTCACGGCCGACGATGTCGACGCGATTCAACGAGATTGTCCGTCGGTGCAAGCCGCTTCGCCCAGCGTGCGCGCCAATGGCCAACTGATATTTGGAAATCAAAACTGGTCGCCCTCAAGCGGCATCTCAGGCGTCAACGAAAAGTTTCCGCAGATTCGCGCCTGGCCCGTTGCTACTGGTGAGTTTTTCAGCGAGGCCGACGTGCGCAACGCGACGCGCGTCGCCGTCTTGGGCAAGACCGTAGTCGATAATCTGTTCGCGGGAGGCGATCCCATAGGTCAGATGCTTCGGGTTCGCAACCTGCCTTTTAAAGTAGTCGGCGTGCTGTCAATTAAAGGGCAGAATCAATTTGGCCAGGACCAGGATGATACGGTGCTGATTCCCTATACCGCGGCGCAGAAGAAGCTGCTTTCGATCACCTGGATCAACAGCGCGAATGTCTCGGCGATCAGTCCCAAGGCCACCGCCAGCGCACAAAGAGAGATCACTGACCTGCTCCGCCAGCGCCACAAGCTCGCTCCAAATCAGGAGGACGATTTCTTTGTTCGTAATCTTACGGATGTAGCTGACGCCGCTAACCAATCGAGCACTATTATGACCAACCTGCTGGCCTCGATCGCCGGCGTCTCGCTCTTGGTTGGCGGCATCGGCATCATGAACATCATGTTGGTGTCGGTAACCGAGCGGACCCGCGAGATTGGCATCCGCATGGCAATTGGCGCACGCAGCGGCGTCATCCGGCGTCAGTTCTTGATCGAGTCAATCACGCTCTCGCTCGTCGGCGGCGTGATCGGAGTGTTCTTCGGCATCGCGACATCGATTACTATCTCGCGGACTCTGGGTTGGCCCACGCTGATCTCGCCGCTATCAGTGATGATCGCGGTGGTCTTCTCGGTCGTAGTCGGCGTTGCCTTTGGTTATTACCCGGCGCGCAAAGCGGCCTCACTGGACCCGATCGAGGCGTTACGATATGAGTAACAAGCGTGCGAGTCAGTGACCACGACCCGGCGCCGCATATGCAATCGCGGATAAACTACGTTCGTACTTTGCCAATCGCGGCGCTGCTTCTCCTCTTTGCCACACCCCTCTTCGCTACGCGCCATGAACGCGTGGTAGATTCGTGGCGACCGCTGAACTATGACGTTGCGATAACACTTAATGACGAACTCACCGCGATTACGAACGCCCGCACCAAAATCACGATTCAGATCTTGAAGGAGAACCTGGCGGTCGTCGATCTCGACTTCGGGGAGATGGTTGTCGATGCCGTCAGTGTCGACGGCGGTGCTGCCAAATTCGAGAGGTCGCCAGGTTCGCTCAACGTACAACTGCCCAAAGCCGCCAACAAAGGCAGCCGCGCGGTTATCGCGGTCGAATATCACGGCAAACCAAAAGATGGATTGATTCTTACCGCCGACAAAGACGGCAAGCCGTCAGCGACAGGAGATAACTGGCCGGATCACGTTCATCACTGGATTCCCTGTTTGGATCATCCATCCGCAAAAGCAACGGTGACGTTCACAATCACCGCGCCGGCGAAAGATTTGGTTGTAGCGAATGGCCGGTTCGATCGAGTACGCGATAATTCGCAAGCGACGCGGACCTGGACGTACGCAGAAGCCGTACCGATTCCGGCTTATTGCATGGTGATCGCAGTTGGCGAATACGCCAGGGCCGAGCCGACAACGCCCGCGATCGCACCGCTCTCTTATTATGTGCCACAATCCGAGGCTAAATTTGCGCCGCAAGGATTCGCACCCGCCGCGCCGTCGCTGAAGTTTTTCAGCGAGACCATCGCTCCCTATCCGTACGAGAAGCTCGCCTTGATTGTGGGCGCTACTCGCTTTGGTGGGATGGAAAACTCAAGCGCGATCATTTTTGCGAAGACGCTTTTCGACTCGAAAAGCGCGCCCCGGATGAGCCGAGCATTCAATATTCCTGAGCGTCTCGAAGACATCGTGGCGCACGAGATTGCGCATCAGTGGTTCGGCGATTCCGTCACCGAATCCACCTGGTCGGACTTGTGGCTGAGTGAAGGGTTCGCTACCTATTTCGCCGGTTTGGTTGAGCAGAAGTATGACGGCGAAGATGCCTTCCACGCTTACATGAAGCGCGCCGCGGACACCTACTTCGCGTACGAGAAAACGACGCGCACGCCCATCCACGACACTGAAACTGAAGACTTGATGAAGCTGCTCAATGCGAACAACTATCAGAAAGGCGCGTGGGTGCTGCACATGCTGCGCTCGCAACTCGGCGACGACGCCTTCTTTCGCGGCTTACATGATTACTACAGCGCGCATAAGAACGCAAACGCAAGCAGCGACGATTTACGAGCAGCGCTGGAAAAAGCGTCGGGACATGACCTGAAACAATTTTTCGCAAGCTGGGTCTATGGCACAGGCCACCCGCAATATCAGATGTCCTGGCGATGGATTAGCACAACGAAAACCCTTAAGCTCACTCTGAGACAGACGCAGCAAGAGGGCTTCTTCCCGAACGTCGTGCCGCTTCATTTGGCAACGGCAGACGGAACACTCCGCCTGGCGATCAAGCCGACGGGCAAGGAAGCCGTCGCAGATTTTCATTTAGATCAGCAACCGACCACAGTCCTAATTGATCCTGACTATACTATTCTGAAAGAGATAATCAATCAGCCAGCGGTGAAATCTAGAGTCCCGTAGGGACGGAATATTTATAGGACCGGCAGCCTGCTTCGATCGATCCACGAGCGGAGCGAAATGTTCTCCATTTCGTTCCGCTCGTGAACTCTTGCCGCTGGTTGACCCCTCTATAGATATTTCGTCCCTACGGGACTCTTAGTCACTAAGCCGGTTCAATGCACGCCTGCGCACTCGCTATTCGCATGCATGAACACTGAGCTGAATCGTAGTTGATATTCCGCCGAAGTAATAAACGCGCAGACCATGCCGCGATAGTTATTCGGCTGTCGATTGTTTAGTACGTCCAGCCAGAATGCGTAGCCGCTTGGATCGGCGTCACGCCTCAAGTATCCGAAATACTGCATTAACACGAAAGACGGATTGTATTCACGATCCTTGAAAGCCTGAATCTCGATCACATCTCCCACGACTTGGGCGCGCTTCTTGCCGGCATTCATAGCATCGATCTGCTGTTGCCGTTCAGTAGTGAATGGCACCAGCCCTGCGGTGTCGAAGAGCTTGTTGACAAACTGCGCGTTGGTCATTGAATCAGGATAGGTCTGCTTGAACTCCGGCCGCAGCACGAAATCGTCCAGCAGGACGGTCTTACTGGCAGCTAAATCCGAACCTCCGACAACTTTCGTCCGATCCGTTACAAACTCCGAATAAGTTGGCTGGCGGCCCAGGGCTCCCTTGTATAGCCGATAGACGAAGCTGCCCGTTACCTGAAACTCGGTCTCAATCACGAATGCTGCTGAGACGCTGATGCGCTCGTCTTTGATGCAGACACTATTGCTTCCACACTGCGTAATCTGGCCAGTCCAATAACCGAGCCCGCCCAGGTCCGGCTGGCGGTCAAGGAAATCCAGATAATGTTGGTTGACAAAGAACTGCGCGTCGTCGAGCGGGTTGGTGGTGGGCGGCGCGACGTCGTTATCGACTATTGTTATGGTCGCCGTTGCCGGACTACCTAGAAACACACCACCGGCAGGATTACTCAGCACAAGCGGTATTGACCGATTTCCCTGAACGTAAGCGTTGTCGATGATCGGCACATTGAAGGTCTTCAGCGTGTCACCCGGCGCAAAATGCAGAGTCCCGCTCACCGGCGTGTAATCGGTGCTGGCCGATGCAGGGTTAGCGTTGCCACCCGAAATGGAAAAATCGACCGTTGCTGCCTGCGAAGTATCTCCGAGCCGGGTCACAGTGATCGTCGCCCCGCCGGCGCTTTCGGAGACTATGTAGCTTGCGGTGCTGAATTGAAAACTGCTTGCCATAGCCGACGACTGAAACTGGCCGCGAATCTCGCCATTGGGAAAACTGTTGCTGTGAACGTTGATATAGAGAAGACCACTCTTAAGGTTCTGCACATCTGACGCCGCCAGCGTGATCACGAAATCGCTGAGATTGCCGTTAGTCAAGGGGAAGATTATTGGCGCGCTAACACCCGGCGCTCCCGGGCCATGAATATGCGCTGCGGTCTCAGCGCTTGAGAGACCATCAAAGTTGAGCGAAACGCGTGCCGTCGTCTCGTCGGGACTGAGCAGGACGGTCGCGGTGCCGGTAGCAGTTGAATTGTTCGGTGGCGTCTCTTGCGCGCCAGTCAAGTTGGCAACAAAGAGCGTTGGCTGCTTGCCGGAAATCTCGTAGACCGCTGAGTTTGTGTTTGAGACCACAAACAGATCGCCATTCGGTCCTGTCTCGATGTCCGTGGTGATGCCAAAGTCTCTGCCGATCCGCAAACTTTCGCTCTCCGTGATATCGAATTTGTCCAGGTTGTCCGCAACCAGATCGTTGAGTCGCGAATCGCTGAAAGCAAAGTGCAAGCGATCAGGTGTTAGCTTGAAGCGGAAAAGAAAACCGCCGTCAAGAAAAGTGCGCGCTGCCCCGACAAACATGTCGCCTTCGAATTGCGGCCCCAGTCCCCTGCCCTGCACAAATCCGACTGGCGACACGGGAATCGCGTATTTCCAACTGAATTCCGGATCGTTGTAGTGCGCGCCCGGCAGCATGTAGAGACCCGACAGCGCATCTTGTGGCGTATCGGCAATCAGCGATGGCGGCCAGCGCAACTGTTGTAAGTTTCCGGCTCCGTAACTCGTTTCGATCTGTTTGTACTGTGCTACGCGGCTTAGCGGTCCCATGATCTGCACCCAGCCGTTGTTTGAGCCGGCTGTGACGCGATTCAATTCGTCAAACGCATCGTCGCCGTTCTCTTCATCCCATAGAATGCCTGAGATGGGATCGAAGGCCAGACCGAAACTGTTTCGCACTCCATAGGCAAAAAGCTTCTTGATGTTTGCCGCCGCTTCGCCCGTGAGACTAGACTGCGCGTTGTAGAACGGATTATCCGTCGGAGTCGAGCCGTCGTCATTGAGCCGCAAAATGAAGCCGGTCAGGTGATTGTTGTCGGGCTCCGGCCCTCCAAATTGGTCGTCCGGCACTGGCCCTTGTTGATTGTTCTGCAACAACCCGCGCCGACCATTATCTCCCATGATGATGTAAAGCTTGCCGTCCGGACCGAACCGCAGGATGCCGCCGTTGTGATTACCGCGCAGAGGCTGATTGGCATCGGCCTGATACGCGTGCAGTTTGATCAGATTCCGATCAAACGTCAGCGTCGATCCGTTCCAGATATACCGATCGACGCGATTGCCAAGCAAAGCTACGTCCGCCAGATTGGCTGAATCAACACCGGTGCTGCTTTCGGTCCAGTAGAGATAAACAAAATGATTGATATTGAAGTTTGGATGCAGCGCAATTCCCAGAGCGCCCCGCTCAGAAGCGCTGTTTACCGCAAGATCGAGCGCGGTGCTCTGGATCGTTCCGTTTACGACTCGCTGAACTTTTCCCGTGTCCTTCTCGAGCACCAGGAAATCATTCGAGCCGATGAAGGCCATCGATGTGGGCTGGCTCAACCCAGTGACGACAGTTTTGACCGACAGGTTCGGATCCAGCATGGACGGACCAGTTGCCTGATTCGTTACAGTGGTCGTTATGGTGGATGAGTTGTCGCTCGTGTCAGGATCCAGCTCGGTAGCGCTTACACTGGCGGTATTGATTAGCTGGCCCGTCGATTGGGGCGTTACCGCGATAGTCACAGTCGCGAAATTTCCCTTGGCCAAACTCCCCAGATTGCAACTGACCGTCATGGTGCCATTGCACGTTCCCTGGGTCGGTGTAGCCGAAACAAAGTTCACACCAGCGGGAAGAGTGTCGGCCACCGTTGCATTCGTGGCGGGCGATGGACCGCTACTGGTCACGATGATGCGGTAACTGAGCGTGGCCCCAACGGTTCCCGGGTTCGGTGACGCCGTGTCAACAATTGAAAGATTCGCGCTGGTTGGCCCAGGCACAATCAACGACACTGTGGTCGCATGTTGAAGGATGCCGCTGATGGCCGTGATGTTAACAGTGTAGGTTCCTGGTGGCGTTGATGAAGTCGTTGTAATGGTCAGGACCGCCGTCTTGGCATTCGAGTCCGTAATACTCAACGACGGCGGATTGAATGAGCCGCTCGCATCGCTTGATAAACCCGTAATGCTGAGCGCGACACTGCCCGTGAAACCACCCGCTGGTGTTGCCGTGACGTTGTAGGTCGTGCTGTTCCCGGGATTAATTGTTTGCGACGGCGGACTGGCGGACACGGCAAAGTCCGCCGCGGGAGCAGCGTCCGAGATCTTCACAATGAAAGCGTCGCTGGCGCCACCGGCATTGGCGGCCTGTAACGGCGAGGACGTGGGAAAATTGTTCGAAGCCGTGAAGCCGGTGACGTATGCGTTGCTGGACGTGTCGAGCACTATCGGATTCGTTGAAGTCACCGTGCTGACGTTGTTCTCGTTACCGCTGCCGCCAAGGTACGTCGAATACTGAAATGAGCTGCCGGTAGAATTAAGCTTCGCCACGAACGCATCAAAACCGCCACCCTTCGCGCTTTGCAACGGGCTGACTGTAGGAAAATTCGTCGACGACGTAAAGCCCGTCACATAGACTTCGCCTGCCGAGTTAACCGCGATACCGGTGCCACGATCGTCACCGCTGCCACCCAGGTAAGTCGCATAAACCTTCGCGCCCGCGCTGGTGATCTTCGCGATAAAGGCATCAAACGAACCGCCGCTGGCGGGCTGCACGGAGTTCAAGACAGGAAAATCATTAGAGGACGTTTGGCCGACAACGTACATATTATTGCCGGCGCTATCAAGGGCCACGCCGTAAGCCTTGTCGTCGGCGATTCCACCCAGATAACTGCAGAAGATCAGTGAGTTAATGCCGCTGGCATTCGTATCGATCTTTGCCACAAAGGCATCGAAACTTCCGCCAAAGGAATTCTGAAAAGCATTTTGAGTAGGAAAGTCGCTGGAACCAGCAAAGCCGGCCAGGTAAGCATTGCCGGCGGCATCGACCGCGACGCCGCTGCCGCGATCGGTTCCGGAACCTCCCAGATAGGTTGAGTAAAGCAAGCTAGTGCCTGCGGGATTGAGCTTAGTCAAAAATGCGTCGGTGTCGCCGGCGCGAGTGCCTTGATACGCGTTGACTGTTGTAGGAAAGCCTTGCGACTTAGTGCCGCCGGTAACGTAAGCATTACCAGCCGAATCAATTGCGACGCCCTCGGTCGAATCGTTTTCTTCTCCGCCAAGAAAGGTCGAATAAACCAAACCATTGCCTTGCGCATTTAACTTGAGAACAAACCCATCAAAGTCGCCGCCGCGATAAGTCGGTGCTAAAACGCCAGGCGTGGTTGGGAAATTCGTCGACGAAGAATCAACGCGCCCTACGACGTACACATTGCCGCTGCTGTCAACAGCGATCCCATCACCACGATCCAAACCGCTGCCGCCAACGTAAGTTGAATAGATCACGTTAGCCCCGGCTGCGTCGATCTTTGTCACAAACACGTCGGCTAACCCGGCGTTCGTGCCAAATGCCGCGTTCTTCAGTGGAAAGTTGATTGAGCTGGTGGTGCCTGCAATATAGACATTGTTGCTGCTGTCGACTGCGATGCTGCTGCCCAGATCGTCACCACCGCCACCAAGATATGTCGAGTACACCAGCGTGGGATCGATCACCAACGGTCGGGTGCGATCATATGCACCGATCTGAAAACCAACTTGCTGCTTGCCAAGCAAAACGTATCGGCCGTCAATGAGGCGCTGGTCTCCGTTTACCTGCTGATAAACAGTCGGTTTCTGCTGGCGAACTTCGGCTGCGCCACTGGTCAGGACCAGATCGCCATTCGAAGCTATCTGCGCTCTTGCCTGCAAGTCGAAACCGAGTCGAATGGTGCTTGGATCTGCTCCAGGCGCAACTTCAAAATCGTATTCCAGTTGCCGCTGATTACCGTAATAGGTGAGATCTATTCCCGCATAGATCTGCTCGTAACTGACCTTGCGATATGCAGGCACGTCTGTGCGCCACTGCTTTGGATCGTTGCCGATAAAATAGTTTTGCCGACCGGGAAGTTCATCAAGCCCTCGCACTTGAGAATGCTTGTTCGCGCCGAGCAATCGTAAGGTTAGTACCCGCGCGGACGCTGAATGGCGCGAGCGTAAAGAAGAGTCAGGGACACTCACGTCATTGTTGAGTGGCTCTTTCTTTTCGCTTACTCGTTCATTCTTCCGCAAAACAAAGACAGCTTCCGAAGCAGTAAGGAACAGACCGTAGCCACTCCCGCGCGAAAAGAATTTTACCTTTTCATTGCTCCTCCCGAGGTTTGGTTCGAAGCGGAGAGGCAGGCTGGACGTAACTTTGCGGAGGTCGAGCCTGGCTTTATCAGCCGAGACGCGAACGGGCGGCAGTGGATTACTATTTTTTTCCGCAGTGCTGGCGTTGTACGAAACGAGAAGCAGGCCGGCAATCAACAGTAGAATGAAGTTCGTTTTGAATTTTCGCCACCTGCTT
>Ga0137378_10002240_pt1 | contig 16546 bp, 22 predicted proteins | sample SagtaG_21_FD_104813 | JGI IMG/M metagenome (GOLD analysis project Ga0137378, IMG submission 104813) | Vadose zone soil microbial communities from Sagehorn Ranch, Mendocino, California, USA - Sage2_L_60_16 metaG | ecosystem: Environmental > Terrestrial > Soil > Vadose zone | place: USA... | reverse complement strand
TCGCATGAAGGCAGCGCGTTCGGGATAATGACACGCGTTCACTATATATGGAGAGGGATGCTGCAACCGGAGGCGCTCTCCGACCGGTTGACCTGCTCAGCATCCCTCGACTTCGCAGACTGCACCCGAGGGACAGGACGCCATCAAAACACCGCCGGATGTTGACGCTGCACCGTCGCATTAATCCCCACGGGTAAGATGGTGATAGTTGGAACATCCGGCGTCGCTCATCTGCGCGCGGAAAAAGTCTAGTGAAACGCTAGACTTTCGCCCCTAAATTCGCCTTTAGAATGAGTGGCTTACCGCCCAGCGGCTTCAAAAGCGCCTACTTCGAGCGTTGAACTGTCACAAAGCAGGTTCAATGCGAACCCGCATCAGTCCAATAGAATCAATAGCTTGTGGTCTTCTGTGCTAGTTTTCGTGTGCTAACCGGCATTAGATCGACAATCTGATTTCAGACTTACCGCGCTGGCTTTCAACGCCTAAGTTGCTGAGTCACAATGCTTTAATGTACCCCACGCACGTCGCAGTCATTGCTATCGCTGCCAGGAGCAGCTTATCAATGGCGTGAAGGGGAAAGGCGAGACTCGTTGTAAGTATAAGGAAAGGAGTCTCTTAGCCGATATTAGGCCGCCGGTGGCGCCCCCCGGAACCCGCGCACTGTCTGCTCGGCCTAGTTGGAAATTTTGAGCTGTGGGGATTCAATACCCCCACGACAGCCCCCATTTTTTTACCTCGCGCCAGAAGCCAGCAGAACGCGATTACGACCATTCCAGAAGGAGGAAATCACCGTTGGCAAGGTTCAAAACTAAGACCCAGATCACCCTCGAAGCCGTGTTAGACGACCCCCACGCAACACCAGGCGACAAGATTAAGGCGACGGAGTTACTTGAGAAGTACAAGGGGCAGCGCACCAACCGGCGCCGACATACCAAAGCCAAGGCTCTTTTGGGGCTGGGCGCCAAGCAGCGCGTCAAAGAGCTATTCCCTGAGGGCTACCACGCTACCGGCGCCATCCGTTGCGATGACCCCGATTTCCGGATTGTGTACGCAGCCGAAGGCACAGAAATAATTCCTCCCGCGACTGACGAGGAACGGGCGAAGGCCGCGCCGATCAAAGCAAAGCTGGAAGCCAGTCACGCTCGCGAGGTTGAGCTGCGAAAGAACGAAACCGTTCTCGGAACAATAAAACGCTGGACAAAAGAGAATGCGGAGAGCGCGGCAACCCCGGCAAATTCAGATTCAAAAAACTAGTGGTGCTAGAAACTAGCGCCTTCAGCGTTGGAAGGGTGCTTTCGCGGGTTGCCACTTTTCAGGCGTTGCTCTTTCTCATCCAGCATTCGGTTGATTTCTTGTACCAGCACCATCAGCTTTTCAGAGTTCTGTTCGATGGCGGCCTGTTCGCACAGTTCTAGCCACCGTTCTTTCACTCTTTCTTGCATCACGCCTACTCCAATCTGGCAAGCGTTGGACGGAGGTTGCGAGGCACGTGGGTTATTGCAAGCATTCGACCAAATTTGGAGAGCCCGTTAAGCGGAACAAATAACAGGCGTTTGCGGCAGCATATTTCGGACGGGCAACAGAGAGCGTTCGCACGGGGATGAGAAGATTTTCCCGTTCACAGGGCAGAATCGGCGTACCGCGATTAGGGTAGAGGCGCAGCGTATTGCAAAGACCTACGGAAAGCGAAAGAAAAGTTGAAGATGGAGGGGGCTTCACTTCGTAGTTATTGCAACCATCTCGTTCGCCTTGGGATCCTCCGTTTCCAGCTCAGTTATTTTCTGGCGAAGGATTCGTTTCTCGTCAATGATGTCGAGATCATCTGGACTGATTAGCTTCGTGCTCTCCAAATCACGCAGACAGTCCTTCATTGCGTCCACCAACTCAGGCTTGGAAACGTGGCGCATTGCACACCCCGGCTCTAGGATGTCAAAGCATCGCACTCAATCAGTACCGCACATGGGGTATTTTCAGAGCGGGTTTCCAGGGCAAAGATAAGGGCCGTCAGCTTTGCCAACGGCCCATACGCGGGAAGCGCCTTATTCCCTCGAAACGTTTTCTGCCGCGCTGTTCTTAATCCCTTTCGAGTCCCGACAATCCCGCCGGTCATCCGGCTAATCAAGCAAAAACTAACGGCACTAGAACTAGTGCCTCAACAGAACTTCAACAGGAGGAACAAGACAATGTTCTATGGTTATCTGACAGGCCGACCCTATGAAACGATTGCAGCAATGCAGGCAGGCGAAAGAGAAGTAGCCCAGCGCGAAGCAGCCCAACTAACTCCCGATCCATTTTATGAACCCGGCCCTTCACCCGAAGACATAAAAGCTGCTCACGAAGTGGTTCAGCGAGAGCAGCAGGACGCCGCGAAAAACATGGCGGAAGAGCGCGCCGCCGAAATCTTTTGCCAGCTCCATCCCGAATTTGTGCAGTCCAAGAGAAACGCCGCCGCAATTGAAATGTTGCTTCAGTCACGGCATAATCGCCGATCAGTACGTCACCGTTGAGGACATCGAAACTGCTTACGACGAATTACGCCAGCGCGGACTAATCGATGTCGATCAGTCAAAACTCGTTGAAGCCCATCGCGCCGAAGTATCTGAACAAGCCAACGCAATCCGCACCGCGCGAAAGTCTAGCGGCATTTCGAACAGGACTCTCCGCACCGTCTCGCGAAGCACAAGGCAGCAATACAACGAGGACGATCTTTACGGGCTGAGCTTGGATCAACTCCGCGAGTTGGCGATGCGTGAGGCTTTTGGAGAATAGTAATGCCAATCACCCCGGAAAAAATGTACAACGGCAAACTCGCTGTCCAGCTCCCGCCAAAACTGCTGCCCGCATTCGTGTTTCTGAGCGAAGCCGCCATCACCCATCCCGAAGTCGCGGGCTTTCCCACGTTCTATCTATCCGCGTGGGCAGGCAATGAGGCGGCCATTAGAAAAGTCTTAGAGATTGTCTTCGTGGCTCATTGGGCAGGAGTTCGTCATGCCCACACGCAAGATCAGCACGCGATCTCGAACGCGATCATCTTTCTCGGGAACAAGCTCGCCGAGAGTCTGGAACGCAGCGCGCTGCCGACGTACGAGGAAGAGAAGCCCGCAACCGCAGCGCCCGCAACAGAAGCTCAGCAACCAATTCAAAAACCCGCGCCAGTGAAAAAAGCAGAGAAGCAACCCGCGAAGCAATCGAAACCGGCGCCAGAATTTAGCAGAAAACCCGGAACACTCGCAACGGAGAAATAAGCATGTCCACACCCGTAATCGCCCCAGACGATAGCCTTTCATCACCTCTTCAAATTCCAACAAGCCCTGACGCTGTTAACGCGCAGACACCCCAGCCCTCGCAGCAATCGCCCGTGCAGCAACCCGCGCCTCAATCGCTGGACGATACCAGAGCCATCCTAAGCGGCCAATCCAGCTCCGTCGCGAGTGGCGCCAACGCAGGCGCGCAGGACACGCAAAGCACCGTCCCCGCAACGAGAACCGGCAACATGTTTGGAAGAATCTTGAGGGGCGCGTTGATGGGACTAGCCGAAGGCGGAATCCCTGGTGCCGTGGCCGGAGGAATCGACCCGAACCGCGCAAAGGCTGTCTATGACGCACAGGGCGCGAAGATCAACGCCGCGAAGCAAACAGCGCAGATGGAACCACAGCTCCTTGGAGCGAGAATCAAGCTCGCGAATGTGGAAGCCGCGAAAAGCGTCGCCGAAGCCTATCACACAAACCAGCTCATCGATGCTTTCCCTCAAAGCGTTCAGCAAACGATGGAAGATCACCAAATGAAAGTCGGAGACTTTCTGATCGGGCTTGGCTTCACGCCCACCGTTTTTCCCATGACTACCGAGGGCGCACAGGCCCACCTCGAAAACCAGACAGCAGCCCAGGGCGCCGTTCCATCCCAGACCGTCCTTCACTTCCCATCCAGCGGTTTAAACATCTCGTTCACCGGCAACGCGAACAGTCTCGGCAGCCAACTCGGCTTCATCCAAGACGTTCAGCGTGTGATGGGAACGCCAGACGCAGGGTTGATGAACAGCACGCAGTGGGCGAAGCTAACACCGGCTCAGCGTGACAATGTCGCACGGAATGCGATGACCACGTTTACGCCCGAAGACCTGTCGCCCGATCGTCTTCCCATTGAGATCGCGAAGCGCCAGCAGTATCTCTCCAACATTGATTCGATCCTGAAGAAAGACCCGAGTAGTACCGTGGCCCAGTACCGAGAACCAATCCAATCCGCGATCAATATTCTCAAGTCCGCACAGTCCGGCCACATCCAAACACAACTTCAGGCAAAGCAAGGCGAAGCCGCAATCAGCGATCAGTTCAAACAGATCGATGAGCAGCGCAAACTCGCAGCGCCGGGAAACATGTTCTTTGGTTCAACCAGTGACGGCACACAAGTCGCGGGAACACTCGAAGAACTTCAACAGTCCGGCGCTGTGGGAATCAGTAAACTGCCGAGCGACGAATCCAAGAAAGTTATTGTCGCTCGTCAAATGATTTCCCCCGGCGGATTGTTTCAGCAGGTCGGCGGGGAGATCGCAGCCATTCAGGCTCGGGACAAAGCGACCGGCGGCAACAGTCTCGACGGCATCGCTAATCATTGGAGCGATTTCATGGCTGGCAAGTACGCAACAGATCCGCAGTTTGCTGCTCTACGCACAAGCATGGGATTACTCTCGACAGCCTTAATGCAAGCGCACGTCGGCGCTCGTGGCTCCCACGAGATGCTTGAACACTTTAAGGAGCTGGCTGACTACCGCGTGTCCAACGCGCAAACGCTCGGCTCCGCGCTGGCAGCGGAATATCGCTATGTGCATGAGAAGGCGATGCTCCCGAAACAAGCGCCGCAGGCCGCGCAGAATGGAGGCAAGTAATGTCAGCGATACCAACCCCATTCGATTCTCTTGCTGGCGGACAGCCGCCAGCGCAGCCTCAACAACAGCAGCAACAGCCGCAGTCGGGCGCAGCGACACCGTTCGACAATCTCGCGTCCTCGGCACCGAACGCCGAACTGAGTAGGCCGGAACCAGCAACGCCGCAAGTGACCAAGGCGACCAACCCAAAGTTAGCTGCCGCGATGGCACAGAAAGATGCGTCACCGGCAGCGGGTGCTGTGGCGTTGGCTGCCCCCGTTGCTCTCGCCGCTGGGCCGGTCGCAGACTCCGAATTAGCCGCAACTGCCGCTCGTCTGCTCGCTCCAATTGCTAAAAAGTACGGCATTAAGGCACTGGAAGGTGCGGGGCTTGGGATGGGTTACAAGCTCTACAAAGAACTCGAAGGCTTATTCGGAAAATAACCAGAATGTGCGGTTCTCTAAGTTGCACGACCGCCGCATGTTCGGACAGGAGAAGGGGAACGGTAGCCCCGCTAAGCCCATAGTCGCGAAGCAGCGCCGAATTGAAAATCCAAGAAAAGACAAGGGAGAAATGCCCGCGAAAAAGTATGTTGCTTTTGTAGTAACTATGCCGAACGCATCACAGTTAAGGACTCCGACCTATCAGGCTGCCGTGGAATGTGCTGTGGCACGGAGGGGTTCGATCGAAGAAATCTACACACCAGACAATTCATTCGCGAGCCGCGATAACGACAGAGAACCGTGGAAACCCGTGTGGCCCGAATGGAAGGAAAGGAACTAAAACAAATGCACCCGCTTTTTCAGAATCTTCAGAACCACAATTTGAATGAGGCGAACCCCCACGCGGAGCCACACAGCGCGCCGCATCCGTTCGCCGGGGCTGTGGAAGCGTTCAACTCAACCGATCAAAGCCAAGGGCAAGCAACGCGAGGCGCGCAGCCATCGCAAGAGGTCACGCAGTTCAGCGCCCACATGCTGCCGTTCGGGAATCAGGGATACAAGTCGCGCAGGGGAAAGCGATGAGTGAGTTTCGTCCAATCCCCGGCGCCGAAAGCCACGAGGTAAACCGGTTTGGAGTTGTGCGCCGTCGTGCTGATCCGGCCAGAAGCAACGGCGCGCGCAATCAATTTCGAAAAGGCTACAAATCGCAAGCGGGGGGTTGGTGCGTTTGGCTCAGGACGGCAAACACATTCTGACCACGACTCGCCGCGTGCTCGTACAGCGAACTTTTGGATCATCGTGGCCAGCGGGCAATCGCGGGGAGACGAACGGACACTGCAAATTGAGCGAGGCTGCCGTTGTCGAAATCCGTGAGCGGTATGGGCGGGGCGAGTCTTTGTCGGGGCGTGCCGGGGAGTTCCACGTAGGCGCAGCGAACATTCACGCGATTGTCAACGGGAGATCGTGGAAGCATCTCTTGCCGGGGTTCCAGTACGTGAGTAGGCACCGGCATTGCCGTTGATGGAATGGGGTATCCATCGATCAACTTTTTTCGTTTCCCGGTATTGTTCCAAAATCACTAAACTGGTCGATTTCCGTGCGTAATTTGCAGGGCTCTGCTACACTTGCGCGTTTGTAGATTTCGGCAGCAAAGGGCGTTGTGGAGGTGCAGATGGGATCATACTCGGTACGTCTTCCTATAGGTGTGGCACCCTCCCAGTTTTTTCGTGATATCCCAAGGCAAGCGCGGTCATTCTTGCGGCAGGGCCTTTCTGTCTTATCTCGTCTGTTCCCTCGCTATTCGGAAGCCGTGCTCAGTATTCCTGTTGAAACTCTCATCTCACGGACGCAGCCGGAACCAGGGGAGATTGCAAGCAAACTGGGACTTACGGTTTCCGATGCGACAAATTTGATAGGAGCGTTAAGCTTCCTCGCACTGGTTTCATCAACTTCCGCTGAAGAACCGATAGCCACAACTGTCGCCGCTCTGCTGGAAACGCAGTTCATTACTGAAACTGAGCGGCAAGCGGTGGAAAGTGTCCTGACGCACTTTCAAGCAGAACGCACGAAGGTCACCGGTGCCTTTCGTAAGGCCGCCGTGAGTTCTCGTGTCCTTCCTTCTCTGGTGGACTTTGAGTTGAGCGTTGACATTCGCGTGGACTTCGAGAAGGAACAGATCGCACTCGCTGTCCCGATAATTGTGGCCCATCTCGATACGGATGCAGCGCACGAGGAGCTATGGTTTCAGATGAGCAAGACCCAGGTTGAAAGGCTGTCGGAAGACTTGAGAAAAGTTCTTGGGAGATTGGATCAGGCAGAAAAATGGGCGCAAAGCCGCGCCTGAAGACGTATGTTCGATGCTCATATTTTCGAAGCTCCGAGTTTTACGGTCTGGAACATCGTGTACACAGCAATTGGTGCATCTGTGTTTTGGAGCACGTGGGGGCGCACGAAGCTGAGGGCGTTCATTCTACCTGACCTGATACGCTATCTCCCTTGGAAACGTTGGCACCCGTTATTTGAATTCGTGCTGTTCATAGCCATTGGCTGTGTCGTAGGTGTTGGCATGACAAATCCTACGAATCCGCGCCAGGCAATCACGGCGGGTCTCGGCTGGACGGGTGCAATTGCTCGGCGAAAGAATACGGCATAGACTATGGAATGCCACGAATGAGTGAAAGAACCTATCGGTTTTGGACGACGCTTTGTTTGATTCTTGCAGTCGCGTCAGCGTTTCTGTTCGACAAAGCCGGACATCTAAACTGGCTTGTGGGCACGGTAGGGATCATTGCGGCGATAGTCTCGGTCTGCATCTATTTTTACAATTCCGATTCGGAGTCTCGTCCAAAGCAGCAGGAAGAATACGACTTGCAGCCAGTTTCGGCTGCCCATGAGTATATCGTCACAGAAGAAGTTTCTCATGAATATATCGACGCAGAATACGTTGATGACCGGGCAGGTGAAGGGCAAGTTCTAAAGGACGCATATCGGCAATTGTCGTTCTGGTCGCTAACCATACCTCACGCCGACCTATCAAAAGAAAACTTGTTGGTCTACCTGGATGAGTGGCCTCACACTCTAGACACAAACTATTGGCATTACCGTGCTGCTCCGAGAGAAGAAGTTGAACCAAAGCGATTCGTCAATGTAGTGGTTGAAATTGTCGAGAGGCTTTCAAAAACGTGCGAGTTTGAATTGAATCTTCGCGCGGGTGGTCTGATAATTCGTCCAAGGTTGATGCATGGCGCTGATGAGCGGTTTTCGGAATCGCCAGAACGGCGCTATGAACCTGAAACTCGCAGGGAACAAATCCACTGAGGAACTTTGGTTCCCGGCTGACGCGACAAACTGACGCGGGTTAATCACTTCATCACGAAAACGGTGCCTCTTCGGCTAACATAGATGTGTGGCAGGAGTGCTCGAAACTCTAGTCGAAGGTCTGGCGAAGTACTCGTGGCGTACTTTCTTCGGTATCTTCATCGCCAGCAGCGCGATGCTTCTCTTTCCGGATCGATTGGGCGCAAAGGACTGGGTTAACGCCAACAAAGTTTATCTGGTCATTGCACTGCTCGTGAGTGGTGCGATCTTGCTCACACATGTTGTAACCCTAGTTCATGCGCGAATCACAGAGCATCGTGATAGACGCGTTGATCTGCGAATGGTTCCTGGTGATCCTCTTCACGCGAACTGGAGCATCAGTCAGAGTCCTTCGGACAAGAAACCAATGATGATTCTGCTGTGCTCAATGAACTTCGCCCACAGCGAGAACATCAGCATCATTTTGAAACGCGGCTACTTGTCGGGCACCAGAGAAGTGTTCGCGATGAATCCCATCGTCGTGGAGGGTACGCAAAATGGGCACGAGTCAATCTGCATCAGCGTGACGCCAGTTAAAGCGAAACCTGGGAACAAATTGAAAGCTAGACTCGTGTTTGTGGATCAATTCAACAATAAGCACAAGAGCGAGAAGATCACCTTCAAGCCGAACACAATACCCGATGACTTTATTAAGACCAAAATTCTGACGGCTTTTCCAAACTGTGCGTTCTGTGGTCAGCCGGTCACGTTTGAGGATCAGGCTAAAGAAGCACAGATGACAGCGCACACCGTCTGCATCTGGCACTGAGCAGAACACTGCTCCCATCTTTATCGTTGACACGGCGGGACGGACGGATTCAAAAACTAACCCGACAAACTAACGCGACAAACTGACGCGGGTTAATCACCTCGTAAAGATGCTTATAAGTTAGTAAACAAGTAACTTGTTTCAAGCGCGATTTTTTTATAGACGAGGTTACTTTGCAGCACGATCCGAGTCGCGTACGTTTGTGGCAGGAGGAAACAACTAATGATGCAGCTCGGAAATCTGGCAATCGTTCGCGGGAAGAGTAACGGCACTCGGTTGGGTTAAGATTGTCACCTTGCAGCTTAAAGACGGTTCTAGGCTCGTCAAATTTGTTCCGGTGTCCGTCGCGCAATTGGACGAGAAGTAAGAGCGAGGCGAAGCAACTCCCCCAGCTTTCGCTTTTGTCCGGTTCGTCTTTCCGATGCCTGCATTAGATCGATTCATCGGCGAGCGCATTCTCAACGGCGTCGGATGCGGCTTCGTCGGCTATGGCTCTTACCTCCGACTTAAAGCTGTCCAGGGCGTCATGAATCTCCGCCTGAATAAGCCATTGAAGCCCAGCGAAGATGAGAGAGAAGCCAAGCCACTCCTGCCAACCGGCGTGCCCGAATTTAAAGAATCCCAGGCCAGCGCCAAGGATCACAGCAGCGAACAACCAAGATAGAAACCTCATTCAAAATCCTCCTGTGGCCTACCACGTTCGCGCCGGGAGTTTCGCGAGATGGCTCTCTTTAGGAGAAAAACACTGCTCGCACTATCTTGTAGATTGCGTAGAACGAGACTAGAGCATTCGCAATCTCGCCTATGATGAGTCTCGTATTGTAGCCATTTATTTGATCGCCCAATGCTTTCTCTTGTTCTACGTATGTCCCACTCTCATCTTCGGTGACACCTAGTGCCGTTGCCAAGGTTCTGAAGCGAACAAAAGCTGCGTGGTTGTTCGCGTCTGCCGTGACTGCCAGAAGCGAGGCGTTGTAAAGGATGGCTGCATACAGTTCGACAAGACCCGCTAGCAATACAGTCTCGAATGGCGTACTTGCGACCGACAGGACACCTACGACGATGCCAAGGTAGAGAAGACCTCTTAACACGTACCAAGCGATCTTTGCGTATTTCACAGTGCTAACCCCTTAGTTTCTGCGAAGGGACAACACAACTCCATCTGACTACCGGTATTGTGCCGCATAGCCGTTGCCAATGGGAGAGGCTAAAGCATTACCACGTCCGCGCCGGAAGTTTCGAAAGTCTGTCCGCCATACGTTTCGATGCGAGATCGGCGTAATGGCGCTCAACCACCGCGACCGTATCGCCCAGCATCGCGGCCACGTCAGTCATTGAGCATCCTTCCGCCAACCAGAAATCGACGGCGGTATCACGGAAGCGATGCGAGAGATTCCCCTTGATCCACAGCCCCGCGTCTTGGAAGAGTTGCCGGAGGTCGGTTTGCCAAAGGCCGGTCGCACTGCTCGGCAATGACGCGCCATGACAGAAAACAAACTTTGGGTTCCCGTTCATGACGGTGAGCAGCTGATCCCGTAATGCGTGGTCAATTCTAGGCGTGGCCTTCCTTCCTGTCTTCCGGCGCTCAATCTCAAGAACGCCGTCTGCGGCCTCAAGCACTCGCCTTTCGAGATGCACGACATCGGTACAGGCTAGCCCCGTACTTACGGCGCATTTAATGAATGCGATGACGAGCGGAATTTTCTGCGGTTCATCGGCAAATGTCTTCGGGACTTGAGCCAGAAGCTTTTTCAGCTCGGTTTCGGAGAGTGGCTTCGGCTTTCGGCGCTCACGGCCATCGCGTGTCTGCTTGATCGCGCCCAGGGCGTCGAGTACGGTTTGCCTGTTGCCATCGCAAGAGAAGCGAAGAAAACCGCGAAGGTTCTGTTGCGCTTTTATGCGAGTCAGATCGCCCCAGCTTTTCCAAGAGGCGCGGAAGTCGATTACATCCTGAGGCGTGATGTCGGAAGGATAGAACTTTGTGCGCGATGCCGTAAACTGCTCGAAAAGCGAGAGCTGGTAACGCAGCTTGCGAATTGTGGCCGCGTTTATGTTCTCCGACTCTTTGCGTGTGATGAACGTCTCCACGAGTTGCGCGATTGTGGCTTGGGCGTTGTGCTTCGCGGCTGGTGAAGCTGTCGAGCTGTCGGAGGCTGGCGAACTAGCGCCGTTTAGTCTTGCCTCTAGTTCTTTTGCGTGGGCTTCGGCACTAGCCCAGCTTCGGGTGTTGGCGCTTTCGCGGCGCTGCCGACCGGCGCGGCTGTACCGAAAGAATTTCGGGCAGTCGCAGCCGCGATGATAGGCGCCGAAATGGGCTTTCTCGCAGTTCGGACGGTGCCGCACGAAGATGACAACAACGCTCTTGCGAGCGATCTTAAAGGGTGTGTCGGGCGGTTGAAGCGACTCCATGTGGTTTCTCCCCCGTCAACCACGTCGCCTGGGATTGAATTGATATTAGCCCATGAACTAGCCCATGTCAAGCGGAAACCAGCGCCAGTAGTGGCGGAAGCGAGTGGGAGTCGAACCCACCATCGCCATCAGAGATAACGATCAACGGTTTTGAAGACCGCGAGAGTCACCGGACCCCTTGCGCTTCCAAAAGCACCTGTCAGCTCTCAGCTATCAGCTATCAGAAAAATAAGCCACGGATCAGAACACAGATTCCGCGGATTCTATAAACATCATAGAAGAGATCCGTGAAAATCCGTGTAGATCCCTGGCCCAGGTTCTTGCTCAATCCTCAGTCAATTACTTCGGTTGAGGCACGATTCGCAGATATGGCTTCGGCGACTTCCATCCATCAGGATATTTCTGCTTGGCTTCGTCGTTCGAGACTGCGCCGCTGATGATCACGTCCTCGCCTTGCTTCCAGTTCGCGGGCGTGGCGACTTTGTGCTTGGCTGTGAGCTGAATGGAATCGAGGGCGCGCAGGATCTCGTCGAAGTTGCGGCCGGTGGTCATCGGATAGCTCAACTGCAGCTTGATCTTCTTGTCGGGGCCAACGATGAAGACAGTCCGCACGGTGGCGTTGTCGGCGGCGGTGCGGCCCTGGGAAGTCTCGCCGCTTTCAGCCGGCAACATGCCGTAAAGTTTAGCGACTTTGAGTTGCGGGTCGCCAATCATTGGATAATTCACTTTGGCGCCTTGCGTCTCCTCAATATCGGCTGCCCACTTCGCGTGATCGCTTACCGGGTCAACGCTTAATCCGATAATTTTTGTGTTGCGTTTGGTGAATTCGGGCTGGAGTTTTGCCATGTAGCCCAGTTCGGTTGTGCAGACTGGAGTGAAATCCTTTGGGTGCGAAAACAAAATGGCAAAGCCGTCGCCGATCCACTGGTGGAAGTTAATCGTGCCTTGCGTGGTCTCGGCCGTGAAATCGGGAGCGGTTTCGTTGATGCGGGGAATGCTGGATGTAACTGGAGTCAGAGTTGCAGTGCTCATTATTTTCCTCCTGATGAAATCATTTCTCCGGACGTGCCGGGTGTAAGGGCCTCCACGGTCGCAATGTCGGGGCGAGAACAGCGGGCGAAACCCACCCGCGTTGCGCCGGGTGGATCCAGAATCTCTTGGCTACCCGCAAACCGGCGGGAGAGTACAACAACAAGCACAACGGTTTTGCAAGCAGAATTTCATGTGGATAGGATACGCAGGCTCTGAGGGCGCGTCAAACACAGGTGCATCCGACAAACGTTGTTCTTGTCCGCCAAGAGAGCGGGTACTCATTCGACGTGCGCCAGCTTCGCCCGGCATTAGCCTGACACAAAAAGTTTGTGCCGTTCGCGCCAGGTCGACAATCCAATCGTTATGGCCATAGCCGCCGGCCGGTTCCCATTTATTCAGTTTGACGTGTTCACCTCGCACCCTTTGCAGGGAAATCCGTTAGCAGTGTTCCCCGATGGTCGAGTCCTTAGCGATCAGGAAATGCAAGCCATTGCGCGGGAGATGAACCTCTCGGAGACAACGTTCATCCTACCCAGAAATGACGCCACTGAGCGCGAACGTGGTGTGCGAGTGCGTATTTTTACAGTTCAGGAGGAACTTCCATTTGCAGGACATCCCACGCTGGGCACGGCATTCGCGTTGCGCGGGGACACTCACGCATCGGAAATTCGGCTTGAACTGAATGTGGGTACCATCCCTGTTCGTTTCGAAGATACTTCCGGGCAGCCTGTGTTCGGAGAAATGACGCAGGCGGAGCCGGTATTTGGTCTGGTCCACGACCGAGGCAAAATTGCTGAGGTCACGGGAATCCCTGTGGCGGACATCGATGCGAACCTTCCAATCCAGACCGTCTCGACCGGCGTGCCGTTCACAATTCTTCCATTGAGTAACCTAGAGGCAATCCGCCGGTTGGCGATCAATCAGGCGCGCGCCACAGAGTATCTCAGTGCCTCGGGTGGAAAGTTTTTCTTTTGTGCATCGCGCGAGACGGTGGATCCGACCGCGCGCTTGCATGCGCGAATGCTTTTTTATAACGGTGAGGATCCGGCGACGGGATCAGCTTCCGGCTGCGCAGCCGCATGGATGGTCGAACACAACGTAACGCAACCAGACGAGCGTGTGCTTATTGAGCAGGGCGTAGAAATGAAACGTCCCAGCCGGATTTTCGTTCGTGCCTCGCGACATAATGGCAGAGTGGTTAATGTACGCGTCGGTGGAAATGTTGTTGAAGTTTTGCGCGGAGAACTTTTCTTCTGAATGCACAGCCCGCAAATCCCGCGAAAAACCCAGTGCTGCACATAGCTTGAGATTTTGCAAGGTGGAAAACTCGCATTGGCTTTCGCGACACTTTACACACTGGGTTCCTCCCCGATAGGATTCAGTTCGCTCTAGTCGATTTTCCAACTGACAAATTTGAATTTTTTGCGCCCGGAACTTGGACGCGCGATTTGGAAGGCCCATGAAACCAAAGCGAACGATTCTCTGCGTTGACGATAATGAACAATCACTCTCCATCCGAAAAGTCTTGCTGGAAACCCGGGGTTACCGCGTGCTGGCGTATTCGGACGCGCAACAGGCGCTCGATAGGTTCTCGCAAGGCGGAGTAGATCTGGTCCTCACCGACCTCATCATGCCTGGGATTGATGGATCAAAACTGATCGATGGAATCAAAGGGCTGTCGCCCGAAACTCCGGCAATTCTGCTCTCCGGAAAAATCAAAATTTACGAACGCGAGACCGGCGCGGATGTATTCCTCGCGAAAGGAATGTACTGTCCGGCCGATCTGCTGGAGCGGATTCGCTTGCTGCTAGTGCGTAAGCGCGGTCCGAAACGCGCGCATGCCCGCGCGCAAGCGCCGCCGTCGGTGCACATGGCATCCGCCTGATCTTCAAAATCAAAGACTGGCCACGGATTTGGGCGGATTTTCACGGATCTAAGATCTTGGTCAATTCGTGATGGTCTGCGAAATCCGCTGGCTCTTTGCGGCGCGGAACCAGCACAGGCCTTGTTGTAAGATCAATACTTCGCATGCCCCCGATCATCGAAGCGGTTGATCTTCACAAGACTTACCACATCGGCAAGATTGATGTGCCGGCGCTGCGCGGGATTTCCTTCAGCGTGGAAAAAGGGGAGTTCGTCAGCGTCGTCGGCCCGTCGGGAAGCGGCAAGTCAACCCTCTTCTATTTGCTTGGAGGACTGACCAAGGCTGATTCCGGCAAGGTATTGATTGATGGTGTCGACTTCAGCTCGCTCTCGGACGCCGCACGAACACGTTTGCGCAAGACAAAGATCGGATTTGTGTTCCAAAAATTCAATCTCCTGCCGACGCTCGACGCGCGTTCCAACATCGACGTGGCCATCGACATCGCTGGCAGAAACGGTGATCGTGACCCCGCCCACTTCAATAAGATCGTCGAACTGCTGGGCCTCAGCAAACGCCTGCAGCATCGGCCGGCGGAACTCTCGGGCGGCGAGCAGCAGCGCGTGGCGCTGGCACGGGCATTAATCAATCGTCCCGCAATTGTGCTTGCCGACGAACCGACCGGCAACCTCGATACTAAGAATTCCGAAATCGTGCTGAAGATGCTTCGCCATTCGAACCAGGAACTGGGTCAGACGGTGCTGATGATCACGCACAACCCGGAAGCGGCGGCCTACGGCGACCGGATCATCCATATGCGTGATGGAGAGATTGTTGCGCCTGAAAAAGATCCGCAGTGGCATGTAGGGCACTGAAATTGAATCATAGAATCATTGAGCGATTGAATCATTGAAGAGCCCGACCGAAGGTGCGTGGTTTCAATGGTCGGATGATTTAATCCCTCACTGATTCAATCCAGGTGAAGCTTACCTAGTTTATAATTTCAGTACTGAGCGGGAGTAACTCAGTGGTAGAGTGCGACCTTGCCAAGGTCGAAGTCGCGGGTTCAAATCCCGTCTCCCGCTCCAGATTCTGCTAGGTCCCGCTCAGGTGGACATTTCGCGCGCGGGACGCTACTTTAATATCCGGCAGGGCGCGGTACCCAAGTGGTCAGGGAGAGGTCTGCAAAAAGTCTGCTATTGGCTGCCCGCACGAGTAATCAGTGAGTTAGCCTGCCCTGCCCAGCCCGTTCAGGCCGTCATTCGGGCAGTCTGGTACTCAAGACACAGCGAGAATACACAGCTACTCCCGCGTGAGCTTCTCCAGAGTATCCGCCAGGTTGAGTAGTTGCTGATGCGCGTCGCTGATTGCCTTGATGAAGCCCTCAGTGATCCCTATCAACCGAGTTCGACTCTGATTGAGCCTTGTTGTGACCCCAGGGAAGGAGTTCATTGTTTGCTGGAACCCTCGTATTGCATCGATAGGTTCTAACAAAGCCTTCGCAGATGCGCGAATCCCAGGCAGTAAGGGTTGGATTTCATGTTTTTGATTCGGACCGATGGCGAGGACGATAGGGGCAGCCCGAGCAATAGCGTCGGCACCGGTCGCAACCAAGTTCTCGAATATTGGCGTTTCCGTTTGCGACCGAGAGGCGAAATCATTCAAATCTTGAGCGAAGCCGTCAGCAACTCGTTTGTAAAACCGTAGTCGAGAGCCGGTATCGAGTTGATCTCCCTTTGCCAGCTCGGCAACCCGTTGTTCCATTCGCGTCTTGAAATCAGCGCCGGTTTGCGTTATCCGTTCCCCCACTAGCCTAGTGGGAGTTGGTTAAAACTATCGAGTGCCGTTTCTAGGAGATCGAGGAATCCGATCTCGACGGTTTCCGCCGCAATCGCTTGGGCAGATGGGCTAGCAACGGGAATGGGGATTGATGCCGAGGCAGCTTCTGTGCCCCACGACGTGCGAAATTCCTGAACCTGCCGTGTTAAGTGCACGCGAACAAGATTGCCAAACTGGTCACCGCTGTTGAAGGGCCAGTAATATGCGCCAAGGTTGCTAATCCGTTTTTTGAATTCATTCACTTTGCGCCAGTTGAATGGGATCGATGTCCGTCGGAGTCACAGGCGCATCTTTGAAATAAATCATGATGCGAAGCTTATCCGGGTACATTCGAAATCGCTCATAAGCCCGCTCAAATTCGTGTTCAGTTCCGGACCCAGCGTCACTGGTCGGAGTGCCGAAGCGGGTCCACAGCAAGCCGATGAATATGTCATATTCCCCAATCTGTCCGTCAATCACGGCTTGAGGTTCTGTGC
>Ga0137378_10002233_pt1 | contig 16574 bp, 10 predicted proteins | sample SagtaG_21_FD_104813 | JGI IMG/M metagenome (GOLD analysis project Ga0137378, IMG submission 104813) | Vadose zone soil microbial communities from Sagehorn Ranch, Mendocino, California, USA - Sage2_L_60_16 metaG | ecosystem: Environmental > Terrestrial > Soil > Vadose zone | place: USA... | reverse complement strand
TCGGAGGTCTGGCCCGCTCAGGTAAAGCTGATGCTCAAAGTGAATACAGAGCCCGGCACCGAAGTTTCGTCGCAGAACGACGTTCTCCAGGTGGCAATCGTCGAAGACATCCGTTCGCTGCGCGATGGCTTTCGCATGTTGATTGATGGGACGGAAGGATTTCACTGCGCGGGCAGTTTTCGGACGATGGAAGAAGCGCTCGACAAAATCGGGCATACCTTGCCGGACGTAATGCTGGCCGACATCGGATTGCCTGGGATGAGCGGCATCGAGGGCGTGCGCCTTTTAAAGGAGCGACATCCCGAACTGACCGTGCTGATGCTGACGGTCTACGACGACGACGATCGCATCTTCAACGCCCTGTGCGCGGGCGCTTCCGGGTACATGCTGAAGAAAACTCCCCCGGCACGCTTGCTGGAAAGCATTCGCGAGGTCGCTCAGGGCGGCGCACCGATGAGCCCTGAGATCGCGCGCCAGGTGGTCAAATTGTTTCGCGAGATCCGCCCGCCCGAACAAGCTGATTACCACCTTACGCCTCACGAGCTGAGACTCTTGAAACTCCTGGTCGAAGGCCACAATTACAAGACCGCGGCTGTGCAACTGGGCATCACTCTTAACACCGTCTGTTTTCACATCAAGCAGATCTACGAGAAGCTCCAGGTCCACTCCAAGTCAGAGGCGGTAGCCAAGGCCCTCCGCAATAGACTCGTAAGCTAGCGGGTCTCAGAAACTCGCTTAATTGATCAATCACCGGGGCATTAGCCCGACTGTAAGGGAGGGCTCGGTCTTTACACGTCGCTAACAGATGAGCCCTCCCTTACGGTCGGGCTAGTGCCCCGTTGGCATGCGCCGATCTGGTCTCGCCCTTCGCCCTTGTCCACTGACCACTGAAACATTCCTACTAAAACATGTGGTGACCGATGGCTTCCGTTCAGAGTATCTACTCGCGGAAACGAATTGAGTCACTGCCGCTTAAGATCGAAGCTTCGTGCTAATGCACATTGGCCCAAAAAAGTTTTCTGCCGCCAATCAAAACGCGATGGCGTCATGACCCTTTGCCGGGCGATTGATTTTACACGCCGGCTCAAGCTTAAGGCGTAACCGGGTCCGGCTTGCCAGAAGAGGAGTTCGAGCGTTGAGAACCGCCACCACGCTAACTCGCCTTGACCACGAGTTTCTGCTATGTCGCGGTGTGGCTCGACCTTTGATCATTTTTGTCTTGAGCTCCACGGTGATTTTCTTCTTAACTTTGCTTACCCTGATCAGTGCCGCCGCGCCCTCGACTTTTAACATTAGCGGTCGTGTGCGAGACGACTCGGCCAACGCGCTAGGTAATGTTGCGGTAAATTTGACTGGGGCGGCTTCGGCGACCACGACGACGGATGCCGGCGGCAACTATTCGTTTGCCAACCTCGCCGCGGGGGGCAACTATACGGTGACTCCTTCGAGTTCGAATTTCTCATTCAGTCCACTCAACCAGAGCTTCAATAATCTGGACGTCGATCGCATCGGCAATTTTGTCGGCACGGGAACCGCGGTGAACATTACAGGAACAGTGACTGACAGTAACAATGCCGCCGTCAACAACTTGACGATCTCGTTGATTAAGGACGGTACGATGGCAGGGACGGCCCAGACGAATGCGCTCGGCAGTTACAGCTTCGGCAATCTGCCGGCGGGCGCGAGTTACACGGTTACGCCGACGGGGAGCCTGGCGCCATCAAGTCAATCCTTCAGTAGTCTAACCACGAACGCCATCGCCAACTTCAAAGCCACGCCCAGCATTCCTTCGCAGTGCAACACGCCGAGCTTTGCGGTGCCCGGCTTCGCGGGAGTTGGACATCCGGTTTCAGTAGTGGCAGATGATTTCAACGGTGATGGAAAACTTGATCTGGCGGTGACGGGTGATTGCTGCCCTTTTGTCTCGATCTTGCTGGGTACCGGCGCCGGCAGTTTCAGTGCCGCAACCGAGTTCGCCGTAGCGGATAATCGCCCGATGTCTGTCGCAGCCGGGGACCTTAATGGCGATGGCAAGCTTGATCTGGCAGTGGCGAATTACACTTCGAACAGCGTCTCGATCCTGTTGGGCACCGGCACGGGAAGCTTTGGCGCCTTCTCTAACTTCGCTGTAAGCACAGATCCCAATTCAAATCCCATCTTCGTCGCAATAGCCGACTTGAATGGCGATGGCAAGCTTGATCTGGCAGTGGCAGTTGAGCGCTTGAATAGCGTCTCCATCTTGTTGGGCACAGGCACCGGCAGCTTCGGTGCCGCCACCACCTTCGGGGTGGGCACACAACCGCAATCAATTGCATTAGGCGACTTTAACCGGGATGGCAAGCTTGATCTGGCAATTGCCAATAACGGTTCCAGTAATGTCTCGATTCTCCTGGGCGACGGCACCGGGAATTTCGGTGCCGCATCAAACTTTGCTGTGGCATTTGGCCCCTTGGCAGTCACTGTGGGTGACTTCAACGGCGATGGCAAGCTTGATCTGGCGGTGGTAAATTCAGCCAGCGCCAATGTTTCGATCTTGCTGGGCACAGGTACAGGCGGCTTCAGTGCGGCCAGCAACTTCGGTGTCTTTGGACTACCCGTCTCGGTCGCAGCGGGCGACTTCAACGGCGATGGCGCGCCTGATCTGGCAGTCGCGGGTTCAAACCACGTCTCGATCCTGCTGGGCACAGGCACGGGCAGCTTCAACGCGGAAACCAGCTTTTCCACAGGCTTTGGCCCCAGATTCGTGGCCTTGGGCGACTTCAATAGTGATGGCAAGCTTGATCTGGCAGTCGCGGCTGAAGATTCCAACGGCGTTTCGATTCTCCTGAACAATGGACCCACCTGCAACACCCAGACTTCCCTGACAATCTCCGGCCAATTCACCGATGCCGGCAGCAAACCGCTCCCAAATGTGACGGTAACGCTCTCGGGTCCGATTACGCGCGTGGCCCAGACCGATGTCAACGGAAATTATGCCTTCTCGAATCTGGCCACAGGCGGCGACTACGCAGTAACGATACGGAGCCACCATTTCATCTTTGCGCCGTCTCGGGCGGACTTCTTCAATTTGAGCAGCGATCAAACGGCCAACTCTAGCGCTGCTCCAGTTGCCGTGCCCGCGCCGACGCCGTCCTTGAGTGATGATTTCAATAGCCCAACGCGCGATCCGAACAAATGGAATCTGGGGACGCTGACGCTGCCGGCGGGCAGCGTTGATCCGCAAGTGAGTACGACGCGGATCAATGGACAGTTGGTAATCTCGCCGCTGGCGCAAGCCGCTGGCCAGCATTACAACGGTTATGTTTCAGCAAACTCATTCGATCTGCGCAACGGTAATGTGGGCGTCGAAGTGGTCAAAGCCGCGACGGGAGGCGCGGATACTATCTTTGCAATCGGCTCAGACTCGGACAACTTCTTCCGCTTCCTCGTGCATACGGCGGGGGCGCCGAACCTGCTGGAGCCGACAGTGAAAGGCGGAAATGGAATTGAAGCGCCGTTGGATACGACGACCGCGCAGTTGATCTTCCAGGTGAAAGTGAACGGCGTGATCACCACGCTGAGCATCAATTACGATCCGGTGCAGCACCGCTTCATGCGTTTTAGGCACGAGCCGCTGACGAACTCAATCATCTTTGAAACCAGTCCCGATGGCGTCGACTACACCGTGCAAAATAGGGTGGTCTTGCAGAAGGGCGTTTCGGCGCTCACTGCGGAACTCAGCGCGGGCACGTCCAGCCCGACTAATCCGGGGGCGGCGGTATTTGATAACTTCGCCTTGGTTACGAGTACGTTCCAGTTTAGCGCCGGTGCTTACACGGTCAGTGAAGGGGACGGTGCTTTCTTTGTTACGGTGACACGCTCCGGCAGCACCGCGAATGCTGCTGCGGTAGACTTTGCCACTGCCGATGGCACGGCGGGGCAAAAAAGCAAGTATATCAGCGCCGCGGGCACGCTTTCGTTTGCCGCTGGCGAGACCAGCAAGACCTTCAGAGTTTTGATTGAGGACAACGTCATTGCCGAAGGCGATCAAGCACTGAATCTGCTGCTCAGTAACCCTTTGGGTTCGGGCCTGAACAGTCCCGCCCGGGCAGTGCTGAACATTGCGGATAACGACACGGTGACGCCCACCGGCAACCCGCTGGACGATCCGGTGTTCTTCGTCACGCAGCATTACTATGATTTTTTGAGTCGCATAGCCGATAGCAGCGGACTGGCGTTTTGGACCGCCGAAATCACGCAGTGCGGCAGCAACCAGCCGTGTGTCCGCAACAAGCGCGTCGATGTAAGCAACGCCTTCTTCTATGAGTTGGAGTTTCAGCAGACGGGCGCCTACGTTTATCGCCTGTACCGCGCGGCCTACGGCAATAACCAACCCTTCCCCAACCCCGACAACTCAAATGACACCGAACGGAAGAAAATCCCTGACTACTTGCACTTTGCCTCCGACCGGGCGCGCGTGGTGGGCGGCGCGGATCTGGCCCAGGGACAACAGAGCCTGGCGAACGTGTTTGTGCAGCGGCCGGAGTTTCTGGCGAAGTATCCGGCCAACCTCGACGGCTCGTCGTTCATCGACGCCGTGCTCAACACCATCAAGAATGACCTGGGGGTTGATCTGACGGCGCAAAAACCAGGACTGTTGACGCTGTTCACCTCCGGCGGTCGCGGCGCGGTGATGTACCGTTTGGCGGATGACAACGCGCAGACGAATCCTGTAAACAACCGCGCCTTCATCGATGCCGAATACAATCGCGCGTTTGTGGCGACGCAATACTTCGGCTACCTGCGCCGCGATTCAGACATCGGTGGCTTCCTGTTCTGGCTGGGCCAGGTCAGTAGTGGTCCATTGCGCGACGTCAACAAACAACACGCGATGGTCTGCTCGTTCGTCACCTCGGCGGAATATCAACTGCGCTTCAGCTCTGTTGCGACGCACACCAACGGCGAATGCCCGCAGTAAGGTGATGGGCCAGCTTGATGGTTGAAAACCGGTCGTTTGATCTGTGACCATTCCGTGCCCCGACCGGACTTCTTCACAGGCAATGGCCGCCCTCGGGGATGTTGAGCCGATGGCCAATCTGAGGAGCACACTAGCATCTGTCTTCAACGTCCGGCCCGGTGAAGGCGCACGCCTGCTGCTATTGCTGGCTCATTCGTTTGCGCAGGGGCTCTCCCTGGTGTTCCTCGAAACGCCAGCCAATACACTGTTCCTTAGCAACTTTCCGGTCGTCACACTGCCCTACGTTTATATCGCGACGGCTGTCGTTTCGACGTTGATGGGCTACGGTTACGCCCGCCTCGAAGCGCGGTTCGCGCCGGCGAAACTGCTTACGGTAACGCTCGTAGTGTTGTCTGCTGCCACTGGGTTCTTCTACCTGACCTTCCAGTTACACCAGTCGAAGTGGCTGGCGATAGGGTTGATGATTTGGAAGGACGTGTGGTGGGCGCTCACCGGGATCGAGTTCTGGGCTCTGGCAGGCTTCCTCTTCAACGTGCGGCAGGGCAAGCGGCTCTTCGGCGTTGTCGGGACGGGCGAGGTCGTGGCAGGTATCCTGGGCGGCCTATCCGTGCCGGTCATCGTCACACACATCGGCACCGTCAACCTGCTCCTCATCTCAACCGGTGCGATGCTCGTCTCGTTGGCTGTGCTCAGCTACACGCTGCGGTTTGAGGCCGCGCGCTTCGCGCCCGCGGAAGGCGAGGCTGAGGCCAAGAGAGATGCCAGATCCCTTATGGAGCTGTTCCGCGAGCGCTACCTGTTCTTGTTCTTGGGCCTCACGATCCTCTCGCTCATGAGCTACTACTTTATCGACTACGTCTTTTACGAACAGGTCGAGAATGCATTCCCGGACGAAGCTAAGTTAGCCGGCTTCTTCGGGGTCTTCTATGCTCTCTTAAGTCTCTTTGATCTTGTGAGCAGCGCGTTCGTTTCCGGGCGGCTGCTGACGCGCTACGGCCTGAGTTTCGGCCTCCTGTTGCTGCCGATCGCTGACGGGCTGACTACCGGTAGCGCCGCGGTGACTGCCTGGACGGTCGGGGTCGGTGGTCTCTTCCTGTGGCTGGTAGTTACGAGCAAGCTGTTCGACGAAGTGTTTCGCAGCTCGGTTCAGGCGCACGCCCTCCGCATCCTCTATCAACCTCTGCCCCGCGGCCGGCGCTTACGCATTCAAGCAGTCAGGGAATCAATCGTCGAGCCGGCCGCTGTGGGCATCGCCGGCATCCTTCTGCTGCTGTTGACTTCGGTGGCTAAGCTGAGTGCGCCGCAGCTTCTGTGCATTGCGCTGGCGCTACTCGCTGCCGGTGTGGCCGTGAGCCTGGTTCTACGCCGCGAGTACACGGTGGTGTTGACTAGAGCGCTAACCAGCACCCGATTGCGGGGTCTCGACCTCACGCTCGATGATGAATCAACCCTTGCGGTTTTGCAGAAGGGCCTTAACAGCCCCACCGCCAGCGAGGTGATCTACTGTTTGCGGGTTCTGGAGGACAACGAGCACGAGTCGCTGCCCAGGCATCTGCTGCGGCTGTTGGACCACAGAGAACCGCCCGTCCGCCGGCATGTATTAGAGCGGATCGAATACTTGCGACTCAACGCCGCTGTCAGCCTTGTCAGTCGGCGCGTCGATGCGGAACCCGACAGCAGCGTGCGCGGGCGGGCGCTCCGCACCCTGTGCGCGATCGGCGGGGCCGAGATCCTCACTGCAGTTCCGCCTTACCTGGAGCACGAGGCGCCGGAAGTACGCCAGGGTGCCCTGGTCGGGCTGCTGCGGAGCGGCGGCATTGATGGGGTGCTGGCCGCGGGAGCGACGCTGAACCGCTTGCTGAACTCGCCGGATGCCGAAGCGCGCAAACTGGCCGCGCAAGTCCTGGGCGACGTCGGCATCTTTAATTTCTACCAGCCCTTGTTAAGGCTGATGCTCGATCCCGACGTGGAAGTGTGCAGAGTCGCTCTGGAGGCGGCGGGCAAAGTTAAGAACCTGCAACTCATGCCGCGTCTGCTGGACCATCTGGCAGACCCGGACTTGCGCGAGGCAGCGTGTTCCGCGCTGGTACAGCTTGGCGAGAGCGGCATCTCGCATCTGGCCGAGGTCTTCGATCGCGAAGACACCGGGCGCGGACCGCGCAATAGTATTGCGCGGGTCTGCGGGCGTATCGGAGGGCCCGCGGCCAGCGCCATGCTGAGTCAGCATCTCACCTTTCCGGACGAGACCGTGCGGGAACACATTTTGTCTGCGCTGGTGCTTTGCAAGTACAACGCTGGGGAAGCCGAGCTGCTGAAGATCAAAGAGGCGATCAGGCGGGAAGTCGAAGACGCGACCTGGGCGCTGGTGACAATCGAGGATATCGGCATCGACGAGTCAGGCGCGTGCTTGAGGCAGGCGCTCATGCACGAAGTTCATAAGAACCGGGAGCGTGCACTCCTGCTGCTGTCGTTCATTCATCAATCCGAACCGATGCTTCGCGCGAAAGCGCAACTCGAAAGCGAGTCGGCCGAGCGAAGGGCGGGAGCGCTGGAAGCACTTGACAACCTTGTCGCTCAAGATCTCAAACATGTGCTCTTCCCGCTGCTCGATGACCTTACGCCCGAGGCGCGGCTGGCACGCTTGCGTCACATGTTTCCCCAGCGTCACCTTGACCGCGCCGAACGGCTACGCGAAGTCGTCCTGCGCGCGCAGGACCAAGCGACCGCGTGGATCAAGACCTGCGCCTTGTACACAATCGGCAAAACTCACACGTTCGCCTGCCATGACTGCGTGGTGGCGGCTCTATCAGATCCTGACCCGATTGTACGCGAGACAGCCGTTTGGGCACTCTTCGCGACCGATGCGACGACCTACCGGCAACACCTGCCCTCGTTGCTCGCTGACCCGAGCCCGTTGGTGTTACGAGCGGTGGCCGGGCTGGCAGGGACGAACACGAGCGGTTAGTAAAAGCGACAAGCGCAGCTTTCAGCGCGTTAAGAAACGGAGGTAATGTCCAATGTTGCTCACCATTGAGAAGGTAATCATTTTGAAGTCAGTCGGCATCTTCTCCCAAATCCCTGACGAGTCCCTGGTCGAAGTGGCCTCGTTGGTGGAGGAAGAGGATGTGAAAGCGGGGAAGGAAATTCTCAAAAAGGGCGACATAGGCACCGCCATGTATATCATCGTAGAAGGGCGCGTCCGGGTCCACGACGAGGACGAGGTGTTGATGGAGTTGAGTGCCTGGGAAGTATTCGGCGAGCTGGCCGCTCTCGATCCCGAGCCGCGCTCGGCTTCGGTGACTGCGGTCGAAGACTCGTACCTGTTCCGCATGGAGCGCACGGCACTCTACGAGTTGATCGGACAGCACACGGACGTGGCGCGGGGCATTATCCACGTGTTGTGTCAGCGAATTCGGGCTAGCGATCTGCTTCTCAAGGCGGGTAGGCAAAAAGGAGAGGGCGAAGTGCCGGCGCGCGGCAGCGCTCACGCTGCCGGGAGGTGAGCGACGCTTCAGGGTGTGGGCCACGGCACGGTTATCCATCTGTGTGAATCTGCGTTCATCCGTGGCTGCTTCTTACTCACTTCAAATGCTTATCAAGCCACGACAGCACTGTGTTGTACCAAAGTTCGGAATTTTGTGGCTTCTGCACCCAGTGACCTTCGTCGGGAAAAACCAGCAGCTTGGACTCGACACCCATGCGTTGCACCGCAGTGAACAGTTGTAGGCCCTCAGTTACGGGCACGCGGTAATCGAGTTCGTTGGTAATGATCAGAATTGGGGTTTTGAAGTTTTGCACGAACTTGTGCGGCGACCAGCGCTCGTACAATTCGGGATTGGCCCACGGAGTGCCTTTGAATTCCCAGTCGGTAAACCACAACTCTTCGGTTGCTCCAGTCATGCTCGTCAAATTGTAGACCCCGTCATGCGATACGAGCACCTTGAATTGAAATCGCGGATCGTTGTTGTGGCCCTCGATCCAATCGATCATGTAACCCCCATAGCTCGCCCCCGCCGCACCGATGCGGTCACGATCCACGTAGGGCAGGGAAGCTACTTGAGCAACACCATTCTTGATATCGATAAAGACCTTGCCGCCCCAGTCGCCCGAAATCTCGTTGAGAAACTGCTGGCCGTAGCCGGTTGAGCCCCGCGGGTTCGGCGCGAAAACAACGTAGCCGGCATTTGCGAACACCTGTGGATTCCACCGATAGCCCCAGTTGTCATTCCAGGCTCCCTGCGGACCACCGTGAATCAAAACCGCCAACGGCCATTTCTTGTTTGGTTTGAAGTTTGACGGCTTGATCATCCAACCGCTCACCTTCGTGCCCATTGCGCCGGTCCACGTCACTTCTTCCGCGGGTTTCAAATTGAACGACGAGACAAAAGCGTCGTTCGTCTTTGTAAGCGCGGTAACGCCACTGCCGTCCGCATTCGCGCGATAGATCTCGTTGGGCCTGGTCATACTGCTGCGCGAGAACACGAGGGTCTGACCATCAGCCGTGACGTGAACGTCGCCGTTGAAACCCTCGGCCACAAGCTTCCTGACTGGGCCGCCGCTAACCGAAACTGAATAGATGGGTTCCTTGCCGCGCTCCTCCGCTGCGAGGTAGATCGTCTTGCTTTCCGGAGCAAATGTGAACTCGTCAACCCACGAATCAAGACTCTCGGTCAGCGACCTGGCAGTGCCCGCCTTGCGATCGTAAAGCATCACGCGAAACCGATCGCTCTCAAAACCAGGAGTTGCTTGCGAGCGATAGGCGATGAACCGGCCGTCGGGCGAAAATTGAGGCGAGCCGTCGTAGCCATGATTCGCGGCCGTGATGTTTTTCGCCGACCCCCCTTTGACAGAAACAAGAAAAACATCGGCATTCGTCGACGTGGCTTCCACTTTATCGTGATTGCTGACAAACGCGAGTTCTTTGGAGTCGGGCGAGAACGCGTAATCAGTCGGCCCGCCCAAACTGAATGGCGGCGCGTCGTAATCTCCCGGCGTCAAATCGCGCGCTTCGCCACCTTCCGCTGAAACGACAAACACGTGGCTGCGAATACCGTCCAACCACGTCTTCCAGTGGCGGTATAGCAGATGATCGGCCATGTGCGCTTTGACTTTGCTTTGCGCCCTTTCCTCTGCTTGTCTCTTGTTACACGCGTCGTCTTTGCATTCCGGATAACCGTCAGAAGCGAATGCGAGCCAGTTGCCATCGGGCGACCAGATCGCCTCGCCGGCGCCAGTCGAGATGCTGGTAATCTTCTTTATCGCACCGCTCGCCACCTCAATCGTCCAGATCTGATCCTCGCGAATGAAAGCGAGCTTCCGGCTGTCGGGCGACCAACGGGGAGACGCCGAGGAGTGCTCATCATTTGTAAGCTGGCGCGGCTCACCGCCGCCAATCGGCACGACGTAGATCTGAGTCACACCATGGTTGGCGGCTTTATCTATATTTGTGATGGTGTAAGCGACCATTTCGCCTTTTGGCGAGACTTGCGGATCGCCGACGCGCCGTACCTTTAATAGATCGTCAATGGTAAACCGGCGATTCTCTTGCGCGGCAACGAGCGACACGAGCGCAAGGACGAGGATAGATAGCGAGCCAACGAAGCGCTTCATAAGGACCTCTCTGACCTCTTCTTCATTGATGGAAAGCGCAGCCATTATTGCACCAAATGCAGCACTGCGCACCTGGCGCCAGAGTGTGGTGGTGTCTCATCTGAAATTCTTTGCGCGTCCTCGACGTTCTCTGTGTCTCGGCGGTGAGTGTCTTCAAACCGTTACTGACCGCAAAGGCGCAGGAGTCGCTGAGGACGCGCAGAGAAAACTGAAATTGGGACATTACCCAGATTGTAATTGTGTCCCAAGTCATCCGCGCCTTATTATCCGTCTTGGCGTAGACCCTGCGGTCCCAGGGTTGGCGAACAGACGCAAATGACCAGGCGAATCATAGTCGCGCTCGTGCGGTTCACGCTTAGACTCTATTTCCGCCACATTGAAGTTGCCGGTCTCGAACACGTTCCGCGCAAGAGTCCGGTCATTTTTGTCCTCAATCATCCGAATGCGCTTGTCGATCCTGCGTTCCTTTTGTGCCTGGCGCCGCGTCGCGTTTCATTCCTCGCGAAAGCGCCGTTGTTCAGAATGCCCGTGATTGGCTATCTAGTGCGGGCGCTCGATTCGCTGCCAGTGTATCGCCGGCAAGACCTGGGTGAGGACGTTGCGAAGAATCGCGAGACATTCGAAGCGGCGCGCAGATTGCTCGCGCGCGGCGGCACGATCGCTATCTGTCCGGAAGGAATTTCGCACGATGAACCAGGTCTGCAACCCATCAAGACGGGAACGGCGCGTATTGCGCTCGGCGCAGTCTCGACGAGCGAAGCGCTGGATCTGAAGATCGTTCCCGCTGGTCTCTACTACACTGCGAAGACGATGTTTCGCAGCGCGGCGTTGCTCTACTTTGGAAAACCGATCGAGGTGAAACGAATCGACCTTGAACCCGACGGTGATCCACCGCGTGAAGCTGTACGCGACTTATCAAAAAAGATCGAAGCCGCGTTGCGCGAGGTCATGCTTGACGCTCAACATGAAGAAGCACTCAACACAATTACGCGCGCCGAAAATATCTTCTCTTCACAGAAACGAGATGAGGAAGCAGATGAAAGCCTCGCGGACGAGTTACTCCTGCGTCAGCGATTCATCAAGGGTTACGCAATGCTGCGAGAGCGCGCTCCTGGGCGAGTCACAAAACTTGTCGCCCGGATCAATCGTTTTGAGGAAGGGTTGCGACAGGCTGGACTTGATCCGGAGGATCTCTCGCCACCAGAGTCCACCGTCGCCGTGCTCAGACATTTGTTGGTCCGGCTTCTCATCTTCCTGGCGTTGCTCGCTCCCGCGGTACTGGGAATGGTGGTTCACTTTCCCGCTTATCGTCTTGGGGGTCTTCTTTCAACCAGGTTCTCGAAAAACGACGAGGACGTAGTCTCGACGATCAAGATCATCTCGGCGATGTTGTTGTTTCCGCTAACGTGGCTGGCGGTGGCTTTCGCGGTTTTCGAGATCGCCGGCTGGGTTGCGGCGCTGCTCACCCTGCTGATTCTGCCTGTTACCGGCTACGCGGCGATGCGCTTCCTGGAGGAATGGGACACATTCTCTGGCGGTTTGCGGGCACTTGCCTTCTTCATCACCCGCAGAAAGTTCTTTGTGCGCCTGCTCGCTGAGCGAAATGCGATACGGAACGAGATTGTCGCCCTTGGGCAAGAAGCAACGCTGGGAAACCGATAACCTGGAAATACCTTGACTGGTCAAGCGAGGGATTTGGGAACAGCCCCGGTGAGCGAGCGCGCTCAGGAGTCTTCACTTCTTTTTGGCTGGTTTGGATTTCTTCTTCGCGCTTGCCGCTCGGACGCGCCTGCCTTTGCGACCTTCACTTTGGACCTTTCCAACTGAGACCAATTTCTCGTAGGCGCCACGCACGACGTTGCGAGCGACTTTGAGGGAAGTGGCAAGTTCGCGTTCGCTGGGCAGAAGACTTCCCGCGGCTGCTGCGCCGGATTCGATCAGTTGGCTAAGCTGGTCCGTGATTTGTCGCGTGAGTGATTCCGGTTTCTTTCTGCTGACACGTATATTTAGTTTCACGTGCTAGTGACCTCCTGTCTCGGGCTCTGTTGTTTGACGGGAATTCTATGCAGCCGCTAATGAAGTGTCAACAGAGTGGCCTGGGTGGGCAGTGGGGTCAGTTTTGAAACTTTGTGTGAGATGCCGTCTGTATTGAGCGTGGCGTTGCAGATTCAAACACACCACTACTGTCCAGGTGGGCGGTTCCCAATTTTGATCGAGGAACTAAAGAGACCTTCTGTCGAGTACCGCTTTCATTCACGCTTCCGATTTGACTTTGGACACCCCTGTCGAAAATCACAGCGCGCCATGCTTTCGTAGGATCTCCAGAGTTTTATCAATTGGCAGCGCGTCCACCGTGTGGCCGCGGCCAGTGGTGGTGATGGCGCGAAAGAGAGAGTTATAGATCGCTTCTTCTGTCGCCTCGATCACTGCGAGAAACAGAGGTGAAGTCGCGTCGTTGGAAAGCGTTTTTTGTGAACGTGGCCCGGCCTGCTCTCTGGTGGTGACGATCCGAACATCAGACGCTGTCGAGAAAGCGATGGCGTAATCGCCGCTGCCGTTCGAGCCGGCGGCGCCGGTCCTGGCCAGTCCCATCATGGCGCGCGCCGCCATCCGTCTCAGATTACGAGCGTCAACCGGAGCGTCAGAGGCGATGACAATAATTACCGAACCGTCCGCTCGGTTGCCATAATCGTTTCTGTTCCTGCCTTGAGTTTTATTCGAATCGAGTTCTTCTCTCAAGTAATACTTTCCCAGCTCGCGGCCGACCGGCGCGCCGTTGATCGTCAGCACGCCGCCAAAGTTTGTTTGCACCAGCACGCCGACCGTGTAGCCGCCCAGCTTTTCCGGAAGCTTGCGCGAAGACGTGCCAATGCCGCCCTTGAATCCGAACGCAACGGTTCCCGTTCCCGCGCCAACGCACCCTTCTTCGACGGTACCGCCTTTCGCATTCTTGATCGCTGACAGAACGTCCTCGCGCGTGATGTGGCGTCCGCGAATGTCGTTCAAATAGCCATCGTTTGTTTCGGCAACTACCGGATTTACCGATTGGACGTCTTCGTTACCCGACAGCGACAACATGTAATCGAGCAGAAAATCCGCAACGCGAGGCACACTGAGCGTTGAAGTTAAAACAATTGGCGTCTCAATCTCACCAAGCTCGTTCACCTGCGTCGAGCCCATCAACTTGCCAAAGCCATTCCCGACAAAGATCGCGCCCGGAACTTTCTCGCGAAAAAGATTTCCGCCGTGCGGAAGTACTGCCGTGACGCCGGTGCGGACGTTGTCGGCGCGAACGATTGTCGTGTGACCAACCAACACGCCGGCCACGTCGGTAATCGCATTCAACGGACCGGTCGGCAGAATTCCGGTTTTGATTCCCATTTCGCGCGCGCGTGGCCTCTCTTTGACGGCAGCGCGGACATCCTGTCCGCTCTTCTCTTTTCCTTTAGTCATATTTCCGTGCAACCCAAGGACGATTCCGAACAGAGGGAGCAGCAATGCCCAAGTCAATCTCCTGGGGTTTCTGTTTTGCCTGGTGCTAGGTAGATACATTGGTCTGTTCGGTCCAGATGTTACCGCGGCTCGCGCCAAAGCCGGTAGGTCCTGGCGTCAGCAGCGAGTGGAAGAAGATGTATATCACCCAGCACTGAACTGCAAACGGTGAAAAGCCAAGATAGCCCAGCACCGGCATCTCAAATATTTTCACGTTACCGAAATACGGAACTGTGTAGGACCATTTTGATAAGGCCCAATAATTCCAGAATTCCCACAGCAGACCGCAAATCAGGCCGCTGGCAAGCAACGATAAAAGTCGTCGCCTGTCTCCTTTTGCAAGATCACCGACGATCGAGGGCCAGCCGCGCAGATAATTGATCGGGTCAAGAAGAAAGATGAATGACAACCAGACCAGCGGCGCGAACCATGATGAAATGATTAACAACGGGAGCAGTGCGCCGGCAGCGCCTAAAATGATTATCAGGTAAAGCGTGAATCTCGAAAACCGAAAGCTTCGAAACTGTTTTTGCTTCGCGAATACGCTTGCCGCAAAGAGTTGGGCGGTTAAGAACATTGCTGGGAATATCGTGGCAAAGGCCCAGTCGTAACCGACGCGGCGCAGGTAAGGATTCGGTTCGAGATTGTGATAGTGCCACCAGAGTTCAAGATCCGAACGCCAAAAGCGCGGCGCATTGTAGAACTCGAACAGCCACCAGGCGGCGATCGAGATGACAAGAACGATCAGCAGCTCGGTCCTTTCGTCGACGAGTAAAGAGCGGCCTTTGAGTTTGTGGACAATGGCATCAACGAAAAGTATGTAACCGGTCCAGACAATCGGCGTGAACCAGCCGCCAACGAAGCGATTGCCGTTGAAGAGAAGTACTTCGGCAGCGATGACAATTAGCAAACCAACATAGCCGTGAAGCTTCATCGTGATGTTGCGGCTTTGCCGCCGCACAGTGCGGAAAGCCTCTGGCTTTCCGTTGGGGTCTTCCAATTAATTAGCGCGAGGCTTAGCCTCGCGCGAGAGGTTTGATACCAGCACGCGGAAAGGCGAAGCCTTTCCGCACTGAGCGGCGGCAAAGCCGCCAGTAGTCCTGACTCCGATCTGAGCAGATGCCTGCCATTTCATCCTTCATCCTTCCGCCTTCATCCTTTATTGTATCCTGCCCCAGGCGCTCGTCTTCCAGTTATCGATCGCGTCGGCTGGCAGAATCCACGGCGGTAAGGGCATTAATAAGAAGCCTGAAAGAGCTACGACGTACGGCTCGTACAACAAGCGCAGCTCGAGCAGCCTTCTTTCTGTGTCCCCTCCGTCGCTTAGCGGCGTTCCATTTGCTGCAAGGATTTCTCGCACTCGTCGCAATTCTTCGGGCGGCAGACGCGTATCGCAGCAAGTGGCAGAGCTCGGTTTCGTTCTGAAAATCTGCGCAATGTCGACCACGGCGTGGCGCGCAATCGCGAACGTCAATTGCGCCTGCCAGACTGGGACATCATCAACGCCCGCGACAACCAGGGCGCAGGTATCCAGCACTGTCGTCAAAGCACCAAGCCAGGACTGGTTATCGTGTTGAGAACGAAAATAACAGAGTACCGGATAGGAAACATGGCTCTCGAGTAATTCAGCCGACCAGTCTTCCCACTCGTGCAGCAGGGCGCTTATCTCCCCGAGGTTTCCGCTCGCTCCGTACCGGCGCAAAAGTTCTGTTGCGCTCGACGGTGATCCGGCGCGTGCGTCGAGTAGCGAGATGTTAACTTCACGTCGCGAGAATGACTGATAAAGCACCGGCAGGTATCCAATCACGATTGCCAGCAGGCCGAGTCCGTTTGCTGCTTCGATTACTTCGATTGTTCGCCCGAGCGGCGACAGCGCCGTGACGTCGCCGTAGCCAAGGGTGAAAAAAGTGACGCCGCTCAAGTAAAGATAGATCCCGAAATCTACGACTGCGTTCGGAGCGTTGAGCTTTGCTGCAATAGCCCACAGGATTGCGGCGTATCCAATAATCAAACCCACCGCCCACATCGCCAGCAACATCAACACCGAGAGTGGGCCAAATAGTCCGAGGAAGGATTCGCGTCGTTTAGTCTTCTTGATTAGTCTGGCCAGAAAGAACCAGGGCATTCCGACAGCGCGATAAAACAGACTGGTCAGCCGTACGCGCCTGGTCACACGCCGTGGCAGGACGATCGTTTCGAAGGCGTCCCACAAAATGATCCAGATGATGACAAGGCCGGAGATTGCCGCCAGCAGTCTCATTTACATTTCAACTCGAAGATCGCGTTTTAGAAAACATTACTGATGGTATCGTTGAATTAAAGTTTTGCACAGGGGATGAAGGCGGAAGCCCGCGCGTAAGCAAGGGCTCCAAGGCCAAATGACTAGCCCTCCCTAACGGTCGGGCTTCTGCCTCGCAGTGAGCGACAAACTGTAACTCTTGATGCACACCTTAGGGAGGCATTGCGATGAAATCACACACGAAGTATCTGACCTTTAATGTTCCGGAGCGTATGG
>Ga0137378_10002228_pt1 | contig 16582 bp, 19 predicted proteins | sample SagtaG_21_FD_104813 | JGI IMG/M metagenome (GOLD analysis project Ga0137378, IMG submission 104813) | Vadose zone soil microbial communities from Sagehorn Ranch, Mendocino, California, USA - Sage2_L_60_16 metaG | ecosystem: Environmental > Terrestrial > Soil > Vadose zone | place: USA... | reverse complement strand
TCTAAGTTGAAAAATTAGATTAGATGTAAGATTAGATATGATAAAGATAATTAGATTAGATAATAATTAAAATAATTAAGTTAGATAACTAATAAATTAAATAATTATAAATAATAAATTAAATTAAATTATATAAAAATTAAAAAAATATGTAAATGAAAATTATGCTTATATAAGCTTATATAAGCAAAAAAAAACTTGGGTTAAATTTTATTTTACAATACTTTTTGTAAAATTCCCATGGTCACATGACCTTTTTGAGTATTACTACAGTATAGCTATATCATTTCTAAGTAATACTATGGTATAGCTATATTATTTCTAAGTATTACTATGATACAGCTATATTATCTCTAAGTATTACTATGATATAGCTATATCATTTCTAAGTATTACTATGGTACAGCTATATCATCTTTAAGTATTACTATAGTACAGCTATATCATCTCTAAGTATTACTATAATACAGCTATATCATTTCTAAGTATTACTATAATACAGCTATATCATCTCTAAGTAATACTACAGTACAGCTATATCATCTCTAAGTAACACTATAGTACAAATATATCACTTATAAAGTAAAACTATTTTATACAGCTATCATTTTTATAGTAAAACTTTCTTACAGCTTTGCTGTAAGATAGTTAATTACAGCAAGCTGTCTTATATCACACTTTTTCCCCCCAGTAAGACTGTTATAAAGTTAACTAAAGTAGGAATGTCGACTGAGGATGAGAGTGCTCAGACTTGACACTTCCTCCACTTTGTTCTTTCCCATGCAATCTATCTCATTCTTTGAACTTCATATTTTCTCATGCTATAGTAATTAAGTTATTTTGTTGCAGAATTAAATAGGTGATACATCTACATAAGTTATGCAAAATACCCCCAAACGTGCCTAGAATAATCAGGAATTTATCCAGGAATTTATCCAGGAACATACTCAGCATATAGTGCAAGGTGTCTACATCTGGATTGTCCAGAATTCAATTAGCTTCAAAGGACAATGAAAAACATCTATCAGCCTTAAACCAGCAAAAGGGGCTCAGCTCTAAAAAGGATAACAATGGATGCACAACATAGGAAAGACAATCAGATTCACAATTGAAATGGGTGACTACAATATGAGTCATTTTGATGATACTGACTTGTGTACAGTAGATCACATGACTAGAAGGAGAGCTGGGTCAGCCCAATGGGTGAGATGATAATCATGTTTTCTGACTCTACGATGTGTGCTGAGTGTGTACTCAGATACCCCATGTTATTTACTCATGTACTCTAGGTTTGAGTTCAGCCCCCTATCAAACATTCATATATTTTGACAGGTGCTTGATCCAGATTATCCGATTGGCCATAAAGCCAATCAGTGACCTTTCTTAAGTTTCCTGGGCCCAGGCATTGGCTAACAACTGCATGATCACGTCAGGATCAGCTTGAAATCCCTCCAATTCGACACTATCACTCCCCACACACAGGCTGTGTCTGGTAAGTGGTAAGCCACTAGCCCATTTCATCCCGACTGAAGGCAGCTCCCTCGGACTGCCTGCATGGCCGCACTAGTACTCCAACAAGTTTGGCATGACTTATTGTCTTATTGCGACTAGAGATAACACTCTCATTGCATTACCTCGTCCACCGCCGCCACTTTTTATGCATGACCCCTGAGACCCCATGACCCATCCTCCTGCAGCAGGGAACGGTACAATGTCGCCCTCTGCTTCGCCATCATGCCCTCTCAACAGGCAGGTCCCCTATCGTCTCCCTGGTCTCCATCATGCCCTAACAGGTACAATCTTGATACTTTGACACATCTTGCCTCTAAGATGCCTCTATAGCACATGCTGCACCCTAACAGGTGCAGCCTCCCTGCACGCAGACGCAGACTTGAATTGGTGCATCAATATGTGCCCTTCCTCTCCTCCTTCACATTATTATAAGTGTGCACCACCTCCTCCATGTTATTGCCTGGTGACAAGGCCAGATTTCAGAGGATTATGACCTACTGTTTCGGTCAGCAATTCTGGTTCCCAGCAGTCGAGGGATATAAAGAGAATGGTATTTTTATTGCGCTGTCATTGAGCAAATGGTAGGGTTAGCCATTTCATTATTGATGCACTTTGCATTGTACTAGTACTGTAGGAACCCGCCTTATTGTTAGGTTAAAGAAGACTGACAACATTGTTTAAAACAATATCTCTTAGGCCCCATACACTAGCAGCAATGAGAGTTTGCATTTGCATTTGCATTTGTGACAGGGGCATCCGATGTGACATGACATAATATGAGTTATTTTGGCATTTGTCAGACAGTTGCAAGGCATGTGACATGTGATGCATGTGACTGCCAGGTTGAGCTCAGAAATTTTTTTTATTACATTTCATATTTCTGGAATTCCTTGTACATGTTGCTACGGTTCTGGCTAGTTTGTAATCTGTTACATGGTCTAGTTGAGGCATTAGAATATAAGATACCCCTGTCACACAGTCACTCCTGAAACGCAAACACAAACATAAACTCTCGTTGCTATATGGGGCCTTAGAGAACTGGGATTGGTGTAGACAGGATAGTGTTGCAGGGTTGTTGATGATTGTGATGAGGTTGAAATTTTTCTCATATTTTGCCATCACCAAATTCAAACCATGTATCCTGTAACTATATACTATCCCTGAAACTAATGAAACTATAACCATGGGTCAGAGTGTCACGCGTCACATGTCTGGATGGTCGTCGTTCTACATCTGTTGCTCTAAATCATAGTTCTTCTATCACCATGTATTATTTGGCATCCTGGCACATCCATTCCTGTCCTATACACTAGTATCGTCTCTGCACTGTCCCTGCTAGTCACTGTTCTCCTAATAACTGTTCACAACTTACATTTGTGAATGTCTCATCTTGCACTGCCATTTACCCATTTCTAACAGTGAACCTTTTTTGTACTATTTTCATCAACAGTTCCCATTTCCCATCAAACTAGTATTTTGGCAAACTCTGGTTACATGCTTGAGCTAAGCTGCCCTCTCGCCCTATAAAGCCTAGAGCTACCCTTTTAGTCTACAAGTTGCCACCAGTTCCCAACTGCCACCAATGAGTACACCACCCACAACACCACCCCACACAACACCGCCCTCAAACACTCCCCTAGCATTGTCATCTATATTAAGAACTCCTGTACACATTAGGAATTCCACCACCGAACGGTTCAAAACAAAGTATGAAGACTGGAAAGATGTTTTGTCATGTCTCACAAAAGAAATGGGCCCTTTCTTTGTTGGTCCAATAGATGTGTAAGAATTTTTGAATCTTTTCCTGCCTCCTGCCTCTGCTCTCTTCTCTGCTCCCACTTTCACACCAGAAATGTTCAAGGGTTTCATCAACATGCTCTCTGAGAAAGAAACCAAATTGTATGATCCATTTGTGAGTTCTGACCCACATTGCCTACTGCACCTGTTCTTAGGTCTAATCCTACCTTTTCAGATTAAAGCAATTTCTCCACATGTCCTAAATCTAAAAGTGGTCAAGACATCCCATGCAGGTGACAAGTCAACAAATAGTGACTTCCCTTATACATTGAAGTCCAACTGCTTGGTATATCAGGCCAACTATGATGATAAGAATCTCAACATGTCCCATATCGAATTTGTCATTAAGGTCAAAAGTGGACTGAATGAGGACCCATTTGTCGATAAGCCCAAAGAGAAGCCCAAGTCCAACAAGTCCAAGAAGAAGCTCAAGTCCACCAAGGAGCTCAACCCCTTCTTGTGTGCCGAAGGGCCCCACTGCATGGCTCTAGGTCAGCTTACTGTGTATGCCACTGCAGTGCTGAGCAGTCAGTATTGCACACACATGTTTATTGTTTTCATTGTGGGCCAATATGCCAGACTCATTCGATGGAACCGTGGTGGTGCTGTTGTGACAGAGAAAATAGACTTCAATAGCCAACCACACCTTTTTCACTTTTTTGTGCACTATAATATGGCACAACCTGAAGCTCACGGTTATAACTCTACTGTCAAGCCACTCAAACTGCATGAGATTGAACCTGCTAAAGCCACCATCCCTGAATTGGCCAAAGCAAACTCATTTTTGGCCATTACCACATCAAATGAATGCTTTATCATCCGCAGTCCTAATGCTCAACCTGATGTCCCAGTGGGTCATTGGACTCACCTGTCATTCGCTTACGATGTTAATAACAAGCATCGAGTTATCCTAAAGGATTCTTGGCATGTCCAAGTGGACAATATCAAACCAGAAGGTAAAATTTATGAAATTCTTCATGCAAACCACATTCCCAATATTCCTCATTTCTCCTATGCTAGTGATGTTGGTGATGACACCCAGCACCAAACTCGAATGGACAAAGTCTTTGAAAAAAGATGTATCTCACATCACTCCTGTTGGAAACCAATAACTCACCATTGGCACTACTGTATAGTCTTACTTACGGTTGGCAGAAAGCTGAAGGAATTCAAGTGTACCAAGGAGTTCGTAGATGCAATGCTTGCTGCTCTGAAGGGTGAGATGACTATTTTTTTAGCAATTAGTCTACCTGACTCACACCTGACTCACTTATAGCTCACAAAGCCACTTGGGACAATCACATACTACATCAAGACATTAGCCCTAGCAATATTTTGATTGTCAGCTCCAACGAATTGGGCCCAAATGATTCGGGGATTAAGGATGGCCTGCTAATAGATTGGGATCTCTTCAAAATTGTCACTGACAAAAAACCAAATACCACACACCAGTATACATGCACTGTAAGTTGATTACACAAAGCAGTATACCTGACTCCTGACATGTGTTTCTGCCAGGGAACCTGGCAATTCATGGCAGCAGCCCTCATGGAATCCACCAACACCCTGCATACATTTGTCCACAATCTCAAGTCATTTTTTTGGGTTCTGTTATGGATTATCTTGAAATGGGTGTGATGTAGCTGGGACCAAGCAACTCGCTCATGTTTCCTTAGGGACATGATGAGCCTAAAGGTGTATGGTAATGTCGCAGGCCCAACGAGAAGTATGTTCATGAGCTTGGAGAAGCTGACTCAGGAGGACAATTTTCATATTCCTGGAAATCCCAACCTTGCTGAACTTGCGCAATCTATGAAGTGCTTAGTCTCCAAGCCATATTACCTTCAGCCATCACTGCCTAGTGTTTCACAGATTGAACGCCCCCATGTTACAGTAGATGAGATAGCAAAGCAGCAGAAGACTTTCGATAAGGAGATGGCTGAATTGAAGGATTATGATGAAATGATCAGTCAATTCAACATTGCTATTCAAGGGGTATCATGTATGGGCAGGCATACTCTGTGGCCCTTCAATGACCCGGCCCAACCTCAGCATGTTGCAGCCTCTAATTCTATGGTTTATAGCAGCAAATCTGGTACCAAGTGGTCAAGGGATCAGGCTTCCATAAGTGGTGGTTTGGATCAGCAGTTGTCGAGCAAGTGGCAGCAGCATTAGCTATTACTGTTACATCTTACATTGTACTTATGTTCTATTGTATGCTGTCTTGTATGTCTAGTGTTGTTCAGTATTATGATGAACTGTAGTCATGAATGTAGGCAATGACATAGGCAATATTCAATTGATTCGTATGGGCACCTAGTAGTGACAAAAGACATCCCTGATTGATTGGTGAGTAAGTTAACTTACACACAGAGACTAATCTGAGACCTAAGGTGAGGTGTGGGGCTTCTTGAACTGTAACCAAGTCCCACACTAAAGTACCCCCACAGTAGGGGAACTTTCCTCACTGGTCTGTCTGGCTGGCAGCCCTGGCTACATTGCACCCCAATGTCTCCTGGCGTGGCACTCACCCCACGCTTGACACTAATAAATTTTACAGGAAGTGCTACATGGGGTTCTGTACCCCGAGGTGCATGTCTAGCCTTGTGATATTTGCCAGAAGTGGGGTGGACTTCATAGGGAACCTTTTCGGAATAAAAGCCATAATCCAGGGGTAACCGGTAAGCGCCGGTAAGTGCGTGAAGCATGGCGAAGAAAGGAATGGAAGCAGCTGTCAGCTGTAGTACTAGTGAAAGTGAAACATGGTGCAGGTCTTTCATGCTCAGATCAGTGACAGTACATATTGATATTGCAAAACAAAAAACATTTCCCTACAATGCCAGTGAACAACCTGCTGTACAGTATTATAATCTCATCCAAGCCCCATCTATCACTTAGACCATTAGTGCCAGTTCAAACAACACTGGTGACGCTGTGAAAGAAGAACAATCCATTAATATTGTGCATGAATGTGTAATAGTCGGAATAGTCTATGCAGACTTGTTATGTCACTTGTACACCATTGCTGTTACCTGTTCCGATTGTAAACTTGTGTTGCAAGTCCTTTGTTGTTCATTTCAGGGTTGAGCATGTTGAGCATTTGAGCCCTTTTTGCCAGTTAAAGGCTGAGGGTGTTTTTCATTGTCATTTGGAGCTAATTGAATTCTGGACAATCCGAATGCAGACATCTCATGCCATATGCTGAGTATGTTCCTAGATAAATTCCCAATTATTCTAGGCACGTTTGGGGGTATTTCGTGTGACTTGTGTGGGTGTTTCACCTATTCATTCTGGGTTCTTGGTACAAAGGGTATCATCATGGGCAGTTCGGCAAATACATACGTGGTAGTGAACCACATGGCTGAGCTGGTTGGTCACTTGTTAGCAAGTCAAGACCGCAAGTTAGGCATTCTAATCAACTTATAGCTTTTGGATGCATGGGAGACCTTTTGAGGAAATTACAGCATTTTGTAAATGAATTTATAGCATAACAAATAACTTAATTACAATATAGCATAAGGAAATATGAAGTTCAAAGAATGAGGTAGATTGCATGGGGAACCAGGAGAAGAACAAAGTGGAGGAAGTGTCAAGTTCAAGCACCCTTGTCCTGACCTTGTCAGGTCAGGCATACCAGTGCATGCACCAGGCATGCCATCGCTGTCATCTGGTTTGGGCACACATGAAACATTAGTGCTGGCAAGTGTATCGGCTAATGGTGCAATTTTGTGTCTCTATTGACATTGCCTAGCACAGGTATAGCTGTTATAGATGTGGTGGCTGTATCAACTGTGCCGATGATGCAGGGGGTGATTATCTGAGGGCAAGCACAGACAAGGAAGACAGGAGGTAGGCAAGTGGGATGAGACATGAGAAGAAAAGGGGTGAGGTGAATTGCTGGCAGAGAAAGAAATGGGCATGTCATTGAATAATGTTGAAGAGAATTTTGCCCACATGAAGCAAAGGCTACTACTATTCGGATGACCAATCTATGTAAAGACAAATTTGCTCTATTCAACGTTCTCTCAATTGCATTGAATAATGAGATATAATATACTATACAGACAATACCCTTAAACAAAGAATGTATAATACTTGTAAGCACCTGGAATTATCATGACAATCAAGACAAGAAGGACCATCATGAATGAAAACCCAGATGCTGAAACCCCACATTCACCTGCCACGGAGTTTTCCAGACCAAGCTAAATACACTTGCAATGGAGAAACCTGTTGTCGTGCATAGCACCCAGACGACTTTCCAGTTCCATCATGCGCCACAAAGCTGACTGAAGCTTAGCATGGAGTTGCATATTCTTAGAATTGGCCTCTTAATGCGGGACATTGAATACCCTGTGGGTGAGTGCTGGGTCACCCTGCAATGCGAGATCCTGGCTGACATGGGTCTGGGAGATGTCATCTTTGCCTTCATTAACTTCATTGGATAAAGGAGATAAATCATAGTTGAGATTATATAGATACAACCTAAGGGAGGAAGGTGTACATACCAAGGAGTATACCTGTACTACTCGATTGAGATTTGAATCCAGGGTGTTGACCATGTTGACCTTCGAGCCTTTGAGCATCGGTGTGTGGAGCTGTGACTTCTCCCAAGGAACTCAGAGCCTTGACACATCGTCAGATAGAACATGGTGTGGCAGGCTTCTTACTATGTCTGGGTTATTATTTCAAAGGACTTTAGTGCCAGTGGCTGCAGGTACCACACTGGCAGATGAGTCTGGCTCTTCCAACTTTTGCAAGACATTCATAATAAGGTTGAATAGAAGTTTGCAAAACCAGAGTGGACAGGAATACTGATAGTAGACTTGTAGCTTGAGAGTCTCAATCAGATATGTATCCAATGAGGGATTGAACACGAGTGATACAGACCTATCCTTAGCATCCACGACTAACTGGATTTGATCTGACTGGGAGATATTCATTGTTATGATTCCAGCTGTGACTGGTAAATGGAAGCTAAAAAAAAAAATTACATTTTCAGGGATGTTGTCATTGTCTACTATGATTTTGGAAAATAGCTGTCAGGTTTCCCCCCATTTTTTTATTCTCATTTCCCCCTGTACAGTACTCATCCTTCGCTTGCCCATGCACCAACTCTTCCACAATATGACCCTCAATCATATGCATGCTCTCTTTTTCCACATCCACATGCCTCACACTCTCTTTCCACACCTGGGCCATACTGTTTTCCCTGCCTGCTTGCATTGCATGGTACTGTGACATCTGCATCTGATAGTCAGGAATTCAATTAGCTCCAAATGACAATGAAAACATCTGTGAACAATGAATATCGCTACACAGAAAAGGAAAGGCAGACAATTGGATTCACAATTGAAATGGGTAATGACAACCCAGGGAGTAGGAGTCATTTTGATGATACTGACTTGCATAGACTATTCATTATTTCAGATAGATGGTCACATAAGACAATGAGAGCACTCAGATATTGATCAAAATCCCTGGCACACATGGACAGAATACTGTATATATTATGCCCATAATGTGCACAGTAGGAATGCCATCTGTTTCAATGAATGGTACTAAGTTGAGTGCCATATGGCACAGCAAGTGAAACAGGCCACCCATTCACATGCAGTTCAAGATGGCGCAGACACAGATGCCCTAATTCTCAGTAGCTTTCCCCCCCCCCCCACCACTACAGCACAAATAGCATATGCTCACATGACTCACACAACTTGAGCTCATCATTATTACTGGCAGATGATGAAGATAGTTTGGCTGGGAGTCCTGACAAGACTGACAGTGAGTGTTATGCTAAATCTGCCCAACAATTCTCAGCCATCAGACCTAGAAGCTCCCCACATCATAGCCCATCCTAAACATGCAAAATGGTCCAGTTCATAGTTTAGTGATGGTGAGAACCCAAACCTGTTCTTGTGGCTAAGTTGGATGTCTAGCTTCATATACCTAGTAGCAGGCTTGCAGCATGATTCTGACTGAACACGTAAGTGCTTCCTTCTCCATGCTGTATCCAAAATGTACTGATATGATTCAAGCCTGAATAACAAAGCATTTCTGCTTAGACCCCTCCATCAGAATTGGTACCCTAAGAAATAGGAATCACAGCTCAGAGACAACAGTGTGGCACACAAATTGTTGGCAGCACTATGTACTGATTATACTGAAGTAACCATGTCTCAATCAGCAAGCTACCCAAGAAGTAGCACTATTTGCCCCAGATCAAGGCAAAGGCAAAGGAAGGGCAGTAGACTTGAGCCCTTTTACTGATACACGCACCACAGACAAACAGTATGCCCAGGACTTGGGGGCAAGGGTAAGAGCCACCTCATTGCAGCATATGACAAATTTCATCGCCATCCTTTCTCATTCTCTTCTCTGTGTAGGTGGATGTTGGCACGGCATCTAAAGAACTGATGGATAACACCCACAACAGGAGCTCGGTTGAGGTAGAACAAATCTTACCGAGCACTGAGCATGGTCTGGACCCACGAGACTTCTATGCCTCTGACTCCCCTATACTGGATGAATATTTCAACACAGGCCAGGGTTCGGGATGTGTCAATCCAAAGGTTAAAGATGATGATCAAGTCGAGAGCATTATTGCATATCGCGTATGGTTCTCATATTTGACTTACACATCTCAGGCTAATTGGTGTGAAACATTCCCAGCAACCTCAGCCCCAGTCCTTCACTTCGTCTTCACCAACCACCGGGCCACCATCTTCATCAACCGCCAGGCCTTCGTCTTCACCAACCACTGGGCCATCATCTTCACCAACCGCTGGGCCATCATCTTCACCAACCACTGGGCCTTTGTCTTCACCAACCGCTGGGCCATCATCTTCATCAACTGCTGGGCCATCATCTTCTTGGCAGATGTTACCTTTGCAGCCATCAACAATTCCTGCAACTCTACCCTTACATCATGATAGACCTAGTGTGGGCCAGCATGAAGAGGTCGTATCTGGCAGCCATTCTATGCATCCAATGTCGAGAAATGCAGATCTTGGCCAGCTAGAGAGCCATACTAATGCCACTGGCATTTTTGACCAGATCGTAAATGGCCTTGATGGTACCAGGGGGCAGACAAGTAAGGGCAATGCTGGTCAGAGAATATTGAAATGACATGGATGAAGCCCATAGTGTTGTGGGACCCAAAAACTTGTACTGGCAGTCAGTACCAGGTGCTTTAAATCACCTCTTGTATTCCTGTGCTAATTGTATCTGAACCAGAAACTGGTCTGAATGGAAATCGGCAGTCTCCTATGAGAGGATCCACCCTATGGCCACACTCCTAAACCATCTTGGGTTTCCACATTCGCAACTGAGTGGAAGTGCACAGGTCAGGGCGCAAAGGCTTGTGATGTCACATCGGCCAACTTTATGATTGACATTGCGGGTCTGCCAAGGTCACCATGGAATATTTCTGTTGCTTGGGTTTTCACCAATCACTTCATCCAGAAGATGAGGTACAATGATACACCAAAAATGCAAAAGGCAATAGAGAATGCATTTACCAACAGAATCAGAAGCCTGAAGTCTCACTGCAAAAAGGAGGGCCTCTCACAAGCAGAAAAAGTTGTTGAGAGGTCTCAGCATGCCTGACGGCAATGCAAATATCAGGTAAATCTTTCTGTTCTAGTGCATGCCTGTCTTCATCTAAAATTGCTCTCTACAATGAATTTGTTTCAACATCACCATAACATTGCCAAACTTATCAGGCCGCTGAGTGAGCATCTAGGCATCTTGGATGCATTGGGAGATGATGGGATGTCTACAGATGAATCTGTTATTGACTCGGACACACATCAGACAACATATATGGTCACCAAACCTGAGTGGCAACACCCTGACCTTCATAACTGGCTCAAGGTCTTCGATCAACTGCATCATCGAAGTCACATCAAAAGCTGGTCCCTTGACAAGCATGGTGCATTCCCTCACATTTGTACTTGGTCTCAAAAAGTGCACTGGAAGTCACATGTGCCAACAGGCCTCCCGATCAACGCCTATGACCCGAATTGGATTAAGAGTAGGGAGTCCCTTTATTTGGATCATGTGTTGTGTCCCCAAAGGGAACAACAATACAATTTCATCCATTCTTCTGATGTATTTGCATAAGTCTGCACGTCTTGTCACTTGCATTAAAACACTAACTCATGTACTGTACCCACAGACTCTTAAGTTATTAACGCTTTACAGTAACTTTAATTCGTTACTAAAGATAGGACAGTGCTGCAGTGTTGTTGAAAATTTCTCATATTTCACTGCCACCAAACCATATATCCTGTAACCATGTACTATCCCCAACTAATTCTTCGAACTCTGCTGCGTGATTAGCCATCACTCTGGTTTGAAGTGTTGTGTGTTCTCTGCACATGTGCTTCTGGATTAACTGTTATGTTATGATCTCGTGTTTCCATTTCACCCATTTCTGATAACTTAGTACTATGCATTGTTTGAGTTTGGTTGTGCACTGTCTTGTCTGTCCAATATGATGTCGAGTATTCTAATGAACTGTGATTCAAGTCATGAACATACTGTATACTATTCAATTGATTCACACGGCCTGGTAGGGACAAAAGACTTCTTGATTGATTGGCAAGTACACAAACACTGGTCCTAAGACCAATTCTGAGATCTGAGGCAAGGTGTCATTTGTGTCAGTGTTCCTCTTCTGTACTACTGTAGCTGCTGTCTCAGGCTGCATCATGTCTCTTTCTGCTCCTGACCAGCCTAACCTTTCTGCCCATTCCATTCGCTTAGTTGCATATCTGACATCTCTCTCCTGTGGGCTGATGCTGTACTTGTCATCGCCACTGGAGCACATCCTGTATGACCTGTTCAGTCGAACAGCTGTAAGGTGAAGATGGAATGGTGTAAGGTGTGCATTGAAGCTATGCTTGGAATGGAGCAGAATGACAGCGTCGGAGCGCCCACCAGCCACCAGCCACAACTGTACAGTACTTCCTCTTTCATCCATTAACATTCTTTCTGTTTTCATCGCCTTTCCTCATCACTTCTCGATCATCGTCCGACCCCTCACCTCCAGTGCAAGATGACTGCGAATGAATCAAGGATGTTCCCACCTTTACAACCACCCAATTCTTTGACCCTCTTGCCGACTGCCTTCTCCTCATCCCCTCTTTGGACCATGATGATCCATCCTAGCTACAAGGGCACAGCACCAAGATACCCCTAGCATTGAGTCCTTAGCATTGTTTCTTAGTTACTGACCATTTTTCTCTCATTTTTATGACATTTCTTCTTACATCCAGTACTTACTCTCACTGACACAGGCACTCAGTAGGACCACATGTATTTAAGAGCCTCCCTCACTTGTTGAGGAGGATCATCCATCAGGATCAGCTGTTCTGAATCTAGATTGCTTTCTTTTCTCTTCTCTATCTTTTGTGTGCTCTTTTGATTCAACTCTTGGCTTGGTGTCTATGTCCACAGAACCGCTGTCCACAACACTCTAGTTGACCTTGCTCGTTCTCTCCCCCTCTATCTTATCTCTCCCCCTTTCCTTTATTTTGGACGACTCTCCCACACTTGCAGCCGCTATCTTAGCTACAATGGTCCCCTGCCTGGCTTGCCAATGATCACTGCACAATGCACACATGGCCCATCTTTCTCACAGAATGCCGCACATCTCTCTGTAAGCTCCCGCCTTTGATCGCCTCTCCATCTGTATACATTTCATGAGAACAATAACTCTCTACACATCTACCTGGTGTTGAAATCCCTTCTCTTCCATGCGTCCTCTTCCTGTTGACACACATTCTTCTTTCCCCTCAGTCATGTTGTCGGTGGGCAATCCGTTATTGCTTGTGTCCACTGACCATTTCTTTCTCATGTGGCTGACAGCCCATCTATCGCAAGTACAACTGTGATCCTCTCCCTCCCCTCTTCAAACATCAAACACATAGTGGGTCTAGATCTGTCCCTAGCACATCTACCTGCTGATGTCCTGTCGTCTTTATGCACAGTGCTCACATTCACATCATTACTTTGCATTATGGTCCAGGTGCTCACAAGAACAATACAATACAGTGAATGACTATCGAGAGGGAGATAAGGTGGACATGGTAGAAGTGCCATTGAAGGAGGAGGTTTCATAGGGCACGCAACTTTCATTGTCATACTTGCATTGCGGTTTCAGTGATTTCCGGGGAGTGAGCCTTTCCCCTGTATGCATGCCCATGTCAATGCTGTTGTTATCGGGTAGAAGTGTAACTTTAGGTGTATGCTTTGTGTACATGGATGGCCGCAGAGAAGCTTGACATATGTGTAGTCCTCAATTACCTTGAAGTTAAGCATGACAACCTGGTCTGAGAGACAAAGACATCATGACATGAACATCTTAAGTCTTGACCTCAAGAGTCACTAAGTTAGAACATCATGACATCGGGTGTCATGTTTGATGTTTTTTTGATGAAACTCCTAAAAACATGCAAAGCCCATTAGTAATATATTTCTCAATATTTTTCAGGTGTATGTATTATCTTTATTGTAAATTATTTTGATAAGCATATGCAAATCACATGGCTGTATATATTATCAATGTATTCAGCATACTTTTAAAACTAACACCCTTAATTTATTGCAGATAACATTGTAAATTAGTTTATGATGTATTGGATGATTATTTTCCAAACTTATCTGAAATGCTCTTCTTATTAAATCACTCTAAAATTTGGCTTAACATTCCAAAATGCAAACAGTGTCAAGCGCATCTGTGTCAGCTATCCAGACTTTGCTTACCTCCATGTTATAAAGCTGACCACTCATCACAGACCTGATGGGGAGAGCAGGACAGGAAAGGACTCTAACGAGCTACTATGTAACATGTGAGATGACAGTGCATACATTGCCAATTCTGACTTTGGATGTGACAGTGCTATAGAGGCAGTCAAGAAGGCAGGTGGCCTGATCTCATTTGCCCATCACTTCATCTCAAATGTCAGTAAATGATTCCCACTTTCTATCTTTATCGATAGGCAGGGACGCTGACTTGTCTTCATTGACAGCCTGATCTGCCACTGTGCTTGAAAGACAATCTTGAGCTAGCACAGGACACTCCCTCCTTTCAATCCTGCCAATGCCAATGCAGGCCCCAACTTGTTTGCAATCTACTGGTGTGCCATTGTTCAGACAGAGCTTGTTCATAAGGGCACAGATGGATGTGTTAAAGCAGCAGAATGGCAGTGAGGTGGCCACCACATCGTTAATATAGTTTTTTTCTTTTTTCTCTTCAAGTTTTTTCTCTTTCTTGAACCATGTAGCCTTTAGTGAAATGCACACTGCTGAAAGTTTGATAGGCTGTTTCTCTCTTTTTATTATAACATTTTTGGGTCACCCTTCAGAACTCTTCTATAGTACATGTCTTATCTCTATGTTTTGCATCGATGTACACCTGAAACATGCCTTTGTCAGTCTGATTTTTCTCAGCTTTTATGCTGCTTAGGATTGAGGGTTAGAGTTGTGAAGTGACATTGGCAGCATGAGAACAGATTGTTTTGTTGACTTAAGATGCGAGCCACCTTATACACCCAAACTGGGCTGTTTCCATAAGTGAACCATATATAGGAATTATGAAACAACTCAAGTTGACTTGAGCAGGCTTGGAGCAACTAAGCCGTCATGTGGCTTGGCTTGGCTCAATTTGGGCTTGGCTCGGCTTGGCTCGTGGCTTTGAGCCAAGTTATGGCAGCACTAGTTAGTCAGCACTCAGTCAGTTTATATGCAGTTGGTCAGCACTCAGTCGGTCTACATATGGTTGGTCAGCACTCAGTTGGTCTACACATGATCGGTCGGCACTTGGTTGGTCCACATGCAGTTGGTCTACACTTGGTCAGTCCATAGGATCATGGGATCAATCAGACTCTTTTCTGACACAAAAAGTGTGAAAGGAGAGTTTAATTACTTTTCTGGAGAAATAATGGACCAGAAAAGAGTCTAAGTAGAGTTAAACTATATTTACACAATATTTTTTGGTGGAATTCCACCAAGAATTATTCAAACTTTTTTTTTCAATTTTTTTCACATAGTAGACCCTGAAGAATATTTTAACACTTATCAGGCTTATTTTCAACTCTTTTCTGGCTGCAGAGTCTGAATTGCATGCAGTGAGACTAGAATTAAGTCATTATTCATGTCTGTGAAGCATGGGTCTGCATATTGAGGAAGCAACCGCCCATTATATGCCCTGAATGTCTCAAGGGTGCTGTTGATTTTCTGACTCAATTTGGCATTGAAGTAGCAACACCTAGACATATGAGTGCTGGTACTGATGTCATGGTCAAGGATGTGGAATAAATCTATTATTTCTTCAAAACTTCAAAAGGGCTTAGGCATAATGTCCCATATAAGTCTGTCTGTGAATGTCATTGTTTGCCATCTTGTAAATGCCAAGGATGCACCAGAAAGGCAGCCATTGTGCATTGAATTGTGCTCTTGAAATTTTTGTGGTAATGTTCAGCCTGTGTGGACTCGAGCATCTACTAAATGCCATCATTCACTGTTCTTTTTTATTTGGATGTGCTCATGAAGAAGAAGCATCGATAGAAATGGCTAGGCGAGAACAACAGACTCGAGTTCTGCCATCAGACCACCAGGTGCCACTGTGTGTCCACTTCAAGTTTAGCTGTCCGAGTCACATCTCAACTGTGAAACAGGCACAAGGATGGGCAAGGGCGCAAGTGCTCAGGGCAACTCACATTTGATGCTATAAAGTAAAAGGTAGGCATACAGCCTGAGTAGAGTAATGAACAATTGAAATGAAGGGATGATGCAGCACAAGGGGATGAGACTTAGTCAAAGATCATCAGGTTGTTCTTCACCCTATGCCTCAGTGGCCTGGTTGACTCATGATCGAGACTGTGATACAAGTCCTGGCAACATAATCTCTAATCCTTCCTCCTTCACTAAGCTTAGATAGAGGTCACAATGAGATCTTCATCAAAGAAGAGGGATTGCTGCTGGTTGTCACGGCTCTACAGGGCCGTGGTCTCGGTGGTTCGGTTGGTTACTCCAAAGGAGTCAGGGTGATCAGTTGCTTGTTAACGTACAAGCACTAAATGTGAACTGCGCCCTGTCTTTCAAGGGACGCGAAGGTAATGGAAGATGACAAAAGGGGCCTGATCAGGTGTGACAATGGAACTTGTAGATTGCTAGACTAAGTCGAGCTTAGAGCCCTACCTAGTCTGGTCCGCAGTCTTTATATAATACAAGCGGGGCGTATGACTAAGAGTCGAGTCATCGTATC
>Ga0137378_10002227_pt1 | contig 16584 bp, 21 predicted proteins | sample SagtaG_21_FD_104813 | JGI IMG/M metagenome (GOLD analysis project Ga0137378, IMG submission 104813) | Vadose zone soil microbial communities from Sagehorn Ranch, Mendocino, California, USA - Sage2_L_60_16 metaG | ecosystem: Environmental > Terrestrial > Soil > Vadose zone | place: USA... | reverse complement strand
GTAATTGTACTGGTAGCACTTTAATTGTCCAGAATAATGGAACATCTCTAACAGCTAGAGATATAATTAATTTCATCTCCTCTAACGGAAATATTATAGCTGCTGATGATTCTGGAAATGTTAGAACAAATGTAACTTTGAGTGATACTCCTACCTGGACTAATGAAACTATTCTAGGAAGTACTCCAATTACGACGGGTATAGGTTATCCTATTGTTCAATGGGTAAGAGTACCTAATGAAAGTACTGTTAATACATTAATTACTAATGATACAGGTGGCGTTGCCAAATCTACGTCTTGGGGTGTAGATAATGCTGGTACATTCTTTTTTAATCCTGTTAGTGGCGTAGGAACTGGTGGTGTTTTATTTTCATTTAATGTACCTTCTGTTCGATGGCTATTTAATTATGAAGATGGTGCAGTAGTAACTATTCCAGATTTAACTGGAACTGTAGCATTAACAAATCAATTACCATTTACTGGAACCACAGGTTCCATTAGTGGAACTCTAGCAGTATTAGGATGTAATACAGGAACGGCAACAGTTACAGGTGCTACTACTTCAATGGTAGCAGTAGCAGAAGCAACTACATATCCTGGTGATGGTATTTTTTGGAAATCTAGAGTTACATCAGCTAATACAGTCACTGTATATGTTTGTGCAGATGTAGCAGTAACAGGAAGTGCAAGTGTTTATAGAGTAAGAGTGATTCAATAATAAATGTCTATTTCAATAGCAAATAATATAATATCTTCAGACCCTGGAAATGGATTATATGAAGATTATCTTAGAGATAAAAATATTAAACCTCATGAAGTACAAGAACAGTTATTAACTCTTCCCGATCAAATCTTTGAGGCTCTCTATGGCGGAGCAGCTTACGGTGGAAAGAGTTGGATTCTCACTCTCCTCCCATTATTCAGGGGATTCTATAAATTTAGAGGTTATAAAGGTATCATACTCCGTAATAAATTCCCTGATTTGGAGAGAGAAATTATTAGATTGTCTAAAGAATATTATCCTAAAACAGGAGCTAAATATAATGAACAAAAACATAGTTGGGAATGGCCAGAGTTCAACTCCTACCAAGACTTTGGTCACGTACAACATAGTTCAGATATTTCTATGTATGATTCTTCTCAATACAATTATTGTTCATTTGATGAAGTAACACATTTTGCTTCTTATCCATATCATTATATGGTAGGCTCTCGTGTTAGACCTAGTAGTAGTTTTAATATTGCAATAGTTCGTAATGGAACTAATCCTGGAGGAATAGGACAAACTTGGGTTTATGATAGATTTGTTAAGCTTTGTGAGAATGGACATAAAATTATAAGAGATACATCTACTGGATTATCGCGTATATTTATTCCTGCTAAAGCAGAAGATAATCCTTATGGAATGGAATATGATCCATTATATGTTAAGAAACTTGAAATTCTTAAAGTTGTATCAGAAGCAGAATATAAAGCAAAAAGATACGGAGATTGGCACGCTTATAAAGGTTCAGTCTTTACGACTTTTAGACCAATGCATTTTAGTGGTGAACCTGAAAATGCATTACATGTTATTAAACGATTTCAAATACCCGAGTGGTGGCCTCGTATATTATCTATTGATTGGGGTAAAAGAGCTATGTGCTATGCTATGTGGGGTGCCGTTGCTCCCAATAAGAAAGTATATATTTATAGAGAACGAGCTTGGTATGGCCGTGACATTCCTTATTGGGCTTCTGAAATACGTCAAATAAATGACGAGAACAATGAACAGCCGATTCACACTATTCTATGTGGTAGCGCATGGCAAAGTAGAGGCGGTGAACTTATATGTGATGAATTTCAAAAGTATTCTGATTTGGTTCCTAGTAGCTCAGAAAATACTCCTGGTTCGCGCGTAGCCGGATTACAATTAGTACATGATATGTTAAGATGGGAAAAGAAGATTTCCTTACGTTCTAAAAATGAAGTTTATGATATGCAAGTAGCCCAAGAGATTTATCGTAATTATGGTCCTAATGCATTAGAGAATTATAAGAAACAATTCTATGACGAACCTGATGAAGATAACTTACCGGTATTACAAATATTTGAAGAATGTAAAATATTAATTGATACAATTCCAATGTGCATTTATGATGATAAGAAGATAGAGGATATTGCAGAATTTGAAGGCGATGATCCTATTGATTGTCTTAGATATTTCTGTAAAGCGGCTAAGAAATTTCTTCTCGGAGAGATTGGTTCTCTTTCTCGTGCTGAAAAGATTGATCAGATTATCCAGTCAAGAAATGCGACTGGAGATATGACATCTTTTTATAGACAAATGGAAAAAATAGAACAAGATAATATAGCAACTATAAATGATTGTATTCCTATTTCTAGGCGATCAAGATTCTCAAGGAGAGTTCACTAATGCACTATCGAAATGGGAGAGAAGCAAAGAATGGTGATAAAGTAATTCAATTAGATACTAATGGTAAAGTTATGAATCTTGGTGTTATCTATGATAATATTCCTGGTAATGATTATTGTAATGGAGCACTAGCTCCTATACATGGAGTAGTTAGTGCTTGTTTAGTTGATTGTTTACATATTGAAGATGTTCAAGAATTTTTAAAGGAGAAAAATTTAGATAAGCGTCCAATAGGCAAATGATTAGATTCATTTGTTTTCTCCTTGGTAAACCTTATGAGTCTTGTAAGAGTTGTGAAACTCTTAAAGAGCAATTATCTTTTGAGCGATCTGAGAAGCAACAGTTAACTAATACCCTCTTAAACATCTTGCAGCCGAAAGCTATAGAAGCTGCTCCTATAGAATTAAATTCAATTCAACAAAGTTCAGCATTATTTAGTCGTCGACGTGCAGCATTAGAAGCTAAGGATAGAGAAGAAGCTAAAATTCTTAGGAATTCTACAAGTTTAGGTAAACCTGATTTTGTTAATAATGATAATGAATCATCTACTAATCAATTAGAAGAAGAACTCGGAATAGAGAAAGAAGTTTAAAGAATGGCGAACTCAGCACCGGCAACGGTGACAATCACAGAAACTACTGGTCCTGGACAATCTGTTATAGCATTAAAGCAGACTGATATTGTTGATTTTGAAATCGATTTCGTACATAATGTAATTAAACTTACACGGTCTGGCAGTGGTGGTATTCAATATTACGATTATTCTGCATTAGCTACTTTAACATTAACTATTACTAGTGGTGTTACTTCAATCACCTGCTCAACGTAATGGCAAATACTCCATTAATTAATGCAACTGTTAAAATTACTGTAAAAGATATTAATGGTAATAGTGTTGCTAAACAATTTAATTTCGTTACTCAGATGCATTTTGATTTTAGCGATGGAACAATTAATATCGTTGATGTTACCGGATCATTCTATTTTACTTTATTAACGATTACATCATTCACATACACAATAGTTGCCGGATTCGGTGGTTCTACAACAGTCGTAATGAGTTAACATATGGCAGCATATAAAAGTTCTAGCTTAGCTGTATCAGAAGGTCTTACAAGACATGAAGGTAGTGGATTATTAAAGAATGGTTTATTTAGACATAGTAAACAACATATGATGGAAAAGAAAATGTTTAAGGGTCGCAAAGGCACGCATGGTAAAGACTTACAAATTGGTAAGAAGTTTAGTTCTAGCTCTAAATCTATGGGAGATATGAAATCTTCTAGTATTAGTCCCAGTACAGAAGAATTTGATAAGATGATGAAATCTCCTGTGACTCATAATATGAATAAGAAGAAAAGTATGTTCTCAAGAAAACAATTTGGATAAATATGCCAGCCGTTAGCGGCCGACAATATCGTTTTATGGCAATGATTGCTCACGGGGGAAAAAGTAATAAAGGTCAAGGAGTTGGTCCATCTGCAAAGGTAGCAGAGGAGTTTGTTCATAAGACTAGTTCTAAGAAGCGTTCAATGTTTATGAAGAAGAGAAATAAATGAATAATAAACAATTAGATGATGAAATCTGTTCTCTTTTAAAGACAGTTGCTGACCACTTCGATAAAGAAGATAGAGCAACTAGAGAGAGACAGATTCGTCATTGGAGAAGATTAAAGCTTTACTGGAATAATTTCTCTCAAATTTATTGGTCTGAGACTGCACATGATTATCGTATATATAATCGAGATATTAATGCTACTGATACAGATCAAGATTATTATGATAAGCCAGTTAATGTATTTAAAGCTTTCTTAGAAACTATTATTGCCGCTCTCAGTATTCAGATTCCAGCTATTAATTGTGTTCCAGATGATGCTGATAATCCATTAGATTTATCAACTGCTAAAGCCGGAGATAAGATTTCTGAGCTAATTTATAAACATAATAATGCAACATTTCTATGGCTTCATGCTCTTTATATCTATTGTACAGAAGGTATGATTGCATGCTATTCATATCCTAAAGAAGATAAGTCTTATGGAACGTACGATAAACCTAAATTTAAAGATGAGGAAGTTCAAGCTTATGTTTGTCCTCAGTGTGGTAATCGTATACCAGATGAAGAATTCTCCAATGAAGAATTTTATGAATTCTCACCTGATGATGAAGATGTAGATATTAAAAATGCATTATCCAAAGGTCCTATCTGTTTAGAGTGTGGTGCTCAACTAGACAAAGATTTACAGAAAACAAAGCTTATTGTTCCACGTCTTGTTGGAACTACGAAAGAACCTAAATCACGTATTTGCTTAGAGGTTTACGGTGGTTTATATGTTAAAGTTTCTAATACTGCTAAAAAACAAGAAGATACTCCATACTTAATTTTTAGTTACGAAACTCATTATACTAATGCCTTAGAATGTTATCCATCTCTTCGCGAAAAGATTCCACATGGTGGATGGTCTAATATTGGAGTTAATGATCCATATGAACAATATGGTCGTCTTAACACTCAATATCGAGGAGAGTTCCCAGAAGAAAATGTAACAGTAAAGAATTGCTGGCTGCGACCGGCATCGTTTAATATCTTGCCAGAAGATGATTATAAGAAATTAAAGAAGAGATTTCCTGATGGTGTTAAGTTTGTGATGGTTAATGATATTCCAGCTGATTATGAAAACCAATCTTTAGACGATCATTGGACATTAACTGAAAATCCAATGTCAGATTTCTTAAATCATGATCCTCTTGGAGAACTACTAACTAATATTCAAGATATCGTAAATGATCTTATCTCATTAACTCTACAAACAATTGAACATGGAATAGCTCAAACTTGGGCTGATCCAGCCGTTGTCAACTTTAATGCTCAGCGTCAAATAGAAGCGATGCCTGGGACATTAACACCAACTAAACCAGTATCAGGTTCTAAATCTATAGCAGAATCTTTTTATACATCTAAACAAGCTGCACTAGCTCCAGAAGTAATGGGATTTTATAGAATTATACAAGAGTTAGGACAATTTGTTTCAGGTGCTTTACCATCTATATTTGGTGGTAATCAAAATGCTGGTAGTTCTAGAACAGCGTCTGAGTATGCAATGTCTAAGGGTATGGCATTACAACGTCTCCAAACTCCTTGGAGAATGATGACTATATGGTGGAAAGAGATATTTGGTAAAGTTATTCCAATGTATATGAAGAATATTGTAGAGGATGAAAGAATAGTTGAGAAAGACCAACAAGGTAATTTTATTAATGTTTTCATTAAGAAAGCAGAAATAGATGGCAGAATAGGTTCAATTGAATTAGAACCAGATGAGAAACTTCCTGTAACTGATGAACAACAAGCTGAAATGATAATGCAGCTATTCCAATTAAATAATCAAGAGATTACATCCGCATTAATGGACCCAGATAATATCCCATATATTGCTAAGGTTGTTAAGATTCCAGAATTCAAGTTGCCAGGAGGTGACGACCGGCAGAAACAGTATGAAGAAATTGTTGAGCTTATTAATTCTGCTCCAATTCCTCCTGATCCTCAAATGCTTCAAGAAGCTCTTTCTTCTGCGAAGCAGGGACAACAAGTAGATATTAATCAACCTCAATTCCAAGAACAACCATCTGTTCCAATTGATGTTGATGTAGATAATCATGCTATTGAAGCTTCTATTTGTAAGTCTTGGCTCATTAGTAGTGCTGGTAGACTTGCTAAGCAAGAGAATCCTAATGGATATAAGAATGTTTTATTACATATGAAAGCTCATATGATGATTGTTAATCAGCAATTACAACAACAGCAATTACATCAGGATCAATTAACATTAGCTACTGGAAATAAACATACTAGTAAACCAACTTTAGGTGAGCCTTCTAATAAGGTTCAATCTGAAAAACCAGCACAAGCTGGAAAAGTGAGTAGAGAAGGAAATGCTAAATCACCAATCTCTTAATTTTTTATATTATCCTCCAGATGTGTTAGCACCTGAAGGAAAAATAGCAACGCCGAAAACGGCTGATGATATTAATGATCTATTTAAGACTATTGATACTGAAGAGCCTACTGTTAAGCCTAAAGAGAAACAGGCTAAGCTTGAAGAAGAGATTGAAAAACTACCTGAGGGAGACGACGAGCTAGAACTTATTGAACCAGATGATGAGATTGAAAAATTAAATCTCAATAAAGATGATGATAATCTTGACATCGAAGCTCCGCCTAGAAAAAAGGAAATTTTAGCTAAGTATCCAGATTTATTTAAAACATTTCCATTCCTTGAGAAAATTCTCTACCGCGATAAACAGTATAATGAATTGTTTGGTTCATTTGATGACGCTAAAGAAATTGCTGAGAGGTCAGAGAGTTTTTCTCAGTTCGAGAATCAACTTCTAGCTGGAGATACTAAAGAAATACTCCGAGAAGTAAAAGATACAGATAAGAAAGCATTTGATACAATCGTAGACAATTATCTACCGTCATTAGCTGAAGTTGATAAAGAAGCTTATTTTCATGTAGTTGGTAATTTAAATAAGCGTCTCATTATGGAAATGGTACAAGAAGCAAATAATACTGATAATGATGATTTAAAACAAGCCGCTCTCCTAGTCAATCAATTTATTTTTGGAAGTTCTAAGTTTACTGCTCCTACGCTGCGTGTAGAAAAGAAGGAAGAGAATACTGAGCGTAGCGAAGTAGAACAAGAACGTCTTTCATTTGTTCGTGAGCGATTTGAAAGTTCTCGTGATGAACTTCAAACACGAGTAGATAATACATTGAAAGCAACTATATCTGATTATATCGACCCTAAGGGAGTTATGTCTTCTTATGTTAAGAAGAACGCAGTTGCTGATGCAATGAAGATTCTTTCATCTTCTATTGCTGAAGATTCATTGACAGTTAAGAATCTTGATCGCTTGTGGCGGTCAGCTTTTGAAAACAAGTTTTCTAAGGACTCACTAAGTAAGATTCAATCATTCTATCTTTCTAAAGCTAAAGGAAATCTTAAAAATGCTATTATCAAAGCTAGAACTGAAGCTCTAAAAGATGTAAAGACCTCTTCTCATAATAGAGAAGAAATTGATGAGCAAGAAGAAGAGAACTCCCGGCGACAGCCGAGAACAATTACTCCTGGCAGACCTAGCCAACCAAAAGGTAAAAACGATATCAGAAAGGGAGAATCAGTAACCGATTTTTTCATGAGAGATTGAAAGGTCTAAATTATGCCTGGAGCCGTTGTAGAATCAGTAGTTGCCGGAACTGAGTTAGAGCGCGTCTTACCGAAGGTAACTACTGTCTTCGAGAGTGAAGACACATTCTTTGGTAATATTAAGAAGCGTGATGTAGAAGTAGTTAGCTATCGTGAAATGCGAGCACCTATGGAATTACGTCCTGGTGGTCGCTTTCAATATTTTAATCCTGATGGTGGAGATATGGGACGAGGCGGCGGTCCTACTTGGGATAAGGCCGTTCTTAGACCAGTTTTCCTATCAGAAAATATTGAATATACGAAATTAACTCAATGGTCTACTGACGATCGTAGAAAATCAGTAATTAATGCAGTGCGCCGTCTCACGGCGGGAGCTACTGTTGAAATTAAGCGTCAATTAGATGCACAATTACAAGGTTCAGGTACTGGTCAAGTAGGTACTATTTCTACTGTTACTACATCGGGCGGTGTTGATACATATGTATTAGATAGTGAATTTGGTGCTCGTCTTGTTCGATATGATCAAGTTGTTCAAGTTTATGATGCTACATTAGCTACATTTAGAGGTAAGGGAGTTATTACTAAATGGGACGTAGAAAATAAGACTATTGATGTTACTCCAGCTATTACAGGTTCTACTGCTACAGATGTTTTAGTTGTTGATGGATTATCTAATCCTACTGCATTACCTGGTTTATATGGTGTTCCATATCATCATAGTAATGCTTCTACTGGTACATGGTTAGGTTATGACCGTGCTTCTACACCAGAAATTCGATCAAATCGAGTTAATGGTGGAAATTCGGCTTTAACATTACCATTACCAAGATTAGCTATTAATAAGATTGGTAATCGAGTTGGTATTGATAATAATTTTGATCCTCATGCTTGGACACATCCGTGTCAGGCTCAGGCTTATGAAGAGATTGGACAATTAATTTCTATTATTCATAAAGCGGCTAAAGATGAAGCATTAAATCTTTATTTCGGTGATAATATGCAATTAGCCGGTGCTCCCATTAAACAGCATTTTAATTGGTCTAAGAAGCGTATCGACTTTGTTGTTAGCTCTATCTGGGGACGTGCAGAGATTCTTCCTATCGGATTTTACACATCTGATGGCCGTAGAATCTTTGAACTCCGTGGAGCTAGTGGCGGAGTTGCTGCTGCGGATATCTTTTACATGGTAGTTGGTTTCCAGACATTTGTTTTAAATCCGGCAGCTACCGCTTACATTGACGCATTAGCTATCCCGAGTGGATATTAGGAGATAGAATGAGTGATTTACTCTTTCAGCAACTTTCTACAGTACAGAGTAATTTACAGCCTAATCCACCAACTATCGCATCTGCGGCTACAATTACGCCAACTACATTTTTAACATTTCTTACTGGAACTGCACAAGTAGCAACTATTAATCCTCCTATAACTGGATGTCATATGTTAGTTCTTATTTTCACTAATGGTTCTCCTGGGGCTACAGTTACTACCGGGAATATCAAAAATGCTGTTACCCCAATTCAGAATTTAATGGTTTTCTGTGTATATGATCCAGTTACTGCTTTGTATTGGCTCGTTCCTGGAACATTAACGTAAACAATTAGAATGTCCTGTCATATGATTCTGTATGACAGGACATTCATTTAGAGATTCAACAAGGAGAAAACATGGCAACCGCTGATCCCGGTGTTGGTTCTTGGACTCCAATTAATATATTTGCGATGATTAGAGCTTTAGTTAATAATGGATGTCCTTTATTAACTAATAATGGAGCACCTACTAGTGGAGCAAGTGGAACGTATAATGGTCAGGCTGGACTTGGTACTCTTTTAATTGATTTTGCTACTCCTAATTTGTATATTAATACTGGAACCTTAGCTAGTCCAACGTGGACATTATTTACTACTGGAACATCTTTAATTCCATTAACAGCATTATCAGTTAATGGAGCTATTCCAGTGGCTCCAGGTGATTTTGTTATTACAAAAGGTAGCATTCTTGCTGATACGTTAGCGGCTCCTGCTGCTAGTCCAGGTGGGGATGGTGTATTAATTACTGTTACTTCAGATACAGCTTTTGCTCATACTATTACATTTACAGGTAGTAAATTAGATAGCGGTGGCTCTGCCGCTCTAACTGCTACATTTAATGCTAATAAAGGTTCTTCATTAACGGTTTTATCTTACAATGCTCGCTGGAAGGTTATTTCAGCTAATGGCGTTGGCTTCTCGTAAAGGTGAAATGAGAATGAGAAAAGCAATTTACGTGTTAGCCTTCGCATTAGGTTCTGCTGTATTAATAGCACAGACATTACCTACTAGCATGGCTCAGAATATTTTAGCTCTAACATTAAATCAAACTACTAATCAGCTAACTATGGGAGCCGCAGCGCATACTCTTGTTATTAGTTCTATTGCACCAGCCGGAGCTAGTCAAACATTAACATTACCTGATCCTACTGGAGCTGATAGCGTTGCATATTTAGCCTTAGCACAAACACTTACAAATAAAACTTTTACAGCACCAACTATTAATGCTTATACTATGACAGGTACTGGAACTATTGGTAACGGAGCTACTATTACTACTCCAGTTATTAATGGTCCTACTGGTAATTTAGGTGGTAGTTCTACAGCCGCTAACTACGTACAGAATTTAACTGATCCAACTACAGGAAACGTTACTGCTTCTACTCAAACTACATTTTTCTCAACAAATACTGTTACTATTCCAGCATCAGCATTTAATACTAATGGTCGAGCATTACATTGTGCTGCATGGGGAGTTACTGCTACTAATGCTAATACTAAAGGATTTCAATTTTTTATTGGTTCTAGTGCTGCATTATTAGCTCCGGCAACTACAACAGGTAGTGCTGTTCCATTTATTGCATATCTTGATATAGTAAGAACTGGTTCTAATACTCAGAGTGGTTCAGCATCATTTCTTCTAGCTACTGGAGTTGCACCTAGTATCGTACAGAGTACAGCATTAGGTCAAACTGATTCAAGTTCTATTGCTATAGCAATGCAAGCTAATAATCAGTCTGCTGCTGCGTCTGCTGCTACTGGTAATGGTATGACCTGTTCGTTTAGAAATTAAAGATTGGGTTGAGGTGCTCTCACGTTGTGCTGGGACACTAATATCAGTCGCAATCGAGCGACGATGTTGTGAGAGCACCTCTTTAAGAGGAATTTGAGATGGAACTCAGAGAAGAAATTGAATTCATCAATAAAAGATTATTGGACGAGTTTGGAAAAGAATCTAATAATGAACCTAGATTTAGAGTGGTTTTTAGTGATGATCAATACGAGAAACGTCTTACAGATTTTACAGATGAAGGATTTGAATTAATCCACCCAGAAGTTCGTCTATTACCAAAATATAAGCAGTGGGTTAGAGAAAAATATATTCTTGAACGATTAGTTCCAGTAGTTGGAGAAACTGATTTAACAACAAAAGTTTCATACGAGCCAGCTTGGGTCTTCCAAGATAAACATGGAAATTATCTGCCTCCATTCTTTGATGGATGTAAGCATGTGATTGAGTCTATGTATGCAGCTATTGGTCGTAAGGATACATTTACTAAGTATAAAGATAAGAATATTTCTGCAGAAGAAAAAGCAGCAGAATTAAAAAAGGTTGAAGATCAATTATTTGGTAATGAAACTATCGTAGGTGATCATCTTGCTTATGGGACTGGTGTTTCTATGGCTCAAGATAGTGGTAGAGATTCATTTGATCGTAAACTTCACTGAGAAGTGAAAAAGGACAAAAAATGCCTGCTGAAGTTGGAGCCTCTCTACCTGGAGTTCTTTCGGATAATGCAATTCACTCTATCAGTAATAGAAGACTTATTAGAGCACAAAAGAATCCTATGGATCGTTGTACTATTGTAAGTATTTTTCCTAAGGAGATTGATGAAATTAAATTCACAATCGAACCGGGTAAGTTTCATATTCCATCCGGTTCTCTTGAAAAGCCTTCAACTCTCATTGTAGGAAGTTCTTCATGGTGGAAAGATATTGATATTGATCAACCTATGTTGGAAATTCCAGTTAGTAGTATTCAAGTAGCCGATTCCATCGTTAAAGATTATTGTAATGGCATGTTAGCTTGTAATATGGCAGATTCTATGCCTGGATTATTCTTTGTACTTGGTGAACATACATCTATGGAAATCACAATGAAATATAAGACTAAGTTAAATGAAACTAACGAAAAACAAAATAATTGGTATAAAATCCTTGTTAAGCTCGCAGATAGTCTCTGGGCACGTTCTAATGGGAATCCTCTTGTAATTAGCGACGAAATGCGCCTTGCGGCGAGATCATTAAATCTTAATGATAAATTATGGTTAAAGGACTTTCAGATTACTGAACTAGTTCGTTGCCGTTTCTGTGGTGGAATGAGAAATGCTGAGTATCCAATCTGCCCAACCTGCAAGGCTATTGAACCTGAACATAAATTAGCTAAAGAAATCAAGTTCGCAGTTTAAGATGAAAAATAATGTCGGTCACATCTAATAGAAATATTCAAATTCAATTCTCGGGTGATATTACCGAAAATATAATTCAATCTGCTCTATCTAACATTGTATCACCGGCTAAAACTGATATTATTTCTTTACTACTCGGCTCTAATACGATAACGGCTCCAGTTATAACTGGTTTAGTAGTTACAGGATTAATGATTATTCCACCAGCTAGGAATACATCTCTTATGACTCTTAAAGGAATTACTGGAGATACTGGAGTTCCTCTTCACTTAACTGATCCTACGAGCTTAGCATTAGATACTACATTTATTAGTTTAGTAATCAATGCTGCGGCTGCTATTGTTGGAGTTCGATTGATTTGGTCTTGAAATGTCTAAAAACAAAGTTGTTAAAGTAATTAGAGTTTATGAAGATGAAATTATAGAGGTTCAATGGGTTTTGAAAGATTTAACTACATTCTATAAACGATATACGATTCCTCCTAAAAATACAAGAGAATATAAAGAAGAAAAAGAAGATGCCTAAGCCAAGCGAAATAATAACTACAGTAGCTGGTCTTATGAATGATTCAAGTCAATCATTATATACTAATGCTGTTTGTTTACCATTTCTTAATTTAAGTCTTGATGAATTACAAGAATTATACGAATATAATAATATTCCAGTTACAAATGAAACTAGTGCCGCTATCACTATAAAAGCTGGAATTAATAGAATTGGATTTGATACAACTCCAGCTCTGCCTTCAAATCTGATTGAAATACAACAATTATGGGAATCTCCTGTTGGATTGAATCAGTGGTCTGAGGTTATAAAAAAAGAGTTTATTCCACATTACTTACAAGATAATACTACAATATCTCAATTTTTAATATGGAATTTAGAAGAAGGTAGAATAAAGTTAATAGCTGCTAATCAGGACAATGATTTAAAGATTGATTATGTAGGTAGTATATTTAATACACCAATATTAATTAAAGATATTGATGTTAACCTCCCATTTATTAATATTAAAACATATTTAGAATATAAAACAGCCGCTCTCTGTGCAATGTTCATTGCTGAAAATGAGTCTAGGGCTATTGCTCTTGATAGTTTAACAGGAACAGCATTAACGCGAGCACTTGGTATTCCTATTAAAGGTATGCAAAGTATTGTTACTCGAAGACGACCATTTAGACACTCCTCTAAAAATAGAGGAGTGTCTTACTAGGTATTAATATGGCTGTAAGAGATCATCAGGGAATAACAATAGATCAATTCAATGGTTTATGGCAACGCGGAGATATAGATAACACTCCATTAGATCACTTCTCTGATTGTAATAATATTAAATTTATTGGAGATAGTTCATTTGGAACTCGTGATGGTATTGGAATATCTCAAACTGTAGCTACTTCTATATCACGAGTTAAAAGAATATATAATTATCCTACACAGACTGGTAATACTCTTATTGTTCTCACGACTGGTAATCCTAGAGCTACTCCTAATTTTACTGTTTCTCCTTTATCTCCATATCCTTATGAATTAGAAGATGAATTTAATGAAGATATGAGCAGTGATGGAAATATTAGTTTTATGGGCCAAATAGATATGACTGGGCCTGTTGGTAATATTAATGAACAAATAGAACCAGATTTTATTCCAAATGTAATTTCTATTGAAAATTCTGATGTTACTATTAATGATGTTGGAAGTATATATCATGTTATAAGTCCAACTTTAGTTTATGGTCCAATATTATCAATTATTGGTATGACAGATTTTGCATTTATTCCATATGCTGGAAGAGCTTATATTTCTCCATTCACATCTTATACAATAACAGCACTAGATGGAACTACATTAAATCAGGAGAAGGGATTATTTGAAGAATTTGTATATATTTATGCCGGTAATGGAACTCAAGCTAGAAAAGCCGCCGGTGATTCTTTATCTGGTTCTATGACTGTTGCTAATGGAGCCGCCGGTCATACTGATCCTGGACAACATATTTTTGGTATTGTATCTCAAACATCATCTGGTTATAATGCTCCTCCCTCGATTTTGACAAGTTTTGTAACAACAGCGGCATCATCAGTTTCTTTTGGTAATATTCCTACATCAAGTGATTCTAATGTAGTTAAAAGACTTCTTGTTGCTACTAGAGTTTTACCAACATTTAATGGGGACTTATCTGGTTATCAGTTCTTTTTTGTACCAAATGCAGTTATTAATAATAATTTGGATACATTTTTAAATAATATATCATTTTATGATGCCGACTTGTTAGCAGATGCTTCAGCTCTATTGGATAATTATACATCAATTCCAGCTGGAGCTATACTTAGCTTGTATCATAATAGATTATTAGTAGCAGCAACTAATACTGATATTTCATTAATCCTAGTAAGTCAGGTTGGGGAGCCTGAAGCTATTAATCAAATTGACGGACTAATAGTTGTTCCTTTAGATGGTAATCCTATTACTAATGCTCAAGAAATGAGAGATATACTATACGTTTTTAAGAGATCTAGAACAGTCTCCTATGTTGATAATGGAGATGTTCCATCATCTTGGCCATTAGTTGTAATTGATAATGCTTTAGGAACTTGTGTTCACGGAATTGCTACAGTATTAGATTCAGGAAGTAGTAATATTGATTTCTTGATTGTTTGTACTTATCAAGGGATTAGTGTATTTAATGGAAGATATATCACTCCAGAAATTTCTTGGAAAATTGAAGCTTTTTGGCAATCTTTAGATAGAAATAATTTTAGATATATTCAAATTATAAATGCCCCAACTCAAAAAATATTATATATTGTACTACCAGACGGTAGATTATTAAGCGGTAATTATATTAATGGATTTGATCAAAAAAAGATTCGCTGGACTCCAAACTCATTTCAAGTGAATATTAATACTATTGCTATTGCGAATATTAGTGATATTATTTTAGGAGCAAGTTAATGGGTACTATATTAATTCTTCCAAATAATGTATTATCTTCCGGTCCCTGGACTCTAAATGGTGGAGCTACATCTATTTTAGATGTATTAGATGGTACTAGTGTAGGAAATTTCTATGATAGTACATCTCTCTCATCATGTTCATTAGATTGCATTCCTATATATATTAAATTAGATGGTGTTCTTACTCATATTAATAATTTACCAATTGGATTTCATGTTACTTCCTTAAGTATATTAGCTTCTGGATTAACACAGGCTGGGCCTGGGATTCTCTATCCAGAATTTAATTTTTTATATGGTGGTAGTACTATATATAATAATCCTAATAATGATGGTCTTGCAATCTTTCCAATCAATGTTAGTATTAGTCTCACTGGAATAACAGCTTTTACTTTATTTGGTGGTCATTGGCAATTTAATGGTTCGTTGAATTCAGGTGCCGGTCTCATAACATTTAGTGGATTTCATGTCAGCGGAGTATATAATATTATTTCATATTCTTGGATATTAAATGGGGGTTCTAGTAGTTCTGTTAAAGTTGAGGATAAAATTATAATTTCTTCTACTGGAGATGTAGATTTAACTCATATTAATAAGGTGAATTTAACCTATAGAGATCCTACATCTACAAGTGATAATCCAGTATATATTCAAACTACAATCTCCAGTGCTGATTTTATTATTTGGACTATATTCGAGATTGAATTTCTGCTCCCAACTTCATTTAATACATTTAGTAGTTCATTACCTATTAATGATCCGGCAGGTTCAGTTCTTGTTTCTGTAATAGGAGATGGAACTCAATTTTCTGGTGAAGTTGTTTTGGGAAATTTAACAATTTATATTGCAGACCCATCTGGCTTATATCAATTAATTCCAGGAAAAACTAATGATACTATTTATAGTGATAAGACTAATCATACAACTAATGATGTAAAAATTCCAAATCCCTTTATTAAAACTGGATTTTTACCATGAGTCGTAAAACTAAAGGTTCTGAGGAATTAATAAATCATTTCGGGGCCGTTCGCTTACGTGTTACCGGCTCTGCAAGTCTATTGATGACTTTATATAGTTTGGATGAAACTAAAAATAATATTCTAACTCCTATAACTTTGTCTTCCACAACTAATATAGAACCAAATAGACTATCTAATTTTACACAACAGAGAGCTAAATTACAAATTGAAACTGTTAATATTAATGAAACATTTCAAATTTCTAGAATAATAATATTCATTAAGTCAGTTGCAAAATCATTACCAGAATAATGGCAGATATAACTAGACTTAAATCAACATTATTAATATCTGGAATACAGCAATCTAATAATGCTTTATATCAAGTTATTAGTCAATTAATTGAAGAATTAAATTCAACTAATTCTTCTGTTAGTACAATAATTAGTGGAGGTGGAATTCCTGGTCCTATCGGTCCTCAAGGATTAATTGGATTACCCGGTGTTGATGGTATTAATGGTGATGATGGTATTCCCGGAATCGTTGG
>Ga0137378_10002217_pt1 | contig 16609 bp, 14 predicted proteins | sample SagtaG_21_FD_104813 | JGI IMG/M metagenome (GOLD analysis project Ga0137378, IMG submission 104813) | Vadose zone soil microbial communities from Sagehorn Ranch, Mendocino, California, USA - Sage2_L_60_16 metaG | ecosystem: Environmental > Terrestrial > Soil > Vadose zone | place: USA... | reverse complement strand
ACTTTCGAGTTGTCTTCAATTCAGACAGCCGAAACGTGCGCTGGTCATAGACGTACTGCGTGCTCGCACCATTTGCGTATTCGCAGAGAACTCGCTGGCCCTTCGCGTTGTAATCGAGATTGGTTACGAACGGCGTGACTTGTGCTACCCCTCGTAGTCGGACATCAAGCTTCTCCAGCAGGTTGGCCTCGTTGTATGAAAGCCGCGTAACGCTTTGGTCCGGCCTGGTAAGAGTGGTCACTCGATTCAAGGCGTCAAATATGGAACTCGATGCAAACGTTTCCGTCTGCAACAGCGGGCCAGCAAGCGCCGCGATCTGCTGGACGTCGATAAGCCCCGACAGCGCAGACCAATCCACTTGCTGCCGATAAGTTTGGGCGAGCACGCGACTGCTTGAAAGCAGGTTCCCTTTGAAATCGAACCGCTCGTTCGTAGCGACGCCCGCGCCGTCGTAGGATTGATATTGCCTGCCGCAGAGGTTTAGGGCTGTCGCGTTCGGGTGCTCCTCCCCATAAACAGTGCGCTCGGCAAGAATCTCGGCCGCGGCTCCCTCTTGGACAAAGACGTGTGCAGCGCGGTGAAGTTCATCGTAGAGGGTACGAATCTGGAATCCACGGCTGTTCCAGGTCCGAATGGGGTTGTCCACTGCATTGCTCAGAACCCATCGTTCACCGCCATCTGAGCTTAGCGTGTGGATTTGCTTCGGTAGCATATTGAAATCACCGGTTAGGCATTGGATCCCGCGCGCGTCCGTGATTGCGCGCTGGTTGCCTTCGATATCCAGGGTCACACGCGTCTCATACTTTCCGTCAGGTCCGTTGTTGGCAATCGTCAAGAACACGCGGTCAAGGACATCCAAGTGTGTGATCGTCGGGGTCCCGTCATGGGTAGCCGCCTGATCCGAGGCGACATGCTCCGGATCAGTCGCCGGTAGTGCTTGCCGGTCCGCGTACCAACGACTGTCCTTCACCGCGTCATTTTCGTCCCACGTGATGTGCTTCCATGCGTCAAATTCGACTTTAGAGTATGTGCCGTTCGGCAGGTCCGTACGAATCAACCGAGCCAGCGGATCGTAATGCAGCACCGGGGTGACGCCCAACTCCACGAGATCTTGCTCATCCTCATAATTCGAAGTGGAACTAAAGAACGGCTCGTACTTCTTGACGGGATTTCCCTTGTTATTGAAGATGGTGCGGCCAGTTCCAACCCACCGAACATTTGGCGAGGTATCTTTAAGGACCAGCTGATTCTGGTCGTCGTACAAGAGCTTCCCGTCGTTGCCGCGCGCCGGCGCGAGGCCTGGCTCTGCCTGGATTTTCTTTATGACCTCTCGGCCAAAACCGTCCGAATAGCTGTAGGACTCCTGCCAGCGAGTAGTTGGATCTCGATGCTGCTCTCGGGCCAATGTGTGCACATAGTTCGGCAAACCGTTTAGCTTCCAATTGAAAAGTTCATAATCAAGTTTTGTCGTGGGATCGTCTCTGCCCGAAGCCTCAGGCGTACTTTCATCAAGTACGTCACCCTCGTTCTCACCCTGTTTCCCCATGAACCCCGTTGCTGTGACCATCCCCAGCGCGTCAATTCGAACTCCGGTTCGATTCTGATTTGCGTCCGTAATATGCCAGGGCCGTACGATGCGATAATTCGTTTGCGCAACGACGATGTTGTTTAGTCGGTCGGTCGTTTTCGAGACGATCAGGGAATACTTGTCGTAACCGATTTTGGTCGTGTTTCCAAAAGGATCGGCAAATGCGATGGGCAAATAAAATTGACTAGCGTCGAATATCTGCCGTCCCGAAGGTACCCACCACAGCCCATCCTGCAGAATGTATTTCGCCTCAATGCTCAACAAACTCGCGTCTACGCGGCCCCCAAAAACATGTGTGATTAGGCCAGGCGTAAAGGCAGCATGATACGTTTCGAAGGGCAAGGCCCGGGATTCAATCGTTCCCAACGGCAGCGATGCCGATAGATCATCTTTGTAGTACAGAATTCTTTGGTGCTCGACCAGCCTCTTCTGAACCCGGCCTACGTTTGGGTCCGATTCATAAGGGATCTCCGTAGCCGCTTTGGCTGCGGCGAGGAATCCCTGCAAACCGAAAACGGGCCCGTTCTGGGGCTGTGTGCCTGTGATTTCGTAAGTCCGCGCATCGTACAATACGCCAATCCGATAGAAGTCCGGTGAGTCATCCCCGTTCACGAAATCCGATTCCGAATACCTGATAATGGCCCTTCCCTGCTCGGCGTAAGCAGGAATCCGCCGTGGATATCCGATGCTGGCGGCCTTGGTGACATTCCCGAACGCATCTACTTCAACAGTTAATTGGTGGCTGATTCGGGGGTCGGAAGGACTCCGTTCATAGTGGTAGTCGAGCGTCTCGGATTCCGATGCCAGGAACGAGGCGTATCTGTTTGTTTGCCGCGGTTGGAGCACACGAATTTGATAGTTCTTCTCTGACACCAAGTATGGGTTCGCGGATTCAGGTGAACTATCGTCGGCATAGATTTCTTGTCTGAGGATCCGCCCTTTCAAGGCCCGACATGCTTCTTCCTCCTCTTCGGCCGTCAATCCCTCGGGCAGGGCTGTGTCAGGCAGCGGCACAGCCTGGGAATCCCCCGCAAAATATTCGCCCCCGAAATGTCGCGAGATGTTATTTCGATCTACGTAGGCCCCCGTGTGGAACCAGGTCTTGGTGTGGACCGGAGGAACAAAGAGTTCCTGTGCGATTGAATTCGGCGCCGAGGGAAAAAGCCCAGCACCAATATATCGTGAGTACGATTCTGTATCCCGCTGCTCCACCATTCCAAACCCCCGGAACTCACGTTCCGGGTGGTCGTAATACCCGTGGTGGTACGCGTAGACGCTGACGAATTTATTCCCGGATATGTCGTCCAGAGTCTCGGTTTTTTCTACGACGTGCACGGGGAACGGCAACTTCGTAACCCATGGTGTGCTCCCTTCAGAATCCTGGAGGTAGAACTTCGTTGATGCTGCGTACGCAATACGCGTTTCGCTCCCGAGGTTGTTCTTTATTGATTGAAGGAGATGAGGCTTGCTGCTCCCCATCAGATCGATGTACCGCATGGATCGCTCCATCGCTCCCGGAAGTGGCGACGACCAAACGATGCACGCGGTTCCGTTACCGAGCAAGTCTAGAACAGACACATCGGAGAGGCGGTCGGATTCTGAAAATGGGGGCAGTTCGTGAGGTTGGCTCCAACTATTGCCAGCTTGGTTGAACCAGAACCTAATGCAACCCGGGCTCAAGTAAATGATATCCGTCGTCCCAGAGCCATCGATATCCGCCAATCGGATCCGAGTCCGTTCAAACAGGTCCGGCCTATCAAAGACCGGTGCCGAATCCATGGTCACTTTGGGTCCGAATCGACCGTAGCCCAGGTTTGGCCAGTAACAGACTTCCCCGTTTCGAATCCGAACCAGGTCCGTGGGACCGTCACCACTCATGTCGGCCAGAAAAACGGATTGCGTCGAATCGGCAAACACCAAGGCTGGTCCGCGATCTTCGTCTGTCGGTTTGCGAACCTCTTCTGGAAGTCCGAACCCCTCTCTCGCTCGCGATGGGTACCAGCGGAGTACCTCATGCTCGGTGATTAGAATGTCAGACCGTCCATCACCGTCCAGATCAATGAACCGCAGATTCGGGTCTTTCCAATCGATGTTCGGGTTGGAGAGGAAAGTAGTAAACGGCCCCCACTCTCCCTCCTCATCCTGTTCGTAAAAACCGGCCTGCTCGCCGCCAAATTGAACCAGAAACATTTCGCCTTCCGCCGCCAAGTCCATCAGTTTTTGTTGTCCGGACTCTACCTGCGAAAACGCAGGCTTTATCGCAACAACCTCAGGCGGTGCGAATTGGCCACTTCCTAGATTGCGTTTGTAGTGCCAGGCGTCATCCATCTCGGAGAGAATGCCGGACAGGCCGACGCACTCGAGATCCACCCACCGATACCACTGCTCGTCCAAACCCGCGGGCATGTCCTCTAGACTTTGGGGATCGACGAAACGTATCGCGGGATCGACCACGGCTTCCGTGTAGGTGAACTCAATGGGTGGCATGGCTTTTGTCTTATACTTTTTTGCTGTTTTGTCCCAGATGTAACCCGTCTGCGTGATGGAGGAGAGGTACGTCGCAACAGGATTCTCCTGATAACTAAAGTCGGTCGAACGAACCAGACATGGACTCACGTCCAATTCGTCGGGGAATTGGTGGAACACGAGGATGCGCCGACAGAGCCGGTATGTGCGAACCTCAAAACCTGAGCGGAGATTTGAGAATGGGTCCTCACGACACAGCCACTTCTGGACTTCATCTACGCCGGGGGTCGCGGGATCGTGCTCGCCGTAGTCAAAGACAATCTGAAAGAGAAAGTCATCATGGGGTCCGGGAGCCCTTTTCCCGTAGTGAATTTTCTTGAGATACCTCTTTGCGAAGCCAGCTTGCAGGCGCAGACGATTGGCTTCCGAAGATCGTGACCCATCGAGATTGTCGGCATTTTCAGTCTTGTATTCATACCGAATGTCGTTCCCTCGATCGTCCCAGCTTTCCTCAAGAAGCCATTCAAACACCCGCGATGGATCGGCCGGATCCGCTATTCGGGCCTCAGCGGTCTTTCCATAGACGCTGGCTATGTTGTCTTTCGAAATCGACTTCCAATAGGTGTCTCCGCTCAGCTGGTTCTGCCATCTCTCAATCTTTGCGAAGAGTCCCTCTATTCTTGGGCGATACCGTCGCACGGTGAAAGCTATGCCACTTTCAATCTCAGTTCGCACATCTTGGATCCAGGAACTCCCGGATTCTGTCAAGAGGGGAATGAGATCTTCCGCCTCAGAGAGAATGAAAATGTCCGAATTCTCTGCGTCACGATACCTGGGCAAACCCTTCTCCGTTTTACGCGCGACGGAAGGAACTGAAAGATGCCAACCAAAACCGAACGGCCCATTGCCGGAACCACTGTCGTAGGCGAGAGAGAGCTTGGGATAGAAATCAGAGCGGCTTGGCGTCGTGAAGATCGGCACGCTGAAGGAAGCCGTCCCGTTCGAAGGGTTGACGGAAAACTTCTCGCCAAGTCCGCTAATCGCGCCGCCACCCTTCGGCAGAGAAATGGACGATGGGCCAGCTCCTATGCGGGCTTTCGAATTTTGACTATTCCGGTCCTGATTTTGGTCGTTTGGCACGGCTTAAACTTGTAGAAGACAAAAAGGAACGAATTTGCGCTCCGACCGAGAATTAGACCGCGCCCCTGTGCTCTCGGGACCGCAGGACCGCGGAATGATTTAGTTGTGTGTACCTCCGTGGTACTATTTTGTCAAGCGTAGGCGGCAATGATCGAATCCTACATCTGAAGCCTCGCGGGCTTCTGATCTAGACGACGACCAGGGATCGAATCTTCGAAGAATTTGCTTAACTCGCTTGTTTGCAATGCTTACGAGATTCGACCGAAAAAGCGCAGCCGACGCTTCTCGAAAAAAGGCACGGATTTGGGTGGATTTGGAAAAAATGGAAAATGAGGTAGCGGCCTAAGTCCTTTGTTTTCTGGAGCGGGCGATGGGAATCGAACCCACGTCCGAAGCTTGGGAAGCTTGCAATTTAACTCTAAAAACGCTGGATTGGCGGCATTTTTAATGATTTGAAGATCCCTCAAATGGAAAATAATGGAAAATGGAAAACGATGGAGAAGGGCAAGCCGCGTAGTTCCCTGCTCCTCATCCGTGGCGGAGTTTGCGCGGATGTCAGGACGAGTGGCTAGGCAACGCCTGATGATGCCCGCCTCCTTATTTCTTCGGACCTGAACGGGATACAATACGCCACCGAGGGCGGAGGATGGATTTGGCGGCGGCAATTATGTCTCTGCTGGCCGTACTGAGCGCCATAGCCTGCGCCATCGCCACCCGCATCAGCGTGGCAGCACCCAACCTGATTGACATTGAAGCCTGGAAACGAAGGCTGGAGGGCGGCGAGCCGGAAGAGTGGTGCCACGGTGTGCAATGCGATGTTTGCGGCTCTTCCTTCTTAGTTCGAGTTATTCGAGTTCATCGCCATTTCAGTGACGTGTATTATGCCGTTTGTGTCTATTGCTTGGCAGTCAGGATCGGCATTGCACGGTGATTCCAAGAATGGAATCAATTCCCGTGCGAGCTTACATTCGAGGCAAGACAGGGGGGCTGGCGAGCTTGCGTTAAGATCGCTTCGGTGACTGTCTTTGCACCATCTTCGGGCACCCATCTACAATGGCTCTATGCAGAATGTAAGTCTCCAATTGCATGTAGCACTTGAAGGCCGGTGAATGCGGACAGTGTTCCTGTGGAACGGAATACTTCTCAGTACGGTTCTCCTCAGCGGAGAAAGTTCTACAATTTGGCGTAGGGAGGGAACTCTTGTGGGAGACTCTGAAGATTTCTGGGAGGAAGAGGCTCGCTCGGAAGCCGAGATGGACGCCAGAGGAGAAGCTTACGCTGAGGAGATCGGACGGCAGTGGGCGCACGATAATGCGCACGAACTTGCAAAAGAAGCTTTTGAAGAAAATTACCAACAGGCAATCGAAGAATTCACCTCTGAGCGATTGCAATCGTACTATTTGAAAGAATCAGAACTGGCTGTCCCCGCCCTCAACTCGCTTTCGTACGCCAAGGAATTGCTCAAGCCGTTCCACAAGGCAGCGTTACTGTTTGCCGTTACCTCGACCGAACTAACGGTCAAAAATGTACTCTTGAAGCCCATCATTTCCGGGTTGGTGCATACGGAAGATTTAGCGGCCTTCATCGCTGATTTGACAACGACGCACACGGGCATAGGCCGTTTTCAAAAGCTGCTAACCGGGATACTGGCAACGTACGGTGGAGTGGAGCTAAAGACTTTCAAACGAATTGGTTCAACCAAAACCCTTTGGGAAGAAATTACTGTCGTTCAAGACGCTCGAAATGCTGTGGTTCACAGAGGAGAAGACTCCGAATTGACAGCAGCAATTTTGAGCACCTCTGTGGCTGAGACCTTGTTAAATGAAATTTTCCCGAGGATATTAAAGAATCTCGGACTGCATCTCCATAAACCAATTACAATCTGCGCATGTAAGCTGCCGCTTCCGTGACATTGCTTGAAAGGCGTTCCGTGAGACCCCTTCGTTTGATGTTCAACAATCCTCCCAGCGGATGGACTTTTAACTCGTTGAACTCATGGGGCGAGATCGGGCCATAAATCGCGTTCGATATTCATCTGTTTAATGAAGGCAGCACGGGGCCTAGCGGTACCTCCCCATGCGCAAACTCGGATTATTCTACGCCCTCTAAGTGTTCACTTTTAACGTGCCAATGTACGTCCCATAGGTGTCATGCAGCAACTCATCCTCCAAGAAATCAACGTGGTAGTCGTCATTGGACACGTAGATGTTTGTTTGCCCGGTTTCGCATTCAAGTGTAATGTCGCCTGCGGAATTCTGCGTCAGTGTGTTGTATCCATCGTAGTAATTCAAATGCTCGGAGTCAGCCTCGCCTATAACAATGAGTTTCGCGTCGATCTCTTCAAGCCACTCTGCGGGAACAGTTCCGCTGTCTCTTCCGTGATGCGGTGCAAATATTATGTCCACGTGACCCACTTTGATTTCATCTTTTACGGACTCCATAAATTCCGTTTCTAGGTCTCCCATCCACAAAATCGAGGCACCACCAGTCAGCGTGTACTTAATAATTGGGCAAATATTGTTGGGACTCTCGCCATTCGCAGCCGCTTGCAAGGCTTCCTTGAATTGCTCATTACTCGTAATCGGCCAGCAGATATTGATTCCCGCACTACCTCGTTCCTCGTCCGACAGATTCATCCATTTTCTGGAACATCCTTTGGAAAGATAGAACGATTTCTTGGGGTCATCTCGTAGTTCACAGTACTGGTAGAAATCGTCCGTTTCATCTGATTTTGCTGCTCCGTTCTTAACGCAATAGAAGTTCAGCAGACTCATCTCTTGGTGAAGGTAAGCGAGGCCCCTGATGTGGTCATCATCGGGATGCGTTGAGATGAACCTGATTATGCCCTTGTCTGCGGATTGTGACTTGAGTTCCTTCACAATGCGAACCTTGTCCCATTCAGACAAACAACAGTCAATAATCGTGAAGTTGTCGGAGCCATGAGTTATGTAGAACATATCTCCGTCACCGACGCTCAATGATTTGACGATGCTCATGACTCAGTCAGTTGCCTTGATTCGCTTTGTGACGTAGCCAGTCTGCTTTCTGTAAGCGAACAAGAACATGACCAATAGCAATCCCGCAAGTCCGAGCGCACTCCAATTCTTTAGAACAGGAAATCTGCCCTCAATCCACTCATAGAGTCTCAGCGTGATCAGAAGAAAAAACAGAGAGCACAATGTCCGGTAAGTGTTGTTGACTTCCGAAAGCAACTCTATTTTGGGGTCTTTCTTTGATGCGGCCACGAAGTCTTTATAGTCCGCAAACTTCAGAAACGACGAACTTTTGAGAAGAGGCTCAATGACGATTGAGCCGATTCTGCTCACGACCATTCCGATAAAGTAGTACACAAAAACTCCGATGGCGATGTCATGCTGGAGGAAGGAGTAATGGGTAATTGCGGGGGCGAGGACCACAAAAAGGATGCCCGGCAGCAAATAATTGAATAGGTTGTATGAGGAAAGTTTACTCAGTAGGTCGTTCATGGCCACGCCTTTTGTCGCATCATTTTGTCGTTCCGGACTCAGTGCGTCGTCATTCTTGAGACATTTTGATTGTCATGGCAGAAGGTGCACCCGGTATCAGACCAGATTACCGTGCAGAAACTGTGCGTCACGTCAAACAACATGACCTTCGCCACCGCAATCTCCGTTCGCGTTGAGTTTCAAATGACGCCGCGAATGCAGAAAATCTGCACCAATATGCACGTTCAAAGACTAGATTGGGCCGACGAGAAAGACCCTCACAACATCAATAGGCTTTGGCGCACTCACACCTGTTTGTGTCATGATTTCAGACACTCGCCAACGATTGCCTTTGCGTTCAATAACAGTTCCTTTAGAGAGTTTGCTCGCTTCATCGTCAATATCAACTTCCTGCTCTTCGCTCGTCGAGTCTCCGTTAAAGCGGTACACGATAGTTTTCATATTTCCTCTCCGGCTCACTCTTCTACTTGGTTGTAAAAGGGGAGGGCAGTAGCATTGTTCCAGTTCCGAGCAGGTGCGTCGTTGCTGAAATGACAAATCGGCTTGCCTTGAGTTGGGTATACCTTCGCTCCTCTTCGCATGAATGCATTTACGACTCTTTTCGATGGGTGCTTTGGTTCGCCCTCTTTCGAGGCTGATACAATTGCCGTTTTCGAAAACTCTTCCTGTTGCCTCTTTGGTCCTAGAATTCGGTCTAGTATCGATGGTCCGACATTGTGTTTGCTTCCGTGGTGGGGGACTTGCAGTGCGCCGACTGTCCTCAAGTCGATCCCTAGCTTTGCCGCGCAGTCGGCTGCCTCCGTTAATGCTGGCACCCCGGCGTCCGACGTGAAAAGGAACTGACTCCCGCCATGTTTGAAGAGAAGTATTACGCTGGAGTTGTTTTCGGCACTGCTTGCGTTGACATCTGGCTCGGAAAGAGTCTCTATACCCCAATTTTCCGCGACCCATTTTATCGCCTCTTTCCCCGCAGTAACGACCTTTTGCAGGAAAGGTGTTTCGACGGCAGGAGCGGGTGCGGCTCGGAAGGACAAAAGCAATTCTTCGTAGAATTTGCTGTTAGGTCCGAGCAACGAAAAGTCATCGTTTGACTTCACCGTGTTGGAGAACGGCTCATAGATGGGGATTCCCTTCTTTTTGGCTAAAGCCTCCAATTCATGGGCATTTTCTAGCGACTTTTTGAAGCGTCGCTTTAGACTGTCTGTCGATATCTTTGGGTCTTTGAAGAGGTCATCAATGTTGCCAGCGTGGTTCCATGGAAGGTGCATGAACAACTTCCCGACGGAGAGATTTTCAACTACCTCTGTTAGCCCCGAAGCGTGGTCCGAATCAGAGTGGGTGCAGATAACTACATTGACGGAATCAGTGTGGTAGTAGTTCTTGATGTGTTCGACTAGGGCTGCACCAGATTCCTTGGAGCCACCGTCAATAACCACGACTGTTTGTTCAGACGGATTCTGGAGATTTCCAAAACGCAGTGCGATAGCATCCCCACTGCGCTCGCCATCACCGACTGGCAAGAAGTCAACTTCGAAGGCCATACTTTCCCCCTGTGTGCGCTCCCACGCCCAATGGACGTTAACACTGTGTGAAGTGCCATATCAATAGCCTCGACACTCCCGAAAAAATTGATCGCGCCGCTCCGCAACCAGTCTGATTGTCCACGGATGCCAGCTAAAGCCTGAGTACACCTTAAATGCTATACTGCCGTGCAAAAGTCGCTTTACTCAACAGACGGAGAGGCCGTATGGCCAAAGTCAGATTGTTCATCAGCTTCGATTACGACCACGACGAAGACTTACGGAACTTGCTCGTCGGTCAAGCCAAGAACCCTGATACTCCCTTCGATATTAAGGACCGCTCTATCAAAGAGCCACTCACTGGCGATTGGAAGAGCAAGTTTCGTGAACGTCTCAAAAATGTAGATCAGATAGCAGTCATCTGCGGCGAATACACGCATACTGCCGGAGGAGTCAGTGCTGAGGTGAGGATTGCTCAAGAGGAAGGGAAATCTTATTTCCTAATTTGGGGACGCTCTGAAAAGACTTGCACAAAGCCGACGAGCGCAAGGGAGGCCGATAAGATTTACGAATGGAGTTGGGATAACCTGAAGAACCTAATCCGAGGAGACCGCTAACAAATGGGAGAGGTCGTGGCATCTTCGTTGTTTTCTGTTCCTCCCAACGAGTACGGAGAACTATACAGAGCACATCTTTTTGAGCAGTACAAATTGTATGTAGAATCTGCCGACCGCATAAGCCAGCGCAGGTCTACCACGAATAGTTTTCTCCTAACCGTGAATGCTTCTCTCGTGACTCTCTACGGTTTGGCCTCGCATATTAGGGCCTCGGCGGCTTGGCAGCTTTTGGTACCCATTTCCGGACTGCTCGTGTCACTTGCGTGGTTTTCACTTGTCGAGAATTACAGAAGTCTGAATTCTGTGAAATTTCAAGTGATACATCAGCTTGAGAAGAAACTTCCGGCTTGCCTTTACGAATACGAGTGGAAATTGCTAGAGGAGGGTAAGGGAAAAGTATACAAGCCCGTTACGCACATCGAGCAGTGGATTCCATTGGTCTTCGCTCTGCTTTACCTCGGGCTTATCTTGTACAACTACCTCCCCCAGTGATTTTGTAATTTAAGGCTGATTTTTGCCTCCATCGGATGTGTGAGGTCTGCTCCTATGTTTCGCTATAAGCGAGGCGATACTCTAGTTGGTACCATCGAACGACAACACGGGGTGGACCTGAACGCACGCAGTGATATGACGCTGGACAGTGTTCTGAAGGAGCGGGGCTTTGATTCTATAACCCAACTCCTCAACGCATACCACGGACGGGCAAAAAGCTTTGCAAGAAAACGACGCCTGTTCCTCAGTTTTGACGCAGACGACAAGGCACAGGTGTCGGGCTTTCGCTTGATGGCCAGAAACCCAAACGTCGAAATCGACTTCTACGAAACCAGTCTCAAGGTACCCATCAACAGCGAAGACGGCAGCTACCTCAAACAAGCTCTGCGGCAGAAAATCGGACGAGCTTCTGTGCTTGTCTGCCTCATCGGCGACGCAACGGTGGGCAGCGGGTGGGTGGAATGGGAGATTCTTACGGCGCGAGAACTCGGAAAGGGGCTTTGCGGTGTTCGCTTGAAGGAATCGCGTGGACGAACTCCGCCAGCCTTGAGGGATGCGGGTGCCCCGGTGGCAGCGTGGGATATGCAACAAATTGTAGCGGCCATCGAATGCGCTGCTGCGAAGCGCAGCTAAGCAGGCTGTCGGGAACAATCTTTGAACGCAAACGAAACACACGGCCACCCGGAGACAGTTCCGTCCATCTTGATATGATTGCGCCGCCATGAAAGAAGACATCCTAGAACAACTTGTTGATGACTACTTGAAGTTCAAGGGCTTTTTCACAATCCACAACGTAAAATTTCTTCCGTCATCCACAGACCCGGCCTACGTCAAGAAAGCTGACTGCGTTGCCAGTGATATTGACGTTGTGGGCTTTCACCCTCGCCGCAAAGGAGCAGGCCGCGTCTGGGTTGTAAGCTGTAAGAGCTGGCAGGGTGGTTTCAACCCCGCTGGGCGACTTGCCTCGATAACCGGAAACAAAGTTATTGCTGGGAGAGATGCTTGGCGAGCGTTCCGCGAGCTAGTAAAGAAAAAGTGGGCTGATGGGCTGATCAGCGAGATTGAAAGGCTCACGGGTTCGACTCAATTCACCTACGTCACGGCAGTCACCAAGCTCACTGGCGACCCAGTGGTCTGGGAAGAGCACAAGACCTTCAAGAAAAATCTCCGTGGTAACCCCATCAAAGTTCTGACGCTCCAAGAGATGCTCACCGATTTGTATAAGAAGACCAACACGACCGTGGCTTCTTCGGAAGTTGGGCGACTCTTGCAGGTAATCAAGGCATCGCGCTGGAAGCCATAGGGCGAACGTCGGTAATAGGCGAACAAGGTGTGCCACCTGCGCCGTCTGCGACAGCGGGGCCGCCCACTCTTGACGCCACTGTATCTGCGCGGCCCGTCCCATCGACGGTGGCGCGGTTTTCGCCATCTTCAAGATGCGCCTAACCTCTGCTTCCTCTGTTTCGTTCAGATCGTTAAACACGAACCGGGGAGCGCCACGCGCATACAAACGCCGTGCGAGGGCTAGCGCAACTTTCTCAAGCTCGCGGCCTTTCTCCTCAAATAAGACAAAATGATCGAACGTGACCAGAGGGCCGCGCATGCCGTCAAACGGCCGTGTTCGTGCGCCTATGCCTATCCAGTTGATCTTGCCGGCGATTCCTTGTGCAACAGGTTCCCCGCTGATCCCGCCGACGCCGATGACGGCCTCGAAGGGTAACCTTCGCACCCGCCCCATGCAGTCCTGATTGCCAAAAACCCCGTTTGTATCCGGGTCTCCCGTATGGGTACGTTTGTAGACCAGGGTTCGCAGGGACGCCTCCAGTGATGCGGAAGACATCGAACCTCCGATGCATTTGACGCCCGTCGCTATAGCCGCCGTTAGTGAGCTGACTGCATCGATTGCTCCCCGACCCTCACTGTATCGTGAAAAGAACTTTCCCAACGCCCTTCAAGAATCTACGAAACGAGTTTTCCATTGTTACTCCGAAGAGGGGCCGGCACCCATGATTGTAGCGCCGAGTGGCGTTATGCTAGAGCTATCCAAGAAGGAAAAGAAGATGACCCAAGAGTTGTTTAAGCCAAGCGCCCTTGCCCGAATTGAAGAAGAGGCCGAGAAGACAATTCCAGACATGCTCAAGGAGGCGGCGGCGATAGCTTTGGTCGCGGAAATTCCTATCGTAGGTGAAGCGATCAAAGAAATGTGCACGCAACTGGCGTTTCGGCGGACCCACGACCGCATCCGGGACATGTATTCGGAGCTAGGCAACAAGATCACGGAGATCGGTGAAGAGAAAATAGACAGAAACTTTTTCAAGAGCGAAGAGTTTAAAACATTACTGTTTGAAGTCCTCCGCCAACTCCATACGGCCAACGACAAGCGGAAGGTCGAAATGCTCGGACGCGCGCTCGCTAATAGCGGAAACACGGATTTTAGCGGCGAGGATCGGAAGGAGTTGTTCGTTCAACTTGTACGTGAGCTGACACCTCAACACATTGCACTGCTTACAAAACTGATGCCCTGTCCAATCGAGGGAATGGAAATGACCGAGAGCTTCATGTGGCCAAACCGTCCCAGAATTCAGCCACATGGAGACGAATTGCTAACGTCGCAGATACTTTCTGGAAACGGCCTTCTCGTCGAGCATTTTGAATTACACGAGCCGAGCCTCCCTAACATCGGCGGCTTCTCTTCCGTCCACGATATTGAAAGGGGGCTCAAAGACTATGTTGGGAAGTTGCGCCAACCCCCGATCAGGAGTTTTCAGTTGAGCGAGTTAGGCCGTGATTTCCTCAAGTTCGTAGGTATCAAGCCGGAGCCGCGAAATCTTCATGGTCAGGAATAACGTCAGACTGCGCTTTCCGCGCCGCCTTCTTGACCTGCTTGTAAACGTTTGGAAACATTTCACTCCGACGATCTCGAAGCCTTGGTTGTTGTGGCCCTTGTCTCCGGGTTAGCTACAAGCTAGGCCCGATTATTTGCATCCCATTCAAGGGCAGAGCGGGTTTGATCGCGACAATCGAAACCAAGTCCCTATTCAATCTAGGCTTTCGGGCGGCACTCGCACGCTATCACACCAACGGCAACGTCTGTGTGGAGACGAATGGATGAATTATGAAGAGCTTAGGCCTCATCCCCCGGATAGTCATGGTCGGAAATCGCCCAATAAATCCGACTATTTCGAATCCAGAAATGGCTTTTGCAATCCTGCTTCAGCCAAAGCGACGGCCAAAAACTTGCAAGGCCCCGCCGTACAGAGACACTCCAATACGGCCTCCGACTCGGAGAAAGATTCACGACAAGGCGATGGCCCCGTTCGCAAGGGCAATTAAATATCGCCCAGACTCTGCGACGCCCCTTCTCGACGATGTACATGTCGCGACCAATTTCGGATGGTACCGCACTCATCGTCGCAACCGTATGTACGCGGCCAAAATATTGCGGTTCTTTCTTCTGGCTCTTGAACCAACGAGAAAGTCTCCTTACTTTGGCTAATTCCATACGAGGTCCAGCAGAGGTTCCGTATCGCCAGCACCCCATGACGCGGAGTCGGAGCACCAGCAGGTGTCATCGGCCTTTTTCGAATTCGTGCTGATCTTCGATTCGTCGAAACGATGCAATATCTCCGTCGAGTGCCGGTCCGCTCCCATGTAGCCCGTGAATCGATGGAGCATTTCGCACACGGCGCTCGCAGCCACAGTAGAGGTGAACATTATTACTGCAGGAGCAGTTCCCGGTAACTCGGGGATGTAGCCCTCCTTGCGCCGTCTCTCATATTCATCAGGATTCGTTTTGCTGAGAACCTCAGCCTCGATTCCTTCGGCCGTCACTATCCCTCTGCAGAATAGGCACGGCGAGCCGGGAATAAGTGTTGTCACGCGGCCGCGCACGCTTTTTATTTGGCCCGCCTCTGAGGCAATCTGCACGCCCATGTCGAAGACAGGGATGAGATAGAATGTCGCGATCCTCGTAAGTACGGCGCGTCCCCATTCGTCGTCAGTACACCCAAAGATGATGTCGCAGTGCTTAAGCTCTTTAGCTATCGCAAGCTCCGTGATGGTTCCGCTCAGCGGACGCAGATCCGTATGCAGGCCAATGGTTGTTGCCTGTCTTGCAGCAATCGCCGCCTTTCCAGTACCGTCGTCCGGCATACGCGAACCGTAGACCCGATTGATGTTTGTCGACTCGAAGTCTTGCGGGTCGCAAACTGTTAGTTTGCCGATGCCGAGGCGGATGAGTTGTTCGCAGACGGCAGAACCTGTCCCGCCTAGACCAACAATGCCTACATGGAGCACCCGAAGGAACCTCTGGAAGGGTTCACCGAACGCCGCAATTTGACGGCTAAACATCGTAAGGTCTGCGGCCCCATGATGCGCTCCATCATAAAACCGGAATCGATTTCCGATCACCCGAATGCGTTCGATTTGTGCTGTGCTTTGGTCTCTGAGCCAAACGCGCCCTATTGGCCTGTTCGGATCAGATAGTACGATACTCGCGTGTACGGCATCCTCCCGGTGAATGCGAACATACGCGGTTCGGAACAGCGGTAGCTCTGTGTCGTCGTCCTGGGGAGAGTGTCGTGGATAGCCTGTCGGATGAGAATGAGCGAATACAAAGCACTGATGGCCGCGCGCGGCCCTTTTGAGAGCTCTCAAATAGGAGGGCTGGTCAATCGTCATATGCTTGTCGGAGGAGTCATCAATGTGCTCCGCAGCGACGGGAATGACTTCCTGTACCAGAAGGCACGTCTCCTCATCGGACCTCGCAAGGGAACACAAAAGGTATGCCGCGCGTTCAAACTCCCGATCGGGAAACAGATGCGTCGTGAGTGCCTCGTAATGGGATTCCTGGATCGACAGCGTGTATCGCATCACACCCCTTTGCTGATCTCCGCTGTCATTGCTTTGATGAAGGTTTGGAGGCTGTCGATTCCTGGCCTCCAATTAATATGGCGCGACCAGCGCTGCCATTGTTTCCCGTCGCTTAGTACCTGGTGAGGTTCGCAGGCTTGAGGCCAAGCGCCGTTCTTGAGTCGAATGGAGGGATGCGTCCAGAACATGTCGAGCTGGCCGAGCGGATACGCCGCCGAGATGATGATGAGCACGTCTGCCTGCTCAGGCGCGTAGGCCGGGAATTTCCATCCTTTCAAAACCAGATAGAGTTCCTGGCCGAACTGATCTAGCTCGTAAGCGAAGCCCTTGCTTTGGAGGAAAGAAACATCCCTACGCGGTAGCTCCATTATTCCCGACCTGGATTCAGTTTCTTCTGCGCGCTAAAGAAGTGGTCCCCTTCATGCAATT
>Ga0137378_10002214_pt1 | contig 16623 bp, 17 predicted proteins | sample SagtaG_21_FD_104813 | JGI IMG/M metagenome (GOLD analysis project Ga0137378, IMG submission 104813) | Vadose zone soil microbial communities from Sagehorn Ranch, Mendocino, California, USA - Sage2_L_60_16 metaG | ecosystem: Environmental > Terrestrial > Soil > Vadose zone | place: USA... | reverse complement strand
CGTAAACAGCCGCGCCGTTGTTCTTCTTTTGCCAGGAATCCGCGCGAACCGATTGAGCATGGTAGATCGTGCGCGATTTTTGCGGCGCACGGGTTATTCAATCTTGCTAATTGATTTTCAGGCGACTGGCGAAACGAAAGGCGATCACATCACGTTTGGCTGGAAAGAGAGCCGCGATGCGCTTGCCGCCGTTGATTTCATTCATCATGTCGATCCATCGGCTCGCGTTGCAATAATCGGCAGTTCGTTAGGTGGGGTGGCTGCGCTGCTCGCGACGCCGCCGTTAAGAGTTAATGCGCTCATTCTCGAGTCGGTCTATCCGACAATCGAAATCGCAACGCGCAATCGGATGGAAAATTATCTCGGGCCAATCGGCCGGATGTTTGCGCCTCTGTTTTTGATGCAATTGGATCGGCGGATTGGTGTTTCACCTTCGCAACTGCATCCGATCGATCACATTGCGGCGGTGGATTGCCCAGTCCTCATCATGAGCGGCGAGAAAGATCGCAACACCAGACTGGCCGACACACGAAAATTATTTGAGCGCGCGCAATTTGCCAAACAACTCTGGTTCGTCCCGAACGCCGGACATGTCGATCTTCACCACGCGGCACGGCACGAATATGAAACGCGGGTCTTGGCATTTCTGGCGCAGATGGCAGAGTCTCGATGAAATGAAAAAGATATTCTTCTCTGGAGTTGTCGGGTTGATTACATTGACATTGGTGCAAGCAGCTGAGACGCAAAAACAACCTGTTGCCGGAACGTCGGCGCCGGATTTCAGTCTGACGACCAGCGATGGTAGCCAGGTCAGCTTGAAAGATTATCGCGGCAAATGGGTGGTGCTCTATTTTTATCCGAAAGATTTCACGAGCGGCTGCACCATGGAAGCAAGAAATTTCCAGCGCGATCTCGCAAAGTTTGAACAATCGGGCGCAGTCGTCCTTGGGGTGAGCGTCGATACCGCGCAATCACACAAGGATTTCTGTACGAAGGAAGGGCTCAATTTCAAATTGCTGGCTGATCCCGATGCGAAAGTGTCAACCGAATATGGATCGGTGATGGATTACAAGGGCGAAAAGCTGGCTGCGCGCAATACATTCATCATCAATCCGAATGGGGAGATCGCCAAAGTTTACACTGGCGTTAAGCCCGCCGACCACAGCGAACAAGTGCTGAAGGATTTAGCAGAATTAAAGAAGAGTTAGGTTGCGGCTCGGAAGGAACAAAGTTCCAATGCCGAAAATTTTCGAGCAGGGCGGCTACAAATTTTTCATCTATAGTAACGAGCACAAGCCAATTCACGCTCACGTTCGATAGGGCGGCGGCGAAGCAGTGTTCGATGTTGGGAAAATCGTCGAGCTTCGCGAGTCGTACGGATTGAAGGTCCAGGAGCTGGCGAAAGCGCAAAGGCTTGCCGAAGAACATCGGGAGCTTATCATTCAGAAGTGGCATGAGAACATTGATCGACTCCGCATGTAGTGCGTCGTATCGCGACTGGAACATCGTGATCGCGATGCAAAGTGGTAAAGAGTTTCGGTTTCCTGTATCGGACAATCCGCGTCTTGCAGGGGCGACGCCCGAGCAATTAAATCACATTGAGCTTTCGCCGTTCGGCATTCATTGGCCCGAGCTTGACGAAGATCTTTCGTTCCGCGGAATTGCGGAAGGAGATTATGGACAACGCAGGGATTAAATTGTAGAGGAGTTCGTTATGGCAAAAAGAAAATCGATCGATTGCAGGGATTATCCGAGTGAAAAAAACTGCTCGTTGAAAATGTCCGGCACGGAAGAAGAAGTGCTCGATGCGGCGGTGCAGCATGCCGCTTCGGCCCACGGGCACGAGAACTCGCCGGAGCTGCGCGATCAGATCAAGTCGATGCTCAAAGACGAAGCCGATTGAGTCCGCAGAGGCTAGCATCAGCGATCCAGCTGGATGGCGAGATTTTTGATATCGCCTAAAAACATCCCAGCCGGTTCGGAGAGTTCGCCGCTCCAGAGCGCCGCAATTATCAGCGGCGGAAATTTTCGCAGCTGAAGCGAGCGCACGCCGCTCTTTGCTTTTGATCGTGGCACCCCGATCGAAAGGCCGACACCGAAACCGAGAGAAGTGTAGAGGTTGATCAATTCCAGAGAGCTGACTTCGATGGCCGGCGTCCACGACAGTCCGAGCTTCCGCAATCCGGCCTCAAAATGTTTTGAGATTACTTCATCGGCCGGCAACGAGATCAAACTTTGCGACGGCGAACCGTCGCTAAAGAAATCGCTAATCGCGCGAAACGTCGCGCGTTTGGGAACAAGCAGGACCAGGGGCAAGCGAAGGAGGATGCAGGAGTTTATCGACAAAGCCGGGCGTCCTTCCAACTCGGTGATTGCGAGATCGATCTCACGTCTGCGTAGCAATTCTTCGGCGATTGCCTGATTAGCGTCGTGGAGTGTGAGATGAAAATCCTTATGGCACCTCTTGTACTCGACGAAAATGTTCGGCAGATAATCCCGCAGAATAATCGCGGGCGCAGCGAGGCGTAACCGTTGCGTCGCGTGACCGCGGACCTGGTGTGGAAGATCGCGTAATCCCGAAAAGAAGGGCTCGATTTCCGCGAACAATTTCGCGCCGCCGGACGTTAATCCGAACGGCCGCCGATGAAACAGTTTCGTTCCCAGTGTTTTCTCCAATTGGGAGAGCTGGCCACTGATCGCCGGTTGCTGAATGCCATAGGGCATCTTGCGCGCGGCAGCCGTGATACCCCGATGCTTAACAACGTGATAAAAAAGTTCGAGATGATGAATGTTAATCAAGCAATCATCGCTTAAATCAATAATCAGGCAAAAGATTATCGATTAACACAATTACGCGGGTCGCGCTGATCATCGGCCCATGAATATCCTCATCATTTTTGGAATTGCGGCCGGTTGTATTCTGGCGGAGCGCTTGTGGCCCGCCATGGCATTGCCTCGCGTGAATGCGTGGTGGGGAAGAGTGATCCTCATCAACTCGATTCAATTCGGAATCACGGTGCTGGCCGGACAAACCTGGAATCGCTGGCTCGATCACGTGTCGATCTTCCATTTGAAAGACCACTTCAGCGATTGGTCCTCGGCGTTGATCATCTATTTGTTCTCGACGTTCGTTTATTATTGGTGGCATCGATATCGCCATGAATCGCAGTTTCTCTGGCGTACACTGCATCAGATTCATCATTCAGCCCGTCGCCTGGAAATCGTCACCAGCTTTTACAAACATCCACTGGAAATTTGGATCAATTCCATCCTCAGCAGTCTAATTCTGTATCCGCTGTTCGGCGGCAGCGTCCGCGCCGCTGGCTATTACACAGTCCTTATCGCAGTTGGGGAATTCTTCTATCATTGGAACATCAAAACTCCCACGTGGCTTGGTTTCATCTTCCAACGGCCCGAATCGCATCGGGTCCACCATCAGTTTCTTCATCACACAAACAATTTCGCGGACATTCCGATTTGGGACATGCTCTTTGGGACATTCAAAAATCCGAAGAAATTCAAGGGCCGCTGCGGTTACGAGAGTTGGCGTGAGGATCGATTCGAAGACATGCTCGTTTTTCGAGATGTGCACGCACCCTGCGCGGAAAAGCTTGCGCCGTTACATTTCTTGCCGACTTGCATCGGTTGTTCCAAAAGATGGGCGTGCACGGCTTCGCGACAGATGGCTAATGGGATAATATGAAGCTGAGGATTTTGCCTCCGCCTTGGCGCTTACTTGCAATCGGAGTTGTATGTTTCGCTGTGATCTTTTTCGCGCACTTGCCCGATCACCTGATTCTCTTTCCAACGAGGGCGCCAATCGATGCAGGCGGGGCCGTCCGAAAAACAATTCCGTTCCAGAACGGGGAATTGGAATTATGGACGGCAATATCGCGTCGAGCGCAACAAAACGGCCGTGCGGATATTTACATTTTGCGGTTCTACGGCAATGCGGACCGCGCGGAGCGCTGGGTCGCAGCCGAAGCCGAAGAATGGAACGATCGAACGGTCGAAATCTGGGGAATGAATTATCCCGGATTCGGCGGCAGCACTGGCCCGACGCGGCTTTCCCGGATCGGGCCGGCAGCGCTCACGGCGTTCGACGAATTGCAACGTCATGCGAATGGCAAGCCAGTTGTGCTCTACGGCGCGAGTCTCGGCGCATCCGCCGCGCTCCATATTGCTGCGCATCGGCCGGTTGCCGGACTGATCCTGCATAATCCTCCGCCGCTGCGCCAAATGATCTTGCGTCAGTTTGGCTGGTGGAATCTCTGGTTGTTGGCGGGTCCCATCGCGTTGCAGATTCCGCGAGATCTCGACAGCGTTTCAAATGCCAAGGCGATTCATGTGCCCGCGATCTTTTTGCTTGCGGACAAAGATGAAGTGGTCGCGCCCCGCTTTCACCGGCTCGTAGTTGAAGCTTACGCTGGTGAAAAGCGCGTGATTTCGTTGCCTGGCGCTTATCACAACGATCCAGTGGAAGGCGAAGCGCTGGCAGATTTGAATCGTGCTCTCGACTGGCTGTTGCCTAACAAGGATAACTGATCAACGCGGGGCTCCGTCGAGTTCTTCGATCACTTTCTGCATGCCGCTGACGACAAGCGCGAAGCGATCATAATCGAGTTTATCGGGCGTATCGGTGGCGCTGTGATAATGCGGGTAACGAAATGGCGCTGTGTCTGTGATCATGATGCCGGGATAGCCATGCTGCCAGAAAGCCCATTGATCCGACCAACTGACCCCCGGAATGAACGATGGAAGAGCGGCGCCTTCCGAAGGAAGTCTCGCATGTTTGCGGAAGAGAGCGATGGCGCGGCGGAGCAATGCGCGCGAACGAACATTGCCCACAAAGCCGATGAAGTTACCAACGGTGGGATAGAAAACTCCGAGCCCCAGCGATGGATAAGTTTGCGAATGCGGCGCGTCAGAGAAATATCCGATCGTTTCCAGACTGATCATGGCGGAGATTTGGTCCCCGCGGGCTTTGCATCGGCCAGCGTAAACAAAACTTCCCATTTGCTCCGTTAGAAAATAAGGCGGCTCCTCATTCACAAACGCGACGAAGCGCAGCGTGTGTTGTGCTGGTTTTTGGGCGAAACGGCGCGCCAGTGCGAGCATTGCAGCCACGCCGCTGCCATTGTCATTGGCGCCGGGCGAGCCGAGCACCGAATCGTAATGCGCGCCGACCAGAAGAATCTCGGGATGAGCACCAGTTTCCGTCTCGATGTTGTGACAGGCTCTTCCGTGCAGGTCGTACGTGTCACGCCGTGGAACCAAGCCGGCGCGGGAAAAGGAATTCTCGATGAAGTCCGCGGCGGCATTGAGCTGCGGATAGCGCGTCATGTTTCGTTCGCCGATCTCGTCAGCGAGCGTCTGCACATCGGCGCGCAGCTCATCACGCAGCGTAATCTCCTCAGGTGAAAGCGGCACTGAACGCGAAATATTTCTTCCCGGCATTCGGAGCAAGAAACACCATGTTGCGTTGCCAACAATCGCGAAAGAAAGAATCAGCACGAGCACGCGACGCCACGAACCGATCAACTTCACTTTAGTGGCGCTTAGCGCTTTTCATTCGACGCATTTGCACTTGCGCCTCGGTCTCAAGTTCCGCAAGCAACTGCTGCGCAATGCTGGAAAGTTTGCCTGACCACGCGGCGCCGACGACGACAGGCGGAAAGTGAGGCAACGGAAGAGCGCGCACCTGCAGCGACGGCTCGAAACCTGGCACCGCTACCGCCAAACCGATGCCGTAGCCGCTCGCGACGTAACGTTCGATCAAGCGAGCCGAGTTGACCTCGATTCCGCAAAACCATTCCACCCCGAGGCGTTGGAGACCGTGCTGAAAATGCACGTGAACAGGGTCCGCGCGTGGAAACGTAATCAGCGTTTCCTCGATTTTGTCGCGCTGCCACAACTCACCGGCGCGAGCGAGTTTCGACTTTTTGTGGACGAGCAGAATCAACGGCAGCTCGAGCAACGGTCGCGCTTGAATTCCGCTGCGCGATTTTTTTTCGATAAGCGTGATGGCAAGGTCGACATCTCGGGCTAAAAGCAATCTCTCCGCGTCGGCCCGCCCCGCTTCATGCAGGTAAAGCCGAAAAGTCGGAACCTTCGCACGAACCCTTTGCAACAACTCCGGGACGTAATCGTGCAGCACGATCGAGGGCGCAGCGATTCGCAATTGCGGTGAAGCATTCTTTCGGAGTTTTTCGGCAACGGTCTCGATGTTGCCGAAGAAAGGTTTGATGAACTCGAACAGTTCCGCGCCAGCGCGCGATAGCGCAAATGGCCGCCGCTGGAATAACTTCGTGCCGAGCGACTCCTCCAGTTTTGCGATCTGTCCGCTCACGGCAGGTTGCTGGATACCGTAAGGGATGTTCCGCACCGCGGCTGCGATTCCGCCGTGTTTAGCGACAAAATAAAACAGCTCAAGGTGGTGGACGTTCATGATCGAAAGAAACGATGAAGTCCCCAACTTTTATCAATTAACATCCGAGGAGCAAAGCAGGTATCATCCCTCACAAAGCCGAATTACACGGCTGAATCTAACAGACAAATGGAACTCTTAGTCCTCCTTCTAATCGGTCTCTCGATCTTGATCGTCGTGCTGCCCTTTGTCGCGATGTCCAAAGCGAGCGCGGCGAAGCGTAGCGTTGATGATTTATTCACGCGGTTATTATCGGTTGAAAACGACGTGCGCACTTTGCGGCGGCAAAACGGTTCCGCCGCAATAACGCCGCAGGCGCAGTCTTCGGAAACTGCCGCACGAGCCGAGATCTCGCCACCTCCGCTTCCGGCGATTTCAGTTCAGCCGACGGCCGAACAGGCCAAGGTCCCTGCGGAGCCACCCAAGCCGGTTGAGGCCAAGCCCCCGCCGCCACCGACTCCGGTTCCAGCGCCGATCGATTGGGAGCAGTTCATGGGCGCGAAACTCTTCGCGTGGATCGGCGGGCTTGCGCTTTTTCTCGGCGTCGCGTTTTTCGTGAAGTATTCGTTCGAGCATAATCTCATTCCGGCGGAACTGCGGGTGGCGATTGGCTTCGTCGTTGGCGTCGGCCTTCTCGTCGGCGGCGTCCTGCTCAAACGCAAGGAAAACGCGGTCACCGCGCAAACGCTCTGCGCCACCGGTGTGCTCGTGCTCTATGCCGTTACCTTTGCGTGTCGGTCTTACTATCACTTCGCGTTCTTCGGTCTCATCCCGACGTTTTTGCTGATGGCATTGATCACGGTGGTCGCGTTCCTGCTTGCGGTACGACTGAATGCGATTGTCATCGCCATTCTCGGCATCGCGGGTGGCTTCCTTACACCGGTGCTGATTTCAACCGGGCAGGATTATCCACTGGGACTCTTCGTTTACATCGCGCTTCTCGATAGCGGTCTGCTTGCTGTCTCGCAACGGCAACGATGGAGTGTCCTGCCGATTCTCGGCGCAGCCGGAACTGTCTTGATACAGGTCGGATGGGTCGAGGCATTTTTCGTTCCTAAAAAATATTTCATCGGCAACAAAGTGCTCGTTGTGATGGCGGTGTTCGCGGGATTTCAAGCCCTGTTTCTAGCGGCAGTGGCTTGGACAAAATGCACCGGAAAAATGAACCGCGAGCTTTCCGCTTGCGCGCTTGGACTGGCGGCCGTCGCCGTTTCGTCGGCGTTTTACTTGCTCTCGTTCCAAACACTCGGGCAGCGGCCTGCGCTTTTGTTCAGCTACATTTTTCTTGTCGATCTTGGCCTGCTCGCTCTCACGCTGCTCGACGCCAAATTCGCTGTCGTCGCAGCGCTCGCCGGGCTTGCGGCGTTTACCTTTCTCGGTGCGTGGACCGGCAACTATCTCACTAGCGAGCATCTTTATACCGCGCTGGCGTTTTATTTTGTCTTCGCGCTGTTTCATTCGGCGACGCCGCTCGCGCTGCAGCGACCGCGCAAAATCACACCGCCGTGGTGGTGTCACGCATTTCCCGCGCTAGCGCTGGCGCTGGTGTTGATGCCGATCTTCAACCTGACTGAGCTTTCAATTCTCGTCTGGCCGTTCGTGTTAATTGTCGATCTTCTCGCCCTTGTTCTTGCCGTGATGACGGCGACGCTTCTGCCGATTCTCGCAGTGCTCCTGCTCACGCTGCTTGCAATGGGGGCGTGGTTATTTCGCATTCCGACCGAGCTAACCGGTTTGCCGACGGCCCTGCTTCTGCTCGGCGGTTTTGCGATTTTCTTTCTTGTGGCGGCGGCATGGGCTTGCCGTCAACTGCTGGCTGAACCGGGCACCGCCAGTGCGCGCGCGCCGAGTCTTTTCGGCGGCATCGCCGATCCGGCAAATCTCTCTGTTCAACTTCCTGCTTTGTCGGCCACGCTGCCGTTTCTTCTGCTCATCATGGTCACTCTGCGGCTGCCGGTCGCGGATCCCTCGGCAGTGTTCGGCCTGGCGCTGTTGCTAATCGTTTTGCTTCTCGGAATGACGACACTTTTCTCGCTCGACGTGCTGCCCGCGGTGGGACTTGTCTCGGTGCTGGCGCTCGAGCATGCCTGGCATTTTCAACATTTCGATCCGGCGCGCGCTACACTGCCGTTGATTTGGTACCTCGTGTTTTATGCAATGTTCAGCGTGTTTCCGTTTATTTTTCATCGGAGATTCCCGGGAAAAATAACGCCGTGGGCAACGGCGGCGCTCGCGGGACCGTTGCACTTTTATCTGGTGTATCAGCTCATTCGCGTTGCGCATCCGAACGGTGTCCTCGGTTTGGTGCCTACGGCATTTGCGCTGCCGTCGCTCCTCGGCCTTTTCGTGCTTCTCAAGCGCACGCCGCTCGACAGCCCGGCGCGCAATGCGCTGCTCGCGCTTTTTGGCGGCGCGGCGTTGTTTTTCATCACGCTGATTTTCCCGATCCAATTTGACCGCCAGTGGATCACTGTTGGCTGGGCGCTGGAAGGTGCGGCGCTCTGCTGGCTCTTCCATCGCGTGCCGCATCCGGGATTGCGTCTCGCAGGCGTCGGCCTGCTCGTCGTGGTGTTTGCGCGCCTTGCGCTAAACCCGGCCGTGCTCAGCTATCATCCACGAGCCACGGCCCCGATTTTCAACTGGTATCTATATACCTACGGCATCACCACTGTTTGTCTTTTCGCCGGCGCGCGATTGCTGGCGCCGCCGCGCCAGCTCGTACTCGGTCGAAATTCGCTGCCGTTGCTTTACACACTGGGCACGGTGCTGGCTTTCCTGCTCGTGAACATCGAGATCGCGGATTACTTTAGCTCGCCCGGCGCAGCCGCACTGACATTCCAGTTCTCGGGAAATTTCGCGCGAGACATGAGCTACAGCATCGCGTGGGCGTTGTTTGCCTTGTTGCTGCTCATTGTCGGCATGCAGAAGAAAACCGCGCCCGTGCGGTACGCCAGTCTCGGATTGCTCGGCGTCACTGTGATCAAACTTTTCTTTCACGACCTTTCGCAGCTCGATCAACTTTATCGTATCGGCGCGTTCGTCGTCGTCGCCGTCATTGCGATTCTCGCATCGTTTCTGTACCAGCGGTTTCTCGCCGCTGTGGAGAAAAATAATGAAGCCAAATCCGCGATTCCACCCGCACCGTAAACTCTGCAACGTCGTCGCGTTCGTTACGTTTCTCTGCGCGACATCGCTTTTGGCATTTGAGCCAAACGAATGGCGTCAGACACAGGCACTCAACGTTCCCGCATCTGGTCTGGTGCGGGTAAATCTTCCAGCGCTAACGTTGGACGCCGCACAGCCGGACCTCGAAGACCTGCGAATTGTGGACGCTGCTGGCAACCAAGTGCCTTATCTAATCGAGCGACCTGCGCCCGAAGCCGAGTCAACGCTGCGGCCAAAAGAATTTCGCAGCACAATCGAAGGGGGCACAACTCGGCTCGTTCTCGAAACAGGGACGACCGTGCCAATCGCCGGCGTCAGTCCCGAAACGCCCGCCTCGCAGTTCGTCAAAGCCGTGGAAGTGGAAGGATCGCACGACGGCGCGAATTGGAGGAAACTCGCTGGGGGAGAACCGATTTTCCAACTGCCCGGTGGCGCTGCGAAGTTGCGCGTCTCATTCCCGGAAGGCGGCTGGAAATTTTTGCGGCTCACCGTTGACGGCCGGCGTTCGGATCCGGTGCCATTCAACGGCGCGCAACTGCACAGGGCGCGCTCCACCGCGCCCGCGGAAGCAGTTTCCATCAGGATCAAATCGCGCGACGAAAGCTTCGGCGTCACACGGCTTGCCCTCGATCTTGGCGCATCGAACTTGCCACTGGCGTCGCTACGTATCGACACAAGCGAGCCGTTGTTTACGCGTTCTGTTACTCTTGCCATTCCAGAGATTGCCGAAGACGGCATCCGCGAACGGACACTTGGCGAAGCGGTAGTCTATCGCGTAGATGTCAATGGAAAAAGCGAGGCGCGTCTCGATATCCCGGTCGAGCAAAAAATTAAGCCGCGCGAGTTGTTCCTGCTGATCCGTAATCAAGACAGTCCGCCGCTTTCGATCGATGCCGTGCGCGGCGAGCGCCGGCTCGCGCGACTGATCTTTTTCGCACATCGACCAGGCCGTTACTCGCTCCTTAGCGGGAACAGCCAATGCGCTCCGCCGCGGTACGACCTTTCCGCGTTAAGCGAACAACTAAAAAATGCAACGGCAACCGAAGTGGAGCCGTCATCACTCGCTCCCAATCCTAAATACACAGCGCCGGAAGCGCTCGCGGCCCTCACCCTGATTGGGGCGAAGATCGACGTCGCGAAGTGGAAATTTCGCAAACTCGTTCCGCTGACTCAAAGCGGTGCGCAACAAATCGAGCTCGATCCCGACCTGCTCGCCCACGCGTTGCCCGATCAGCGCGACCTCCGTCTCGTCCGCGAAGAACGGCAGATCCCATTCTTAATGGAGCAAACATCCATATCGCGGCCGATCCAGTTGAACGCCGCGCCGGCCAACAATGTAAAAACACCCACGCTCTCGCGCTGGTCGCTCAAAATGCCGCAAGCAGCGTTGCCGATCACGCGGGTTGTCTGCGCATCTGCTTCACCGCTTTTCCATCGCGAAATGCGGTTATGGGAAGAAGTCACGGGCGAGCGGGGCGACAAATTTCCGCGCGAGCTCGGTCGCGCCACGTGGGACCAAACGCCAGCGAAAGCAACGCGCGAGTTTATCATTCAACTCAACGCACGGCCGCAAAGCGACACGCTATTTCTCGAAACCAATAATGGCGACAACCCCGCAATCGAACTGCGCGAATTCCGCTGCTACTATCCGGTGACGCGCGTCGTGTTCAAAGCCGTGCCCGACTCGACGCACCCAGTCTGGCTCTACTACGGCAATCGCGAAGCGAGCGCTCCGCACTACGATCTCAGTCTGGTGGCCGGCGAGCTCTTGCGCGCGGACCGCGCAACTGTCGTTTCCGGAGGCGAAGAAAACCTTTCCTCAAAAGCCGAGCGCGTGGGCGAAACGCTCACTGGATCTGCCCGCTACATTTTTTGGGGCGCGCTTGGTCTCGTCGTTGTGGTTTTATTGGGCCTTATCTCGCGCTTCTTGCCCAAACCACAGCAATGATCAACCGATCTTTTTCCGAAACCGCAGAGCACAAAGAATAAAAAGCAATATCGACATTAAAATGAGCACCACGAGATGGGGCCAGTATTCGAAAAAATATGCGCCGCGGAGAATGATTGCGCGCATGAGCGAGATGAAATAGGTGGTCGGGAAAAGCGCGCCGAGGGCGTAAAAAATCCAGGGCATGGTTTCGCGCGGGAAAATAAAGCCGGAAAAGAAAACGCTCGGCAAAAGGAAAACCATCGACATCTGCAACGCTTGCATTTGATTCTCGGCTTTCGTTCCAACGAGTAGGCCGAGACTGAGGAGCGCGAAGACATAAACGAGTGTCGAAAACATCATCGCTCCAATATTTCCGGCGATCGGCACGCTGAAGACGAAGCGCATAATGATGAAGAGGACCGCCGCCATGGTCATGCCGATGCACAGGTAGGGGACGAGTTTACCGAGCATGAGGCCCGCGCGGCTCAACGGACTCACGAGCAATTGCTCGAGAGTTCCGCGTTCGCGTTCACGGACGAGAGCCATGGCGGTAGCGACAGTTGTGCCGATTTGCAAAACAATCCCGATGACACCTGGAACATAGAAGTTCGGGCTGCGCATCGCCGGGTTGTAAAGCATTTGCGGACGCACATCGATTGGGACTCCGTGTCGGCCGGTTTCACGCAACAGCGATTCGACCGATTGCGTCAAGGCGACTCCTAACGCCGTGTTGAGCGCTTGCAGCGCGGTCGTGGAATTCGAACCGTCCACCAGCAACTGGACCTGGGCCGAATTGCCCGCGTGCAGATCGCGAGTGAACGTGGGGGGAATTTGTAGCCCAACGTAAGCACGACCTCTTCGAATCTCACTGGTGAGTTGATCCAGACTTTGAACTTCGCCGACGACGCGAAACGTTTCCGTGTTCACGAAGCGATCGATTAACTGGCGACTCTCGACGGTGCGATCCTCGTTGTAGATAATCATGGCCATGTGCTTGACGTCGGTATCGAGCGCGTAACCAAACGCGACCATCTCGATTAGCGGCGGAAAAAACATGAAGAAAAGCGTCATCGGATCGCGCCAGACCACGATGAATTCTTTAAAGAGGATGGCACCGAGTCCGCGGAAAGGCTTGTGTTTCATTATTTTTCAGTGGGGTCATCCCGATCCCGCAGGCGCGGGAGAGGGACCCCGCATATGCTGAAAAAGCATTGGCGATAAATCCGCCCACTTCGGATTCATCCTCTCCACCAACGCGTTTTTCTTACTGCGCCGCCACCCTTTGATTTCCTTTTCCCGTGCAATTGCGTCTCGAGGATCATTGAAGCGTTCGTAATAGATCAGTCGGTTAACCCTGTAAGTCTTGGTGAAACCTTCTATTTCGCTGTTCTGATGTTGCCAGACTCGTCGCATTAAACTGTTTGTTATTCCGGTATAGAGCACGACTCGGCTGCGATTGGTCATCATGTAAACGTAGAAGGTCTTGGTCATTTTGTGAGGTCCTTCGCTTCGCTCAGGATGACATTCATCTCACGCAGCCTTCTGTTGTTCCCCCGCGTGTTTCGCCGAAAGTTCGACAAAAACGTCTTCAAGCGACGGCCCGATCGCATGAATCTCTGCATGGCTGATACCGGCGCTGTGCAACTTTTCTTCAATGTGCGCGCGCTTGACGCTTTCATCGACAAGCAAATGCATCGATTGACCAAACACGGTCGCGCTCCGCACGCCGCGGAGTTGATGAACAGCCTGAAGCGCCGTCGTGACATGATCGCAGGTCACATCGAGCCGCCGTGTCCCCGGCGGATTTACCTCGGGCATTTGCTTTAATTCATCCGGCTCTCCGCAGACGATCAGCTTCGACATGTAAATGTAGCCGACGTGATCGCAGCGTTCTGCTTCATCCATGTAATGCGTCGTGACAAAAAGCGTCATGCCCTGGCCGGCGAATTCGAAAAGCAAATCCCATAGCTCGCGCCGCGCCACTGGATCAATCCCTGCCGTCGGCTCATCCAGAAACAACACCGTTGGTTTATGCATGAGCGAACACGCCATCGCCAGGCGCTGCCGCCATCCGCCGGAGAGTTGCGATGCCCGCCTGCCGATGTACGGCTCCAAATGAGTGATCGCGATCAATTCATCGCGACGCTGGATCAATGCGTGTCCGCTTAAACCGTACAGTTTGCCAGAGAAGATAAGGTTTTCATTCACCGTCAGTTCGTCGTAGAGGGAAAATTTCTGCGACATATAGCCGATCATGTCCTTGATCGATTCCGTATCCTTCACTACGTCGTGCCCGCCGATCCGCGCCGTGCCCTCAGTCGGCTCGAGAATTCCGCACAGCATTCGGATTACAGTCGATTTGCCGGAACCATTTGGCCCGAGAAAGCCGAAGATCGACCCTTTTCCGACGGAAAACGAAACGTGATCGACGGCCGTGAACGTGCCGAAACGCTTTGTCAGGCCTTCACACTCAATCATCGCATCCATTGTAGATCATGGTGATTGTCGACTTTTTCTAGCACGTCATCCCGAGTCGCGCACACGACGAGGGACCTCCCACTGATGAAAGATCACACAAATGGCCATTCGCGTATCCATCTTGCCTGTGTGAGTTCCCTCACTTCGTTCGGGATGACAATCATTTCACATTCGGAAAATAAACATCGGCTGACATCCCCGCGCGCAATCGATCCTCGGTGTTCGGCAAACGAATCTTCACGCCGAATACCTGCCGGATCCGATCTGCTACCGTTTGCACGTTGCGTGGCGTGAATTCGGCCTGGCGATTAATTTGCTCTACTGTTCCCTCAAAATCCTTGCCTGGGAAAGAATCAACCCGGACACGCACCGGATCGCCCACTTTTATTAAACCGAGCCACGGTTCCGGCACATAGACTCGCACCCACAAATGATTTGTGAGAAGCAATGTCGCGACTTCGCGATTGGCTGGCAGGACGTCGCCTACTTTGACGCTGAGCACTTCCAGAACCGAATCGGCCGGCGCAACCACTTGCATTTCGGGAAGCTGCGCATCGATGTCGGCAAGCTGTGCACGCGCCTGGGTGATGCGCATCCGGGCGGCCTCGACATTTTTCTCCTGCGATCTGGCTGCGCTGTCCGCGCGCTGGGCGTCGCTAGGCGAGACCACCTTGCGTTGCAGTAAATCTTTTTGCCGCTTCGCGTCGTCGCGCAAGAATTGGACCTGCGCTTCTTGCGAGTCGGCGTCGCGGATCGCGGTATTAATCTGCGCTTCGGCAAGATTGCGTCGGGCATGCAATTCGGAAGCATCCAGTTCCGCGATCGGCTGTCCGGCTCGCAAAGTGTCCCCTTCCCACGCGAAAATCTTTTCTACCCGTCCGCCACTGCGCGGGCCTACATGCACTTCGTCCACTTCGATTGTTCCGGAGACGGAGTTGCTTCGCTTCTGGCAGCCTGACAGAAAGATCGACAATGCGATCAGAGTGGCGACACAAAACCGGCCTCGAAAGAACTCGCGAGCCCCAGTTGTTTCGGGGTTGTCGATCTTATTTGGCACGAAGAACATTAGGAAACGGGATTTGGCCTTGTTGTGCAAGCGATTGAACCGCGACGCAAAGTAAATGAGTGTGACCAATGACGACACGACATTTTGATCATATTGATTTGCGAGTAAGGGACATGGAAGTGGCCAAGGGATTTTACGGAAAATTATTACAGGAGCTCGGATTCGCTCACGAAAGTCCAGGCGAAGATTTCCATACCTTTTATTCCGCCGGAGGCGACAAGCCCTCGGAGTTTTTCGGTTTCACCGAAGATAAAAATCATCGACCCAACGGAACGCGAATCGCGTTTTGGGCGGAGACGCGTGCCGAAGTCGATCGGATTGCGCGGCTGGTCCACGAAATCGGCGGCAAGAATTTGGAGGGGCCGGAAGTTTGTGTCGATTACAGTCCCGGCTACTACGCATTTTTCTTCGAAGATCCTGACGGCAACAAGTTGGAAATTTGCTGCCGGGAAAGTCCGATCATTGCGCAATGAGCGAATTTCGGCGAAGAGTTGGGTGATGAGTAATCCGGCGCACGTTCCGGCGATTCTGCAGGAGCCGCGTCGCCATCGCTATCTTAAGCTCATCGCGCTCTTCAAAATCGGCAAAGGCGTCCTGCTGCTGTTGCTTGGTGTTTCACTGCTTTTCCTCAACGCGCGCACCCGCTGGATGGATTTGCTTTCGAATTGGGCCGCAGACGAAATCCTGATGGAGCACAGCAAGCCAGTGGCCTTTTTGCTCCACAAACTTCAGGTTGTGCTTGCGGGCGGAACGTTACGCGCCACCGGTTTTTTGGCGCTGTTTTATACGGCGATTCTTTTTACCGAAGGAATTGGCGTCTATCTGGAACAGCGGTGGGCGGAATTATTGATGATTTTTGCGACTGCGTCCCTGATCCCACTCGAGGTGCGTCACATCTGGCACCGCCCAGGCTTGGTGGGCGTGCTCATCTTGCTGGCAAACTGTTTCATCGTTTGGTTCCTCTACCGCGTGCTCAAGCGCGACAAAGCGAAACCCTCCACCTCGCAACCCCAGGAATTAGTCGAGACGCGTTAGGCTCATTTCGGGCCGCAGGGACTGCCGATTCAATCGAGCGGACTCTTCACACCGAGGCCCGGCTTGTTGAGCACGTGCGTATAAATCATCGTCGTGCTCACGTCCTTTACCCCGTGAGATATCTTCGCAACGTCGTTTTGATGTAACGCTTACCCCAGGCCGTCTTTAGATACTTCTCGCGCTGAGCCGCATCACTCTGGTTCAAACAACCCTCCCAATAAACAAGCTCAAATGGTCTGCGCCGTCTAGTCGACGGAATCAGGCCTTTGTTATGCGCTTGTAGCCGCGCTCGCAAATCTCTGGTTAAGCCAACATAGAATTGATGGTCTCCGAGCGAACGCAAGACATACACGTAACAACACTCTGGCATACGTTGTTATCTCACGGGGTGAATGTCCGAGTAACTCCTGCACCGTGCGAATGTCATGACCCGCTGACAACAGCTCCGTGGCAAACGAATGCCGAAGCGTGTGACAACTGGCCGGTTTTGCGATGCCCGCAAGGCGTACCGCCTTGTTCAAT